>Ga0208045_1000308_pt1 | contig 22344 bp, 30 predicted proteins | sample PL_2010_200m_FD_184160 | JGI IMG/M metagenome (GOLD analysis project Ga0208045, IMG submission 184160) | Freshwater microbial communities from Powell Lake, British Columbia, Canada to study Microbial Dark Matter (Phase II) - PL_2010_200m... | ecosystem: Environmental > Aquatic > Freshwater >...
GAATAGCCCACCACGAGATAGGAACCAGCAAGCGGAGCAAGCACGTAGGTAAGCCCCCGCCGGCAGTCACCTGGACGAAAGCAGCCCAGGCGAAAAGACACCGATCGCTCAAATCGTTGGTGGAGTCGGCAACCGTCCCCCTGAATTACATGACGCCCACGAAGCCAATGCCCAGCTCATCGCCTGCGCTCCCGATCTTTTCGACACCCTGGTACTGGTCAGGAATGAGCTTGAGAAGTGGTGCGACAATAAGCAGCACAATCTCTCCCAGGCGCTCGACTTCGCCAATGACTCTATCGCCGAAGCCGAAGGAGTAACCCCATAAGACAAAGCCCCACCCTAACCCGGTGGGGCTTTTTGATTCCAATTAGCCGTCGAGCCTGGATGCGCACCAGGCCCGAGCAGTTTGTGGCGCTTACCCATTTTCGCATGGTACGCCTCGACCCTTTCCACTGGCACGCCGCTCCAGGGTCTTCTCACGGCAGCACACCAGCAGCCACATTCTACCATAAAAGCCCGTGTCTTATAAGGCACTTTCTTCCACAATCACTTGACGTGCTGCAGGATCCGGATTATGATTGGGGTGCGGAAATATGGAAGAGCTAAAAACCCCTCCGGTGGGTTTGTGTCTCGCCACTCTTCCAGGCGACCGCAGACGCAAGCCCATCAGAGGAGTTTTTTTATGCCGATCAGGATCCAGCGAAGTCGCAAGAAGGGCAGCCAGATGCCAGAAGGGGCAATCTATGTGGGCCGGCCAACCAAGTTTGGAAACCCCTACAAGGTGGGCGACCCGGATCCGATGTGGGTGGGTGGCGTTCTGGATGCCGCCAGCGCGGTGAGAATGTACGAATGGTACCTGGCAGCCAACCCCCATATAATAGCAGCCGCTATCCGGGACCTGGCCGGTCACGACCTGGCCTGCTTTTGTAAACTCGATCGCCCGTGTCATGCGGATATTTTGCTGAAGATTGCCAACGGAGGGAAGCTATGAGCGAAGCATTGTTGCCGCCCAAAGACATTGTTCAAAAGTTAGATGAGGTCCAAAAGTGGCTTGACTGTCACAAAGGCGTAATCTACATGGAGGACGGCGAGGGTTGGTATATCGCCGAAGGGCTGCAAGTTAAAATATTTGCGACCGTTAATCATAGCGAGAAACTAATTGAAAACGAAATCGGAAAGAATAAATCTGGTTATGTTTATCTTTTGCATTGCCCCCAGAACGACCTTTATAAAATTGGAAGGGCGACACATTCTCCTACAAGACAACATCAAATTGCTAAGCAATCCCCGGTAGAAATAAACATGCTTCATTCTTTTTTAAGTGACAACGCGCCGCTGGCAGAAAAAATATTGCACGAGAAGAACGCAGCCAAACGAGTAAGAGGGGAATGGTTCTGTTTGACCTATAATGAAGTCCGAGAAATTACATCTTTGCAGGATGGGTCATTATGAGCGTCGATACCATGAGCCGTGTGTTCTGGACAGACATTCCCGATCTGGCTTATCCCGACAAAAAAGGGAAGCTGGTAACTGTCCAGGCAAGCACTTGTAAAATAGTCTTGCTCGCCATAGCAGATAACGCCAATGATTACGGGGAGAATAGCTGGCAAAGTTTCGATACGCTCAAAACCAAAACCAGCCTGCAGAAGCGCTCCGTCATTCGTGCAATTCGTTCCCTGGTCGAAAATAAATATCTCATGCTCGACGGAATAAGCAGATTTGGAACCAATAACTATACCGTGAATGTGGCGGTGCTTGGTCAAAGACCCCCCAGAAGAGGGGTATTTGCTAGTGACGTAGAGTCACTAGCAAAACCAGCCAAAACTCCAGCTAGTGACTCTGGGGCTGTAGCTAGTGACTCTGGGGCGCCAGGTAGTGACGGTGAGTCACCCGATCCATCCTTATCCATCCCTAAACCACCCAAAGAGGAGGATGTAGAAAAAGAAAAAATTCTCAAAGACCTGACGATGGTCGCTCGATCGGTGTTCGGCAACAATATCACTCTCTGGCGCAATCTATCCAGGGAGCTTGAAAAGGAATCTGTCAGGATCCACCGTGAAGATGGCAGGCTGCTCATCGGCGGGTTAGGTATGCAAGCAGCCATGTTCCAGGACAGATACGCCCGCTCGTTTTCCAACTGTCTCACCACTGAAGTGATCTTCGAGGAGTAATCAATGAATGTCCAAACCCCCCAAGAAAAGAAGCGCCAGTACAATAAAACATACAACCAAAACCGCAACGCAAAGCGCAATGCTTACCTACTCGACGTAAAGCAGGTGAAGACCGTAAAGAAAATTGAGGTCGAATATCCTGGCTGCGCTTTCCGTGACAGAATGAGCAAAGCTGAGTTTGACCGGCACCCGGATACTGAATTTCCTTCCGGAACCAGGATATTCATGGGAGATAAAACGTGGATCATAAAATAGCCGTCGACGAATGGGCGGGATGTTATCCGTCGAACTGGAAAGGCATGATCGTCCCGGATGCCATAGCGCATCCGGCGAAATTCTCGTCGAAACTCATCCGGCGCATCTATGAACACATGAGAGAAGAGGATTGGATACCGGAAGGCTCGACAATAATTGATCCCTTCGGAGGGGTCGCGCTTGGGAGTCTGGACGCCCAGCGACTAGGTTTGTGCTGGCGGGGGGTGGAATTGGAGCCTCGTTTTGCAGATTTAGGAAACGCCAATATCGCAGAGTGGAATCGCCGCTTTTCGAGGATGCCGGGCTGGTCAGTGGACGCGCACCTGTTTAATGGCGACAGTCGGGAATTGGTAAAGGTTCTAAAAGAAGCGGGGGCGCTTGATCCGAGGTCGGCTGTATCAAGTCCGCCGTATGCTGGAACTCCGATAGTCTCTTTCACAGACGACAAAGAACGCACGAAGGAAATAAATCGTCAATTGAAAAAGCAAGGGTATATCGAATGGCAAGGAAAGAGATACTCCGAAGTCGAATGGCGCGCTATGAACCACGGGCGCATTGACGGACGCACTACGCGCGGAGCAAAAAAGGGCGCGATTGGCTACTCCGCCGCAACAATATCATCTCCTCCTTATGCTGAAAGCATCGGTAACGCCGAACAAAGTGGGATTGATTGGAGCAAGCAGGCGGACCGGGAAACCACACACCCGCATGGATGGAACGGGGCTGGCTACTCCGCCGTCGTTACTTCCCCGCCGTATGCAGACAGTATGGAGAAACCTAACGGGATTGACCGGGACAAAATAAAGAGCACAGCCGGCCCAAACAGTCAGGCCCTGCAAGATACGCGGTACTCTGCCCCCGCCGCGCCTTCGGCTGTTATTTCTTCCCCGCCTTACGCAGACGGATGTGCTCACACTGGCGGGGACACGCCCACCAGCCAGGATCACATCGAAGGCGGTACGATCAACCTACCAGGTATCCGTGGTGTAGTTTCCAGCCCGCCCTACTCCGAAACCCGCATCGGGCAGGAAAGCGGTCAGGAGAGTTGTGGGCCCGGCGACCAGTATAGCTCAACACCAGGACAGCTTGGATCTATGAAAGCCAACGGGTTCGAGGCGGCAATCTCTTCCCCGCCCTGGGGCAAAATGGAAGAAGGCCAGGGAATTGCTGCCGCCTTACGAGGAGAAGAGACCAGATCAACTTTGCCCAATAATCACTCCGGCCCTAATCAGGGCTACCAGGCCAGCGTGAGCAGTCCGCCGTTCCGCCAAACTTCCGGCGGCACAAACGAAAACAATCCTCTCGGCAGAGGCGATCCAGGTCTTATCCGCAGGCACGCAGCCGGAAACGCAGCCGCCAAAGCCTACGGATCAACGGATGGACAACTTGCCAATACAACAGATGATGACTTCTGGATGGCTGCCCGTCGGATATTAGATCAGGTCTACCAGGTGCTTGAACCAGGCGCTCACGCAGTCTGGGTGGTCAAGTCATTCGTCAAGAATAAGGCCCGTGTTGACTTCCCGAATCAATGGCGCCAGGTTTGCGAGGCGGCCGGTTTTATAACGCTCCACGAACACCACGCCCTGCTCATCCGTGACAAAGGCACCAGTCACACCTTGGAAGGCGGGACGGTGCATCACCAGACGGAAACCAAGTCATTCTTCCGCAGGCTGGCTGAAAATAAAGGATCACCCAGGATCGATTGGGAAGTGGTCTATTGTATGGTTAAGCCATGAGCGAAGACTATGTCTTACATAACGGAATTGTGTGTCCTTTACACGTCGCAACCAAACCAAAGTTACCCGTGGGGATTGATCTATTCTGTGGCTGCGGAGGCTCCAGTCTTGGATTTATGCAAGCTGGCTTTGAAATCATTGCCGCATGTGATAATGACCCTGTGGCTGCAATCACTTATACTTATAATCTGGGGGCATATCCCATGAAGTTTGTCTTCATCGAACCGAGTGACCGGGAAGCAATGGAAAAAGCACTCCGAAAAGAAATGGGCTTCGACTCGAAAAAGAATGAGATTAAAAAGGGTTTTATCACCGGCCAGGGTTGGAAACACTCTCATCCGGAAGTGCCTGGCGTGGGGGTTTTCTTTCTGGGAGACATCCGTAAATTGACCGGCAAACAGATTCTTGATGCAGTAGGCAGGAAACTCGGAGAAGTAGATTGCGTGATGGGCAGTCCCCCCTGCCAGGGATTTTCCACGGCAGGTAAGCGAGAAGTTATGGATCCAAGGAATAGTCTGGTTTTTGAATTTGCTCGCTTGGTGCTTGAGATCAAACCCAGAACGATGATATTTGAAAATGTGCCCGGCATTATAAACATGCTTACTCCAGAAGGTCTGCCCGTGCTGGACGTCTTTTGTAATATGCTGGAGAAAGGTGAATATGGATCCGCTGAAGTGCTGAAGAAATCGTTGCTGGTCAGCGCAGGTATGGGAGCGGCGGTAAAAGGGAAAAAGCGCATCAAAAGAAAAGATCCGGAAGAAACCGAAGTGGATAAAACCGATCTTCAATTAGAACTAAATCTATAACCCCGAAAGGAGAAAATGTGGCCAACAAAAAATACGACGAAATGAAACACCTGCCGGACGGCCTCGAAGAAGCCACCCTGGAGACCCTGGAGAAAGACGCCGTCGGCAAGCCGAATACCATGAGTAGGCACGACCTGGTCTACCTTACCAGCGCCAGGATGATGCGAAAGATCGACGAGCGCCAGGTGCGCCTGGCTGTCCACGCCCTACGCAGAAAAGGGCACCTGGTCTGCTCCGCCCCTGGAGAGATAGGCGGTTATTGGCTGGCCGTAAACTGGGGAGAAGTCGATGAGTGCTGCGATCACGAGTTTCATTCCAAAGCTCTTAATCTGCTCAAAACAGAAAGCTGCATGAAAATGGCTGCCCGCCAGCTCTTTGGCGAAGCCGTGCAGCTCGGGCTGATGCTTGAGAAAGCCGAGGTATAAAATGGCATTGATCGATGTAACGAACATTCCCCCAAAAGAATGGCCTGCAGCCGATTACGCTATCACCTGGGAGCAAGGTATCGGCTGGGTCAGATCCACTGTAGCTGGCGCAAAGAAGCGCAGGCTTTACCAAGAAGGAAGAACCCTACAGAGGGCGACTAAACACGCCAGGGTTATTTCCACCAACAAGAGCAACAGGGCAGCAATCCTAAAGGTTTATAGAAAAGTCCTGGAAGCTCGCAAATCGAAAGGAGAGACCCGTGAGTGAAGAGATTGTACTTGACTGTATGATAAAGAGCGACTCTGCAGACTGGAGGGGCGGGGACATAAAGATCAACCTCGAAGCCACCGTCGAAGACTCCGAATACGAACGAGATCGGCTTGGCGAGCTTGCCAGGGATAATATTCCTTGCATCGTTCGTATTCACCAGAAAGATCTCGAAATAAACACCGCCCTGGAGCTGGCTTGTAAGGTCAAAGCAGTGCGCACGGATCACAAGACCCTGCTGGTTGTTGTAGCTATCATAGCAGATGTTTCCCAAGAAAACATCCAGAAGGCACTCTCCCTGGGCGTCTTGTCCGCCATGAATACACCCATCACCGCCCGCTTCGAGAGCCAGCAGATGCACATGAATTTCCTGGATAAGGTCCAGTCAGGCGAAGTCACCGGAACAGCCTGGATCTCGGGAGAAGAGACCGACACAGAAGAGTAGACAAAAGGCCGTCTCATAAGAGACGGCTTTTTTGTTGCCTGTCATCGATCGTTACAAAACGGACTTGGGCAATTCCTTACTTGCTTTGACTTCCTTCACGAAGTCCACAGAGCCAGCCGCGCCCAGGAATAGCACAATGACATTGACGACTGCAGTCAGCCAGGGTGCGACGACCGGGAATTGTGCAATCACGACCGGCACAAGTCCCATAATTAAGGCAACGATGAACACGGCCAGCAGGACGCGCCAGCCCTTCAAGCTCAGTTGCACTTTGAAGAACTGCGCAACCGCAACGATGAACACGGCGGTCAGAACGAGATTGTCGGACATATCAGACTCCTTTGCTATTGCTATTTCCACTTTAGAAGAACGGCGGCGCCCAACAAGAGAAACGTGGCTATCTCTCCGATTGCAAGGATCCACAATTGCCGCCTGAAAGCTACGGCCTCGCTGCGATCTTTATTCGCAGAGGCGACGGTTATCGCAAGAGTATCCTTCTTGTCTTGTTTGTTTTCCTTTCTTTCTCCATCGCGTTCTTCAATCCAAGCACTATGCTGACGTACTGTTTCGGAAAGTGGGAGTTGACCATTTCCCGTCACAAGGATTTTATACATTGCTTTCGTCATTTCCTTTGTCTCTGCCTCTCCAGAAACATGAGAAGCAACCAAAAAGGCAAGCGAAGTTACTTGTGCAAGAAGTTGTTGCGTGGGCGTCAGTGCTGGCATGATGTTAGCTCCTATGCTGCTTTTGTGAGAAATTCCATGAACACCCAACCGGTGCCATCAGCGAGCTTCCCCCATTCGCCAGGAACCCCCGTAATCATCACAGACGGATTGACCGACCGCCAAATTGTGCGCACAAAGGCTGTGGCAGAGCTGGCGCCCGCCCTGACGTTGATACCGTTGATCTTCAGTAGGTACTTTACTCCGCTGGGAGGTGGGACGGAGATTGACAGGTCCTGGATGGGCACTGTCATCAGGATCGCTCCGCCATTGGGGTTGCCGTCCAGGGCGCATTGAGCCCAAGCGTCCTTCCACACGGCGATCGGTATCTCACGCCCGGCACCGCTGCCCGTCGAGTAAGGGTCGTTGATGCAGACATTTTTGATGTCCACACCGATCACTACCACGAAGTGCGCACCGAGGAAGCCGGTCTTTTCAGTCAAGCCTGCCTTGACCAATACTGCGTAGTGTATAAGTGCAATGGCTGGCAGGTTGCCAACCAGTACCTCGAATAGGTTACTGGTTTTCAGATCCACCAGCCACTTGTTCTTGACGCCGTAAAGCGGGGAAGCGAGCAGGGACTGCAGGCCCCCGGCTGAGAGCGCCACATCCCCTCCGGGATGAATTGAGTCGTAAATCTGGTCTACCGACGTGGCAAGCGCCAGACGATAGGCACGCAGAACCATCAGAACGCTGGCAGCACCGCAGTCATTATTGTGCAGTGTGGCGCCTGGCGTGATTTGAGAAACATAGGGAACTTGCAGAGTGTTCATTATTTTCTCCTATGGGAATGTAACCCATCCCTCGCAAAACAGCCACATCGGCAGGTCATCAGTCATCATGCCGTCCCAGGTCGAATGCGGCGGAATGTAGTTTCTAAGACAGTGCGTGTTCTCGGTTGGTTTAGCATAAACCACGTGCTCCAGAAAATAATAACTCAGGTCTGTGACGATCCCATTATACTCGCTGGGCAGGGACATGGATACCAAAACAGTGACCGGGTTGTCAGATGGCAGTTGCGACCAACGTCCCTCGTTTTCCTGGCCGCCGTATCTCGCCATGTGCCAGGCTACTGCAGTGTCAAAGTCCACTTCTACAGCCGCCCGCCTCAGCACTATTATGCCATACAGGTCGTTCCGCCTGGCGCAATCGGCCACGAGGAACGGCCCCTCCCAGTCCCATCCTACACGCTGCAGCCAGGCATCGTGGCCTATTTCCGAGCAAAACGGGAGCGCTACCGCACCGACATATTTTACTCTATCATAAACAAGACCTCGGTATTCTACCTGCGCATCCATCACCTGAGGTGCATAAAACTCTGCTAACCCCACCGATGTTTCAGGCATCCTCATAAATTGGCTTGCGGTCGTTGGTAGACCTGGTACCCAACCTTCCCCGTACCACCAATAACCGTTGTAGGCGTTGCCATCGCCAGGGGGCAATTCTGTAATCCAAGTCGGGGTCGGCTTGGGGGTCAGGATTGGGGACAGTGTAGGCGTGGACGTGATGACGGGAATCGGGGTGGAAGTAGCAGTCATTGTAGGTACCTTAGCCGTGAGCGCTTGTGCGGTAGGTGTAGGCGCCTGTATTGGCGCGGCGTCTGGGAAGCGCATGGATCCTACCCACCCTGTGATTACAAGGAACACCAGAAGCGTTATCAGGAACCTGGTCGCAAGTATAGTGTGTCTCATAACATCATCCGATTGCCAACTGCCACTCCAGCGTCAGGTCATTCGACCCCGCTGAATTATCGTAGCTCAGTAGAAAGTGAGACAGCATAGTCCCAGAGTTTGGAGTGATTGATGCGGTCGCTCCGCCAAACACACCGCACTCTTTGATAAAGAAGGTGCTCTCCGAAGCCAGGTAGAAAGCGTCCAGAGTCAGAGTGCTGACAGTGCGGACCCGGGTTGACCAGGCTTTGCGCGCCACTTCGGTGGTCAAGAGAACATCGGCAACATTCGGGGCAGTGATACCGGTGCCAATTGCATGGTAGGTCAGTCCAACCGTTTCAACCCCGATCAGCAGGTCGCCTACCAGTCCTTTTCCAAGCGTCACAATCAGGTTGCGGACTTTGACCATGTCTACCAGGCAGCCATCAGCAATTGCATAATACTTGGCTTGCGGATAAGAAAGACCTGCCCGCATCCTGGCGGGGATCTCGTCTCTCTTCCAGGCCAGCAGGGTACAGCGCCCGTGCAGCTCCAGGTTATCTTTTACCATATCAGCTCCATTTCGCAAAATCCCATCTGGCATTGTCAGCATCTACTCCCCACTTATATGCGCCCGCGTGAGTTGTCGGAGCGAACGTAGACTCGGCCAAGGCAAGAGATTCCGAGGTGGGGATTATCTCGTCGAGCACATCATCTTCCCTCCAGACAGGAGGGGGGCTGGCATTTCGAGCCACTTTGATAATAAAGTCAATCAGGTCCAGGCGATACATCCCAACTTTCACGCTCCAGGTGGCGTAACCTCCCGTGATGAATTTGCATGATACTCTCTGGATCAAGAACGTACTTGATATCGAAAGATTCGGATTAATAACCCCCATTAGCATCCCGGAAAACAGGCCGGGCTGGTAAACATCAAAGCTGATGGCGTTGCTACCCAGCGACTTGGCTATTAATACCCCCTGCGCGGCTAACCTGCCCGTCTCTTTATCAATGATGTCTGGATTGACAATTAGCCCGTCGAAATATTTGCTATTATAAAAAGCATAAGACGCCGCATCTGAATACCTGGATCGCAAGGGTATCTCATACCGGCAGGCGATTTTGATGGCGTTGGTCAAGGCGGGCCAGTTGGATTGCTGCTCCAGAACCTTCTCGTTATAGTAAAACAGAACATCTGTGGCAGCAGCCAGCGCGTCAATATAGCCAACCTTGACCGTCATCGGCGTCCAGATTGGGACGCCCACCGTGCCATCGTTTCGCCAGACCTGGATCCCCGTAGCTCCACCAGATTGCTCGTGCAAGAAGAATGGCAGGATCGCTCTTGCATCCTGTCCGGTGCCCTGGATGTAAATCGTGGCATTTTCTGATAGATACTTTCCACCCACCACCTCGACTCTATTAATAACTCCAGTACCATCCATGTTCTTGGTCATGTTCCCAAATGGCATGGTAGTTACCATGTCCGGGTCTGAGGATGCCGAGAATGGGGCTGCGTTAAGACTGGCCTGGAAGAAATGAAGATAGCGGTCGTAATCAATGTGCCAGTCTCCCCCAGCACTATCAGCCAACTGGTCGAGCACCTGGCGCAGAGTCGTTCGGTTGAAACGGACACGCGGGTAGGTTTTCAAAGCAAGAACCCAGGGAGAGATAGATATATAAGGCCAGTAGGCCCCAAAGAAATACTGGATTATTGCCGCATCGGTGACTGGAGTAATCCACTCTTTCGTAACGTAGATGTGGTCCAGGTAACACGCGTAGTCGGCACAACCGATCGTGGCATCTATTCGCAGGCCCCCGCCAGCATTGGCATTGTCAATCGTCTGGACATACCCACCAAAGATGGAGGTCAATCCATCGTAAATCTTGACCTCATCCCACTCTTTCACGACCACGCCAGATGTAGCCAAATCTGTAATCACGAAATGGCAGGTATCAACCTGCCTGGTCAGGACGCTTGACACAGAAATGGACTCTGCCAAAACATGGTCGGTGACATCATACCCGTTGAGCAATATCTTTAGCTGAGCTGGGCGTGGGTACGATCCAGCGTAAACGGGCGCAGTGGAGTAAACCGCTGTCCCATAGACAAAAGAAGAACCATAAAACGATATAGTCACATTAGCCCTTCGGCAACGGTATTTTGCTCTACATCCCTAACTGTTTTAGCGGTGCGAGAATAATCACAGCCCATCACAAAGCATCGGCGCTCGATCAGTGGAACACGACAAACCCGCTTTAGGTTTATTCCAGCGTGCCCCGTGCGAGCCAGTATTGCACCCGCGCCATTTTTTTGACAATTGCACGCAACTTTATCACCGTATCCGCCGCGTCAATTGCATTACTGACGGCCAGCCAAGTGGGGAGATTGTCAATTACTGCCTGCTTTCTTTGCGCAATAAGCAGAGAAGCGGCCTGCAATAATGCACTGCTAACATCCGATATGTTTCCGTCCCCGTCGTAAATCAGTTTTGCCACAGCGTTCCCAAGTTCTGGATCCGCGTTTTCGTCCAGGTTGATAACGCCCTGGGTAGCAGGCGGAATGTTATATCGGCCGCCAGGCAACACATTGAGAAAGCCATCAGCCACAAACGTTTCCGGATTGAGGCACGTGCCTGTCATGAAGCGTTTCAGATTCCCGGAAGTTTTATCGTAAACGATTATCATTTTTGACTCCTGTTTTGACTAGCCAGCCATCCGCCCAGCGTCACGGCGCCACCGCTGAATGCCAGGCCATAGACAATTGCCTGCATAGTGATGCCATGCAGGATAAATGCGATCCCGATCCCGGCCCAAACTGACACACAAACCACACAGGTCAGGCCGAGAGCCAACCATCGCCGAAAGAAAGATAATTTTACGGGAGGGTTGTTGCTCATAAATAGCGACAGTTCTTGGGGCGACAATCCCTCAGGCGGCACGGGGCGCTTAGTGAGCCAATATCGGAACGGTTCTGAGATCGTGTCCTGCGCAACGATCTGCGCAAAACGGTAAGTTCCGAAAACCCCAACAAGCAGTAATATGATATTTATTGTCATCCGATGCTCCATTTCACGCTGTTGAATAAGGATTTTCGCAGATGCCACGTCTGCGCATAACTTGCATGAGCCGCCCAGGATCTCAGGCGCTCTCCTACTGATGCCGCATCCTCGAAGCCACTGCGATACAGGTGCGCCAGCCAGTGTACCATGCGAGCAGCACGGACCACGTTGTGGCGTGCCAGACGGCGCACTCCGGGCTGCAACACTCGAAACCCAAGCCAGTTGATACCAGCCCTGGCTGGGCTCAGCATAGTACGGGTTGGGTTGAGGATCAGACCTAACCCATCCAAGAAAACGACGATAGCCTCCCGCCACTGATGCAACTGTTCTTTCGAGTTCGAGAAGATCGCAAAGTCGTCCATGTAACGAACGTAGCTGTGAATGCCCAGGTGCTCTTTCGCAAAATGATCTACCTGGTCCAGGTATATGTTTGCGAATAACTGTGAAGTGAGATTTCCGATTGGAATGCCAGTATTGGGAGTTGCGCCGGTGCTGATGCTGTTCACGATCGTCTCGACCAGCCGTTTCATTTCCGGCTCACGCAGCCTGCGGTTGACCAGTTCGATCAGTTTGTCGTGCGGGATATTGAAGAAGAATTTACTGATATCCAGGCGCAAGATAAATGCCGGGCCGGTGACCTCGCACGCCCGCCAGTGGTGATCCAGCGCTCGAAGGGCCATGTGCGTGCCTTTTCCCACCCGGCAAGCGTAGTTATCCGAGATCATGGCCCGGTCGAAGATCGGCTCGATCGCAGCAACCAGGCTGTGATGCACGATCCGGTCCCTGAATGCCGCCGCATATATCTTGCGTGGCTTCGGGTCAATGATCGAGAAACTCCGATAGCCGCTGGGTTTATAACTCCCGTCTCGCAGTTCCTGGCGCAGTTTTGTGAGTTGGCTCTCTAGATCATAGGCCAGCGAAGCCATTGCCGATGAATTGCGTTTGCAGCGCCGGGCACGTCGATATGCCAGGTAGAGTTGTTCTGTGTCTGTGACATGCTCCCAGAGGTTGCCGTAAGTTTTCATAGCACCTGCCCCATGAAGGAGTGCTCGACGGGAGCGTTGGCGCACCGCGCTACTAACCCCCGTCGCGCGGTGATCTTCGGCCCAGCTTGCGGGCACGGGGTCGGACCGAGTCTCTCTCGGGGCTGGCGCACTAGCCTTGACCGGTGCGCATCCGCCCAATATGGAGGCTTGGAGCAGCAACGAAAGCCGATGTTCGTGTTGACGTTCCGAGGCGAGTTGTTGCCGTTGACATACCAGCCACCCGCGTTGACCGAGTTGTTCCAGTTGCCACCGCGGATGAGGGCGCGTAAGGTCCTGACCCCAGTCATACAGCATGCTCCAGGTAATAATTGTGCGGCACGCTTTTATCAAGCGTGGCTCGCAACCAGCCCCAGAGCAGCCGACCGACTTCATCGAGTAACCCGGCAGCGTATTCGTACTGCCGAAAGGCAATGAATTTGAGCTCCATCGCCAGGCGAATTAGTGTTTTGAGTTGCCGCAGCTTCACCACCAGCTCAGCCAGTGTGGCCGTCTTGCTTTGTTCAGCATTGGCCTGAATTGCTCCCAACATAATCTCCGTGGCCAGCTTCTGTGTTTGCTCACCCAGTACGTAGCGCTGTGTTTTAGGGTAGTTGGCTACAACCGGATAAAGCCATTTGCAAAACTGGTACAGGCGATCGTGAATGATGAGGTGCTGCTTTTCTGCCATCGTTTAAGTCCACAGATTACAGATTGTCAGATTACAGATTTCAGGAGAGAGCCTAGGAGCAGCAACGAAAGCCGAGGTTCGTGCTGACGTTCCGAGGCGAGTAGTTGCCGAGGACAAACCAGCCACCCGCGAGGACCGAGTTGAGCCAGAGGCCACCGCGGATGAGGGCGCGAGGCCCCTGATGTGCGTCAGGGCCTGCGTTGACTCCGAATGCGGTGTAGGCCTCTCCGCCTTCACTCTCGTTGGTCCAGGTTCCGGCTTCGTTTGTGTACGCCCAGCCGTTTTGATCAGCCGCCACGTCGGTGACCATTGACCAGGTCGCAACACGCTCAAGAACATTTCCGACCATGTCGTAGCAGCCTAATGTGGACACGCAATTCGGCAAAGTCCCGGTGGCGTGGCTGCCGGCATTGGCTGCCGCGGTCCAGCAGTTGTCGTTATTGTTCGCTCCTGGAGGCGTCCCAAACACAGCCATGCTCCACTCCTCGTTCGAGCACAGCCGTTTACCTGCGTTCATACAAGCCTTGTACTGCTGAAAATATGTTCCTGAGACCCACGGCGTGGCGTTGTAGGCTGATGCTGCGGCGTTGCCAGCGTGGACAGCCTTGCCCGTTCCGCCAGAGTCACTGGCGATGTAAATATCGATCATCCAGCTTGAACCGGGGAATTGAAGCATCCCTGGCTTGGGGCCTTTCTCTGGATAGTCTACATCCGCATCGCTGCGTGCGCTACCGATGGAATACCGCAAGATGGCGCTTCCTACATTGTTGTGGAACCAGCCGATGAGTCGGAAATTGGCATATCCGGTCGGGGCGGTAGCGCTGAGCGAAATGATGGCGTCGAATTGACCAGGCACTGCCCCAGGCACGGCATGGACAAAGTAATCCTTCCCGGCGGCCTCCGCGCCGGTATCGAGATTCGCAAATGTCACGTTAAAAGCAGCGGCACGGTCATACGCCACCCCGTTGATAATCAGTCCGCCAATGCCGATGCTTATAGTGGATACATCTACCCAAGACAGAAAGCACTTATGCTTACCCGTCGTCATTACAATGTCTGCTCGTAAACTATTATACTGGGTAGCTAAAATTCCTCCGCCTGCTGCTACATCTGCTGAGTGAATAGTCATATTATTCTCCTATTAAGACCATGTGGCGCCGACTGTGGCCCACTGGTTGGATCCGTCTGATAAAAGTATCTGCGTTCCCAGGGGCGGTATGTAACACAATACCGCCGCAGCGGGGGTCTTGATTGTGAGCGTGAAAGTTGCGCTCCTGTTGAGAATATAAAAAAGGTGATTTGTGGTAGCCAGGGCCGGCAAGGTCACGTCTCTGGCCGCAGTCGGTGAATAAGACTGGATCGGATAATCGGCATCCACCAGCACCTTGTTGCCAGCAAGACTTTGCACATTCCCGGCGCCGGCAGTTCCTGGATATATCCCAACAGCGGTCTCGATGGCCGTGACCTCAGCCTGTAGGTCGCCTACATGAGCAGCCAGGATGACATCGCCGTCTGCTTTGGTTGTAAATGTTTTTATTGCACCAGGAAAAGAGGCAGGCATAAGGACTCCTTACAACGTCTGAATACCGTTCAGTCTGAGCAGTTGGGCAATCTCACGAGCCACTTCCATCGGACTCTTCGACCCGTCAATATTGAAAGTAATATTATTTCCACCCCCTCCGGATCCCCCCAGCGCCGCCATCGCATCCTGCTTGGTAAGGATGTAACCACCCCCAGACACGAACACTTCTGGAGTGCTGGATGCGCTCTCGTTCCACAAATAGGAATTAGGTTCAATCGGGCCGCCGGCCCCCATCCACTGGGCAGGATCCCCCAGACGTTGTGTCGTTCTCGGGGCGTCGGTGTAGTAATTGTCATAATGGTTTGTGGTGATATTGATCGCGGCTTCAGTCAGCTTTGGAATGCTCGCCAGATTCTGGGCGATATGCAACGATTCAAGGGCGGCTGCGTAGGCTTCGTCAGTGAGTAACCCAACGGCAAGTCGATAGTCCAAGACTTTTCTAATATCATCTTCGGTGAATGCGCCATCAGCCGTCAGTTGTGCCTGCAGAAACCCCGCTATCATTTCGTTTGTGGCATCCTGAGCGGCTTTCTCTGCGACTCCAAGAGCCCCGCTCATCTCTTCCACTTTCTCGCGGGCGTTTTTGATTTCTGCACTGCCTTCGGGCCACTTTGCTTTGATAAGCGCCAGCAGTTCTTGTTGTGCTATGGAAAGGTTATCCGAAGCCGTTTCTATATTCGTCACCCCGGTTTCATATTGCTTTGCAAAACTGATAATACTGGCGTATTCCTGCCCCGCTTGCTGCATCGCACTGTTCGTGTCGACTATCGCTAACCCGAACATGTCATAAGAAACAGTAGCAGTATCTGTGGTTGCTACCACCGTAGAAAGTCGTTCGTTCATGTCACTTAATGCTTTATCAGTGGGCGGTAGGGTTTGGTAGAGTCGATCAAGCTCCGCCTGGTCATATATAATCGCGGCAGTGTAAACATCCCAAGCCGACCCCCCTTCAAGCGATGTCCCTCGTAAAGCCTCCAGACTTCCCTTATTAGCCGATAAGTTGTTAGTGAGCTTCGCTATACTTTCATTCGTTACTTCCACATTGGTCGAGTATCCAGCCTGCGCAAGTTCGACTACTTTCAACAATTCCTCATGTGTCACCAAATGACCATTTACCCATGTTAGCCCTAGCATATAATTATGGACTATATCAACTCCCGCCTTTTGTGCCTGCGTAACTGCATTGGTCTTGTCGGCGACGGTATAAAGCGCATTGGAAATCTTTGGCAGCAGCCCAGAATTTTCCATTAACGCAATCGAGGATGCACCAAGGGCTTCTTTCACTTCGCCCCATGCTGTACCAACCGCTTTTGTCTGCCCGGCATACGTGCCCATTAAGGCAATAGCCGTCCCGCCATATCTTCGAGTCAGCTCATCCATTATCAAGACCAGGGCGCCCCCTGAATCTCCAGCCGCAATCTGCTCCCGTATCTGCGCCTTCAGCGCTGTGCTGAAAGCCCAGGTGCGCGGGATGACGCCGGTCTCCAGTACCCGTGCGATCTGGGTAGCGTTGCTGGATAAATCCCCGCCGAAGGCAGCCGACATATCCGCGGCAAGGGTGACGACCGCCTCCATTTTGTCGGTCGGCAAACTTTCAAACTTATTGATGGCCGTAAAAGCCGCCTTGATTGATTCGTCGTCAAAGTTGGTGGTTTTCATCAGGGCGTCGGCAAACATACCAATCTGGGCGGAGCTTATCTCGGCTCCCCGTCCAGTGGACAGTAATGACTGCGCCAGTAAAACCTCAGCTGTCTCAGCCTCTGCCGCTGAACTGACTATATCCCCCATTAATTTATAGGCGGCCATCCCCGCCCCAACCAGAGACGTGAATCCAATCACGCTGCCGACCAAGGACGTGGTCAGACTCTTCATCTGCCCGTCCAGGCTACTGGTGGCAGCCCCTGTCGCCGGCAGAGTGTTTTTGGCAAGGCCGTCCAGGGCGCCGCTCGTTTTCTCCAGAGCGGCGTCAGCCTGGGAGCTGTCAAATAACATTCGACCTACAACGTCAAAAACACTCTCGTCGCCCATCGTTTTACTTCCTTCTTGGGCGCCTTGCCAGGGCAATTTCGAAGGATATGATCTTTTGAATATCCTCGATTTCCACTGGCAAACTCACTCCGTAATTGCTCCAGAGCAGGCGCCTCAAGAAAATTGTATATGCCCAGTCCGGTAGATCGTCGCTCAAGCCTTGGGCGTACTTTCCAAGGTCTCTACCGGACGGATCGGGTTTTTTGGCAGCAACTCCACAAAGGCATTAAGAATGGCAATGCCATCCCAGACAGAAAGTTTCTTGAAGCCATCGATAGTCGTGCCCGTCATTGAAGAAAGCAACGGGTATACACTTGCCATTGTCGCGTCAGATAATTCGCTCATCAGCCCGATGATGTTGGCGCCGTCTTTATTCCCGGCGCTGCGTAGCGCACGGAATAACACCGGCATGGCAGGCACGGCACTGAGATAAAAGGGGAGGTCACTTACCTGGGGCTCATGCACAAAGATCTTCGTTTTGCCATCAGACAAAGTAACCTCTATTGCCCTTTGTTTAACTTCTTCAGTTTCCGACATCTTGTCTCTCCTATTCGGTTTGTGCTTACTGGTTTTCAGCTTCGCCTTGATGCTGCTCTCCCTTTACTTTCTTTCCAGCCTCTTTAAGCGGAGCATAGACGCTCATCTTGACCGCTGCGGCAAGCAGGATTTTCTGCTCATCGTTGAGGTCTTTATCATCCAGGTCGCCAATTGGCAACCCTTGATAATAATGATCGGTCAGTACATGGATATACTTCACAATAGACCACCTTTTCTACGGGAGCGCCAGGATAGCATTGGTGACGAGGATCTTCATGTCGTTGACCAGGGTGGCAGCATCGTACTGGCCTTCGAGCTTGACCGTGATGTACTGGGCGCCATTCTTGTCTGGATAGAAGCTGATGTCATCAGCCAGGACACCGACAAAGTCGATCTCGGCGATCTTGGCTGCGCTGGTGCTTTTGAGCTGGACGGCTACCCCGGTATTGCCAAAGAAGTTTGTCTGAACCAGGGCGCGCACATAACTGTTGTAAAGCAGGTCCAACGTCAAGACCGGCTTCATGCGCTCAAAGGTGTAAATGGTCGGATAGAGCTGGCCGCCAGTGTACTGGGGTTTGATACCCGTTTCGATGTCCAGGTCAAACTTCAGCAGCGTGCCTGGCAGATCGGTGGTGCCCATCACAGTGCCCTTCGGATCAATGGCACATGCGGTTGTACCCATAAGGATGGCTTCGACAGTCCGATCGGCGATGCTCTTGGTGATGGCCTTGCTGGTCGTACCGGTGGCCGCACCAATAATTGTACCGACAGCTCCTGTGATGGTGAAGATATAATCATCAATCCGCACTACCGGCCAGGTGCCATTGGCATTTGTGTTGAGCAGGTGCCCTTCGATAAAGACAGTGTCCCCGGTTACCAGCCCATGTTCTGTGGAAGTGGTGATCTGGATCGGCGTGGCGAAAGTGGAGCTGGCAATGGGCGCCAGGGTTGGGAAGCTCAGGGATTTGAAAAAGCCTGAGAAGTCCAAATCCCACCATTTTTCTGCTTCGGCTGAGATCTTCACTTTGTTGAAGATGGCACCGTGAGCAAAGATGGATCCGTTGTTGTACCCATATTCGATGGTGTACGATTGTGGTACGAAGACGGCGGTAGTGGGAGCCACATAGGTTCTGAGATACGGAGGGCCGGCACTGGGGGCAACCATGCCAAGCGCAGACTCCAGAATGATAGGCAGGTCTTCGTAGGTGGCAAATCCTTTCATGGTAAGCTCGCCACCAGATTTGACAATTGCAGCGTAGAAGTTATTTTGCAGACTGCCCCTCTGCTCCACGAACAGGTTAGGTTTGTAGTACGGCTTGATGGCCGGATTCGGATCCACTCCCATCCAGGCCGCCGTTGCATAACCCTTTGTACCCCAGACGGTTTCCTTAAATGCTTGTACTCTCTTCAGAGCACTGGTCAGGGGGTTAATAATTGATACAGGCATGGTACACCTTATCCTTTCATCGGCTGGGCGTAACGCTCACGCACAGTAAGGGAAAATTCTATAGCCAGGTAAGTGACATCGTTCATTTCGATATCGCGCATCTTCCAGGCTTTGATCTTAGCGTCAACGACGCTGGGTATATCGACGGCAAAAGTGGTCGGGTGGGACAGCTTCAGGTGCATGGCAAAGGTGGCGTAGACCGTATCCACCCAGAGAGCCGTGTCCCAGATTCCCCACTTCAGATCTGCGTGTCCTTCTCTTCGCTCCACACACAAGAGCATGTCAAACTGGGAGTCGCGTGCTTGCTGCCCAGTCCCAGAAGGGGGATTGCTCCCTGCAGCTCCGATGTCACTGATGCCTTGTTTTATCTCGTTCACAAAGAACGGGCACAAGGCACTGGACGTTGTGCTGGGGTGGAAGGGCTCGGCATGTATAACGCCAGGGCGATCCATCCCAGGGACAGTGATAGTCATCTGCAGCTCAGCCAGGCGCCTGGCAATATCCACCAGGGTGCTGATACCGGCAGGGAGTAACTGATTTCCTGGCAACAGGGTTGGATCGCTCACGACCCACCCCTCGACCAAAATATAGAGTCGGCTTTAATGTCAGGCGGGATGGAAAGCGGAATGTCGACAAGTCCCAGCAGCGGGTTCTTGACGATCCCCAGCGGGGCTTCCCTGGTCAACTTCCACACCCACCAGGCCAACCGTGCGATATGCGCCTTCAGCGCATCCGGGGTGGTGACATAGCCGGCGGTGTAAGTCCACTTGGCATAGAGCTGTCCAACAGAAGCACACATCAGCGGGGGAGTTGGTTTGATGAGCACATCCCATGAATTGGGTCGGGGGGGGGTTGTTGCAGCTGGCAGCAGGATCCCATTTGTGGCGTCCCAGGTGATGTCTGTCCAGACACTCTCACCAAAAAACACGTTCATGGTCTTGACGGCAGTGACGGCAGTGACCGGCCCGCCTTCGAGAGCGGTCAGCCGCATCCATCCGTTACTATCCACGAAGACAATGGACGGAGCGACCAGGATATAAGTCTGCTGGTCGAAGCGACAGCCGCAGAGCTGCTCCCATTGTGCCTCAGCTCGGGCAATAGCCTTGCCCATCTCTGAGTCGTTTGGCAGATTGGTACTGGGGTCGATGTCCAGACCCCACCCCTTCAGCTCTGCAAGAGTGAGATAGCGCCCGTCACCAGTTGCCACGGCTTATCCCTTTTTGGTTTCCTTCTTTACGGGGATCTTTTTCGCCGGGACGGTTTTCTTCTCAGAACGTCCTACGGGCATTTTTGCAGGTGTCGGCTGAATGGGTGAGCTACTTTCAACCAAGAACGCCTCAACTGCCTGTTTCGAGGCCTTTTTGACCCAATTGGTGATACCAAGTTGCTTCTCGGTGAAGTAAGTCCCGTCGTTAAGATTGGCAGGATCATAGAGAGTGACCAGGCAGTGGTCGCTTGGCATGACCCTCACCGACGTGACAGCCCATGTCTTGGGTGACCCATCAAACTGGATCAGATCATCAGGTCCGAGCTTTTTTACGTCTTCGAATTTAATCATTGGAAATTCCTTTCCACAGCCCTGGTGGCGTGGGCACACCACCAGGGCAAAGGAGAGACGGTCAAGCGGCCGCGGAGGTCACGGCTGCGAGAACCTAAAGTTACACAACCCGGATGCCGGAGATGGAAGCCTGGGCAAGAGGGTGGTAGCACTTCAGCGTCTGAATGTCAAAGACGGTGAAGGGGAAGCTGACTTGCGCACGTCCAAGCTCGAAGTAGGTGTAGGGGACCTGCACGTCCAAAGCAAAAGCCTTGCCTTTGCGGGCGTAGGCGTAGGGGATGTTCTCGGAGAGGAACAGGATTTTCCCATCTTCCATGTAGGGGTGAGCCCACAGGTCGATGTTCTGTTGCTGGCCGGCCATCGAGCTGGCAAACTTGTTGGTGTATCCGCCGATATACAGGCCACCAACAATGTTGCCCTGCTCTTGCTGATTGAAGTTGAAGTGCCACATCGCGCCAGTGTTCATGCTGGCGAGGATGTTGCCGATGTGGGTGACGGTGGCGGAGCTGGCAACCATCAGCGATGGGCTGGTGTGCCATACTTTCCAGAGCGACTGCAGGATCGAGTCGATCTCGGCAATGCCAGTACCTGCAGCGGTCAGGTAGGCGCCGTCTTGGTCGATGCCGATCTTGGTGCCCAGAGCCTGACCATACATAGTCGGCTTCTCGCACCAGTTGATGATTCCGTCAAAGATCAGGGCATTGGCGGACACATCGGCGACGGGCGGAACCGGCGCCGTGTTGACGCCGACGGCGATGATCTGGATATGATTGACCGTGACGTAAGTCTGACCAGTCGGTACAACGATCGCCGTTCCGAAGGCAGTCAGGTTACCAGTCTTGTAGCGCAGACTGGTGACGGGCACCAGATACCAAGCACCGGAGGTGGCGGTATCTTCGCAGTAGACCTTGTAGCCCACTGCTCCAGGCACAACCGGCCAGCTCACGTCCAAGAAGTCGCAGTCGCCACCAGGAACGACGACGGTGATCGAAGCACTTGGCAGGCTTTCGCCCAAAGTGCTGTTTGCTACAGCGTTGGCGATGGCGCCTTGCTGGGTGATGGCCGTCACTTTGAAGTGCCAGTTGCCAGCCGCAAAGGTGTTGACTGCAGTGGCGGTGGAGGGCGACCCAACAGGGACGGGCGGGGTCAGGGCAACGGAGTTGCCTGACAGAACGTTCAGTTCATCGTGTTTGATGAGCGTGCTCAGGGCGATGGAAGTTTCGATGGCAAGGGCGTCATCGTAGCCCTGGGATTGCACCACCGCCTGGAAGGTCGGGTCACCGCGTACCGGCTGGTAGCGGTAGTTTGCAGCGACGGTCACGGCCAGCGGTGTGGTGTTCGCACCGACGGCAGCTTCGGCTGCTCCCTGGTTGGTGGCAAAGGCATAAGCTCCGAAGCCAATCTGCATCCGCCACTGAGCGGTCGTGGCGCCGATGGCTGGCTTGTCAACCGAAACACGGTTGCGCAGGCCGGCGAAGAATGGCAGGAGCAAGGCCGCTTTGGATTCGAGGTTGATACCGACGAACCCGGAGGCGGAGGTCAAAGTTTTCTGCAGCTCACCAGGGAGTTGAGATCCCATTGTGAGTGCTTCGAGGTTGGCGAGATCTGGGATAATCATGGTAGCGTTTCCTTTTCTTAGATCAATAGGTTACAGATGAGAGTCCGTCTTCTGGGTTACAGGGGCGGATTGTAGATCTGGTGGCTGCGGACACTGATGCGCCCGTCGTCAACCAGGGCTTTGATGAACAGCTCTTGGGCTGCGTTCTGAAGCTGGGCTGGTGTCTTGCCGGTCTTCTCAATGGCCTTTTTCAGACCAGTGATCGGATCGGAGGTCAGCATCTTCGCCAGATCGCTATCATCGCTTCCGTTCCCGACAATGGCCTGGAGGTCACCGGCGGGCAGGTTCTTGGCGACTAGCCTCTCTTCCGGCGCTTTAATTT
>Ga0208045_1000312_pt1 | contig 21988 bp, 16 predicted proteins | sample PL_2010_200m_FD_184160 | JGI IMG/M metagenome (GOLD analysis project Ga0208045, IMG submission 184160) | Freshwater microbial communities from Powell Lake, British Columbia, Canada to study Microbial Dark Matter (Phase II) - PL_2010_200m... | ecosystem: Environmental > Aquatic > Freshwater >...
GCCAAGCACCTTGTCCGCTTTACTCAATACCAGATAAACCGGTACGTCGGCGCCGAGGCGCTGGTGAATTTCGTGCAAGCGCTGACGGCTCTGGCGCGCCAGCGTCTCGAGTTCCAGTTCGCTCGAATGAAGCAGCTGCTCGACCGGGATGTTGATCAGTACGCCATTGAGTGGCCGTGCACGGCGGCGACGCAGCAGGCCAAGCAATGTATTCCAGGCTTTGCCGTCGACTCCCGAGTCCGGCTGGGTCAGGTATCGGCCGGCGGTATCGATCAGCACGGCGTGGTCGGCGAAGTACCAGTCAGCGTAGCGGGTGCCTGATACATCTTTGGTCAGACGCTGGTTTTCACCGCGGTTGAGTGGGAAGTCGAGGCCGGAAAAGTCCAGCAACGAGGTTTTGCCACTGCCCTGAGGGCCGAGCAACAGGTACCAGGGCAGGTCGTTGCGCCATTTCTCACTGCGCCCGCGGTACAGGCTCGAACTCTTGAGCGTGCGCACGGCGTCGCGGTAGCGTTGGCTCAGGATGCCTTGTTCCTCACTGACCAAGCCCTCACGCCGAAGTCGCTCCTGCATTTCTTCGTCGCTGGCTTCGGCCTGTTTGCGGCGGGTGCTACGCCAGCTGGCGAACACGATGAATAGACCCCAGACCAAGCACAGGCCGGCAATGGTCAGCAGGCGGCTGGTCGAGGGCTCCCAGAATTTGTAGTCGTCCACCGCCAGCAGCGGTCCGACGAACCACACCAACAGGGCCAGGGCCAGCAAGACGCACAGGCTCCATACCCAGGTCTTGCGGAAAAACGCGGCAAGCTTGCCGAAAAAAACCTTCATGGCGTTACTTCCTTGTTACGGCTTGGGCTCGATCTGAATGGTTGGATCGATGGATTGGTATGGTTGCAGGACCGTTTCGCGCTGTTCGCCCAGCACCCAGGCGAAACCGGCGTAAAGCATCCCCAGGCAGATCAGGGTGCACAGCGCGACCATCCACCACGGCACGATGCGCACCAAGCGCCGGCGGGTATCCTTCAGACCCTGCCAGTGTGGCGAGACCTCGCGCGGTATGTCGCCGCGCAGTTGACGAATCTGCCGGTAGAGGCTGTCTCGCACCGCTTCGAGTTCAAGCATGCCGCGCGGCATGACCCGGTACTTGCCCTCGAAACCGAGCGACAGGCAGAGATACATCAGCTCCAGCATCGGCAAGTGCTTGACCGGGTTGCGCGAGAGGCGCTCGAGCAGCTGGAAGAACTTCTCGCCGCCAAAAGTCTCGTTATGGAAGGAGGAAAGCAGGCTCATCTGCGACCATTCACTTTCGTTGCCCCAAGGTGTGGTCACGACAGCCTCGTCGATTGCCGTGCATAACACGTAACGGGCGGCCATCACCTGGCTGCTTTCCGCACCATCGTGCAGGGCCCGGTGTTCGAACAGCTTGAGTTCGCCGGACAGGCGCTGGTTCAGCGCGAGCAGATCTTCGCCTTCGTAGCTGTGCTTGAGCCGCACCACTTCCGAGAGCAGAGAGGAGGCCGCCGCGACCAATGGGTTGAGGCTGATGTTGAAGGTTTCGGCCGGACGCAGCCGCGCTGCGTAGATCATCCGCTCTTCGAGCTGCTCGAATTTGGGGGGCGTGCTGAAGTCGGTCAGCGGGCTTTGCGCCGGGGCATCGCCGTGGCGATTGAGGATGACGGTCTTGTCGTCCTGTGCGTAGTCCATTTCTCTGATCATGTCGGTCAGTTCCTGATCGCCCAAAATTTCAGCTCAAGGCCAGTGAATTCTCCGGACACGTGGAAGGCGAAGCCGCCGGAACGCTCCAGCTGCGCCAGTTCCTCGGAGTTGAGTTCCAGTGCGAAATAGGTCTTACCGGAATGAAATGGGATCTGCCGCGGCGCCACCGGCAGCGGTTTCACCTTGATCCCCGGCAGGTGAAGATTGACCAACTGGCGAATACGCTCCACCGGACCGACCTTGAGGTGAGCTGGCAAGCGCGTTCGCAACTCTTCGGAGTCGCATTGGGCGCTGGCTGCGAGTACGAACGAGGCGCTGCCGAGCAGCTTGTGGTCGTGCAGCGGTGAGACCTGGATGCCGTACTGGCGCTGCTGCAGTAGCAGCTCGATGGCGTGCTGCTCAAGCACCATCGACAGCACCTGGCGAATCGCGTCCATCAGCTTGCGAAACGACAGACCCTGGTCATTGTGCAGGTAGCGACCCTCCAGGCGAGGGCGCTTGGTCTCGCTGGAGAACGTCGCCAGTTCCCCCAGCAACCCCAGCAGCTCACGGTAGATGTGTTCGGGATGGATCCGGTCGATGCCCATGTAATGGCGTAGCACGGGTTCGTAGCGGTTGATCAGCTGCAGCATCATGAAGTCGCCGACTTCTGCGCCGCCTACTTTGCCGGTCGCGCGAATACGCTCGGCCAGGATGTCGCCGCGATGCCCCAGCATGCTGATCACTTCCTTCAGGCACGACAGCAGATAGCTGGACGCCTGGAAGTCGATAAAGGTCGGTATGTACTCGGGGTCGAGGCTGATGACCCCATCCGGTGTGGTGTCGAGGATGTCGCAAAGCTTGAGTTTCACGTAAGCCTGGTCGCTCTGCTGCTCACCCAGCAATAGCCGAAAGTCCGGTCGCCCAGTGCTGACCTGGCTGCTGCTGCTGTCGCCTGCGTTGGAGTCAGTGACCTCTTCGTCGAACGCGGTATAGCGCGCCAGCACGTCCTTCTGTTCTGGGCGGCGGCTCTCGATGTGATTGCCGGTCACCAGCGGTAACGCCAGGTACACAGGCGTATTTCCAGTGTTGGGCGGCACGTCCAGGGCCAGTGGCTCACGCTCGGCGCCAATCTCGAAAAGGCTGCCATCAGGAAGTAGACCACTCGCCTGGCTAAGCACCAGCTTGCCCATGTTGAGGAACTGACGGTCGATCTCCAGTCCGAAGAAGCCCCAGGCGTAATGGCCTAACTTCTGTGTCCGCAGCTTGAGCTGCGCGTCGTAGTAGCGATCGCTTTGCTGGAAATGCTGTGGACGCAACAGCATGCCTTCCTGCCAGATGACTTTGTTCATGCTCATCAATCAGTCTCCCTTCGCGAGCGGATCGATGGCCTTGATGCCGTGCTCGTCCAGCATCAGCTCAATGCGGTTCTGTGCCTTGTCTTGCAGCGGGATTACGAAACGCCAGCTCGATTCAGGCAGGTCGCGATAGGCGGCCAGCACGCCGACATAGCGGCTACCGTCCTGAACAAACAGCTTGAGGTCGCGCTGCTCGCCTGGGCGCAGTTCAAGCTCTTCCTGAATCACCATGTCCGGGGACAGGGCTTCCTTGGGTCGCTGGTAGAGCGAGAAGAAGTCGGCGTTCTCGAAGGCCACCGGATGCTTGAGCTCCAACAGGCGTATCACGACGGGCGAAGGGCGGCCGTTAAGGTCGGGGTTGAGCCTGTCGCTCCCCTGCAGCGACAGGTCCAGCTTGGTCAGATCTGAGTTGGGCGTGAGGGCAGAGCAGCCGCTCAGAACGGCAAGTGCCGCCAGCACTGCGGCGGGTAAAAAGCGTGACATGGACATCATCCTTGAAGGTCTGTGTTGAGCGTGGCGATCAGGCGGGCCTGCTCTTCGTAAGCCTGTGCGAAGTCTCGAGCAAACAAACGTTCGCCCCAATCGTCGTCACGCTGCATCGCCGAGTGCAGCCGCTTATAGGCACGCCAACGATTACCGGATGTGGAAATAAGAGGCTTGTTGTCACGCTCGAAGCGCAGCGCCAGCTGATCAGGGGACAGTTGCTCCAGCATGCCTTTGATGGCGGCGCGACTGGCTGCCAGCATGGCCACTTGGTGCGCCTGAAGATCACGGTAAGCGCGCCCCATGGCCTGTTCCGCAGGTAGCTGCCCCGGTTTGCCGCCGCGCAGCAGGAGGTTCAGAGCTTCCCCGCTGTCGATGCTGTGCTTGAGCGGGTTGTTGCCGGCACTCTGCACGGTGGTCACTGACAGGCGCATCTCGTTTTTCAGCTCGCCCCGGGTGCGCAGCGCCTGTTGAAGCCCACCGACGCTCTGCTTGAGCAGACATGCGGCCTTGAGGGCCAATGCTTGACGAGCTTCTTCGTCCAGGCTGTCCAGATTAACGCCGAGCGCTTCACCGAAGCGCGTCCAGAAGTCTGGTGCTAGACGTTCGGGCTCCGGTGCGATCTGGGGTGGTGTGGCCTCCTTGGGCATCACCAATTCGGGAACCCGGAGGTTTTCCTCGTCGATCTGCGCATAATCGCGCTGCTGAGCTTGGGCGCGTGGGGGCGCGAGGACCGCAGTCAGGTCGTCGACCTCAGCGTAGACGCGTTCCTGCTGATCGAGAGCAGTCAGCGGGTCGAGGTCAAGAAAGGCATCGTCGGGGATGATGCTGCCGGCCGGCTGTGGGCGGCCGATATCGCCTTCGAAAGAAGCGGGGTCCTGAATCAGTCGTGCGCGGATTTCGAAGTCGCCCAGGCAATACACGCTGCCGTGTTCGATTCGCTGCGCCCGGCCTTTGTCCAGGCTGGCGCCAGAGTCTTTGAGCTGAATGCCGTTGCTACTGGTGTCGGTGAGGAAGAATGTCCCGTCGCGGTAGCTTACTTCGGCGTGTCGGCTGGACAACACCCGCTTACGGTCCGGGATTACCCAGTCGCAATCCTCAGCGCGGCCGATGATGCCGCCGGCCTGCTTGAAGGTCTTACTGCTAATCAGCCCTGGCGCGAACTGCTGCGCACTGACCATATCGAAAACCAGTTCCATGGCTTCTTCTCCTTGGCGAGTCAGCTACTGCGTGTCGATGCTTGCGGATCACCCAAAGGGCGATACTCGTCGTCGTTGAATTTGTAGTTACCGGAGCAGCCGGCAAGGGCGAGGGATGCGATGAATAAAACGAGGGCGCAATAGCGGGCTAGCACGCGATTTCCTCCTTGAAAGCGTGTGGGCAGACGGCCCCGCTGACCGATAACGGCGAAGCGAGACTCAGGCTGTGCATTGAAGTTCAGCTGGCTACGCGCGTGGGTGAACGGGGTCACGAAAAAAAGGGGGGGTGGCTTGGAAACGAGAGCTGCAGCTATAAATGCTTTCGCCCTCGTCAGACCTAACGAAACTGCTAGGCGAAGGCTTGGGCGCTTTCTTTTTTGATTGCAGCAAGCCGCTCTGCTGCCTGGTTGTCGTTGATAGCGCGCCATTGCGCGACCAACTCCGCAATATCGACTCGTTCTGCGTGTTCGCCGAACACGCTGCGTGGCGTCACCAAGCGTTCCGCCTGTGCAAGTAAACGTTGCTGGGTTCGAGTAAGAGCGGGACTCTGTTCAGCTCGAACACGTTCCCCCTGTTCGATTGCATCGGCATAAATGGCACGTAGTTCCAGATCGCTTTTGCCGTAGAAACGCATCTCACCCCTGCGCCTGATTTCCCAGCGGAACTCATTGAATGAGCGCGCTTGCCAGTTTTCCAGTAGCTGGGCGGTGCTTAGCAGCTGGGCATAGATGTCACGGATTTCAGCCTCGCTGAAGAGCTTTCCGTTGCGCTCTTCGACGCTGGCATTCCAGCGCAGCAGATTAGTGAGCGCTGCTCGTGCATAGCCGCTATCGCTGGCATGGTGAGTACCCGCAACTGCAAGCCGATTCGGCATATCACCATCCGAGCCGATTTCGCCAACGTAGCGTGCGCAGGTTTGCTCATCGATCAGCGCGCAGCCCGGTTGCCACAGAATCGCTGCCTCGCTTCCGCCCCCGGGTTTCCGAGGCATGAAATGCCACTGCTCGCCGTGGTGCTCGTAGGAGTCGCCCTTAAGATTAACGAGCCCTGCAAGCAACAATGCGATGCCGCTTACTGGCGAGCTGAAAAGCAGAGCTGTACCGGGGAGAGCCAGTTTCCACTCCGCGTCCATCCAAGGCAGCGGAACGGCGGGAACTGGGTCGTTATGGTTGACGATACGGTGGTGGGTAAGCGGCTGGGCGGCTTTAACGAAAGCAGCGTCGCCGGCGCGGGGTGCGCCATAGGTGTAGAGCTGGGTATTGTCGGACCATTCCCGGCGCAGCCAGTCTGCCAAAAGGAGGGCGATCGCCCCGCCGAGACTATGGCCGCAGACAATCAATGTTTGCTTGCCAGTGTAAAAAGCATTGAGATAGCGCTCTACGAAGGGTTTCGCTGCTTGGAAGGCTCCATAGAAACCGCGATGCGCCTGACCTTGGCCTTCTTTAAAACGCACTTGGCGCGCATCAGCGTCGCGGCTGGCGTCTGCCAGTATTTCCTGAGTACCGCGTATCGAAATCAGCACCACTTTGTCGTTATGAGTGATGAAAGCCTGGGTGTTAGTGCCTGACTCCGTGTCGTAAAGAAAATGCACGTCCTCTGGATTTCTCCAACCCTCTTGCGACTCTTTTTCGTAGCGCAGTGGATCGTAGGGCATGATTTCTAGACGCTTCGAATAAGGCACCTCTTCACAGATCATATGGTATGGGCCAGCACCGTTGAACTGTGTTGGTTTTACTCGGCGGCCCAGCTGGTTCTGAAGCACATGACCAATGCTCCCGATCGAGTCGTAGGGAGGGGGTGAAGATGTGTAAGGCTTCTTGTCGGTACTAAACGGGGCGTAAACGAACGTGCTCATCAGCGCGAGGTGATAGGCGTTCAGTGCGCAGAACTCTGGCTCTCGGGACAGTAGCGGGCTAAAAGCGCGGAGCGCTTTGATCTCTATCACATAGCTCTGGCTACAACCGAGAGCGATCCCGGTTTGCTCCTTTGCTAACCCGGCATTTAACTTTAATTTGGGAGGTGGAGTTGCCCACGAGTCGTCTGGTTCTGGAAGATGGCCATTAACCTCGGTGAAGTAGCTAACTTCGGCCCTTATTAAACGAGCCTGTAACTGCGCTGCGCGTTCTTCCGCTAGATAAGTTTGGCCATCTGCACGGCGAGGGCCGGCGGGTGACTGCTCAGCGGCCACTTGTAGCTCGGTTAGGGGGATGGTGAATTTCTCCCTGCGAGAAATCCCTACGTACCAGGGATCGTTGCCGGAATATTGGTCGGGAAGTGACAGAACAATCGGCCCGCCATGAAGGCTTTCTACTCGCGCATATCCATCACTATCTAGCACATCGGAAGATGTTTGCCCTTGGCTGTCCGTTAACAGGAATTTTAGTCCAGCGTACGGCCTGCCATTACCGTACTCGTCTACCAAGCGGAAGCTTATCCAATCGAACCGAATAGGACATTGGAGCGCAGTTGGGGAATATGAGTCATTCATCCTTGGATCACTCTGTGCAGTTTGGATAGACCGTGCATTCTTGGCCATCCATGTTGAAGGTGCGGTGTTGCGGCGGGTCTGTGCAGAGTTCTTCAAATCTTGTTCCCCAACGCCCCGTGCATGGCTTCCAGCCTGCCTCTGTATTCAGCCAGTACCCGTTAAGGTATGGACGGTCTTCCCCGCTCAGTTTGAATACCAAACGTACAGTCTTGCCTGGCAATTGTTCATGCGTTATATGAGCTCCAGCACCTTTACAGCTGAGTAGCTTGTTTAGCTCGCCATCCCGCGAATCTGCCTTGCTGATTTGAAACAACCATGAGCATTCGGCTGTTTTAAATAGAGTCCCGTTTGCTTGAAATGCTGGAGCACCCTCGGGTAGTTGGTCGATTATGGTCAACCCACCGTTGTCATAAGTTTGTTGCCAGTCCTTGTCGCCGTAACGGGCATTGATGAACAGCCCGACCCGGGCCAGCGGCAGGTCGCACGTACCATCGCGGTAGTTCACTGGAATACGGAATCGGTATTCATGAGGGTGACTGTCAAAATCTGCTTTGAATGTCTTCGTCTGGCTCCGGCCGCCGCAGTTTCCCGCTGCTCCGTAGTGAGCCTGTGCTTTGAGAGCAAAGTCGGCGGGCAGCTCACCTTCTAGCGTGAAGGACTCAGCGCCTAGCGGACCCACCGTGCTGCAAGCATTAAGGGAAAGGGCTAGCAGCGCCGGCCACCACAGCAAGGCGCCGGTATAGGATTTCTTGGTCGGATTCATAAGAAAGTTTTCCGTGCATTGGGACTCGAAAGCACCGTGCTGACCCGGGCGAAATGGGCTTCTGTTGTTTCATGCTCGGCGGGCGCCCAAGCCGGGTGCTCAGCAAGCGCAGGGTCCAGTTGGTGGAGCAGCAAGAAATGCAGCTGTTGTTCAGCAAGCCAATTCCAGCGTCGGGCTTTATCGAGTTGCTGATCCAGCCAGTCCGTTAGCAGACGAGTTTCGGCGAGATCCGAGGTGGCCTTTGAATGGTTCTGCCACAGCCAGAGCTCAAGATTGTGTCGGCTGATCTGGTGCTGCACTGTTTCCGGTTCGGCTATCGCCAGCCATGGCGTCTCGAACGGTGCGGGGTACTGGCCGGGCCGCGGATTATCGAAGCACTGCCAGTATTGACCATCCCAGCACAGCGCACTGCGTAGAGGGCCGAGCAAAATTGGCCGTTGGATTTCCTCTATTTCGCTAAGATGGTGCGCAATGACGCGGTTATCCTGAAATCGGTAAAGCGAGCGTTGCCCCTGTTCTTCGATCAACATCCGCTCGCGCCAGTGCTGGCTTACGAGCGACAGGTCGAGCTGCTCCGCGCTTGCAAGCCAACCCCAGTTTTGCGCGGGTGAGTCGAGTAGCGACCGTATCTGCTCTGGATTCGAATCGCTTAACAGCACCAGCCAGGGCCCGACTTCCGCCATATCCGTAACCGCGGAGTCCTGATAAAGGTTGACGTATTGCTGCATCAGGTCAGATGCAAATAGCCCCTCGACCGGATTGGGCTTTGCCAAGCTGTCCAGGATGAGCAGCAGCTGCCGCTGCTCAGCCTGTTGCTCATCGAACCATTCATGGACTGTATCTCTCATCGAGAAGCTTCCATTTGGCACCGTCCGTCCCTGCACGCTTCGCAAATCGGGCAACGACTTGCGCCGATCTGCCTGGCCTTGCGGGCTATCTGCAGCTGGGTATTTGCCAACGCCAGTTTTGGCTTTGTACCGGCCTTGTTCTGATCCGCTGCCCAGGGCATCACCGGTGCCAGGATGCTCAGCCCTGAACCCTTGCCCGGTGCTCCACCGGAGTTCATCTTGATAGTCGCGCCGCTCAAGGTCACGCCACTGGGATCAAGTTTGAGGAAGCTACCGCCGCCAGCAGCGGTGAGTTCCATCCCCGCATCGATGATGACTTTGCTACCTGCGTAATAGTGAATCTCGTTACCTGCCTCAATGAACTGCCCGGTGCCGATCTTCACGTGCTGGGTGTTACCCACGGTGAGGTGGTCGTTTACACGGATTTCGGTCTTTCGATTGGCATGGGTTGTGCGGTGTTCTTCGGCCTTGAATTCGCTGTAGCTGTTGGCCTCGACGGTGTCGTGGCGTTCATGGCCGATGCGGATCTTCTGGTCGTGTTCGATATTCTCGTCCCAGTCGCGCTGGGCGTGGACGTAGATCTGCTCGGCGCCTTTGCGGTCTTCGATCCGCAGTTCGTTGTAACCAGCACCGCCGGGTGAAGTAAGGGTCTTGAACACGCTGCGGGTCTTGTTTGCCGGCAGGTCATAGGGCACGACGTGCTCTTTGTGGTACAGGCAGCCAGTGACGAGGGGCTGGTCGGGGTCGCCTTCGAGGAAGGTGACCAGCACTTCCATCCCAACGCGCGGGATAGCGATGCCGCCGTAGCGGTCGCCGGCCCAGCTTGTGCTGACACGCAGCCAGCAGCTGGTCTTGTCGTCGGCCTGGCCTTCGCGGTCCCAGTGGAACTGGACTTTCACGCGACCGTACTCGTCGCAGTGGATTTCTTCACCAGCCGGGCCTGTGACCACGGCGGTCTGGCTGCCGAGCACCTTGGGCTTGGGGTGCTTCTGGGCCGGGCGGGAGGGGATGTCCCAAGGCGTGGCGGTGAATTGGTTACGGTAGCCCTGAGCGAATCCGTCACGAGATAAGGTACCGCGCGTTACCGATTCCTCCAGCACCTGCGGCTGTTTGCCTTGGTGGAGGATCTCGTTCAGCAGCCAGAGCTGGTTCCAGTCACTGCGCGGGTGTTCGTTCAGGGCGAGAAAATGGCCGGTGACCAGCTGCGGCTGGTCACTCTCGCCTTCGGCCAGCTCGAAATCGCTGCGGTGACGCTCCAGTGCACGCTGGGACAGATGCTTGCCACGGGGGCGCTCGGTGAAGCGGCCGGGGTAGTCGTAGTCTTCCAGGTCCGGTTGGAACTCGCTCTGGAAGGCGCTTTCCATAGTCAGGCGCGGCTTCTCGAAGTCGTAATCGCGGCGAGTGACGCGGCTGGTGCGGGTCTCGACCCGCAGGCCGAAGCGCTTGACCACCGGCTCGTCGGCGACCAAACCGGAATCCTGCTGGTACGTCACCGGTGCGAGCTTGGGAAACCCCGTCTGGTCATCTCCGAAGACCAGCACATGGCCCGTGGCGCTGTGCTGGAAGTGGTAGTGAATGCCCTCTTCCTCGCACAGGCGCTGGATGAAGTGCAGATCGCTCTCGCCGTACTGCACGCAGTAGTCGCGCTCGGGATAGACCGAGCCGAGGCCAAAGCGAAAAGCGTTGGCCTGGATGCCATGCTCTTCGAGCACTTGGCTGATAATCTTCTCCACCGTCAGGTGCTGGAAGATGCGTTGGTTGGTGCGGTGAGCCAGGTAAGCCAGCTGCGGGCGCAGGGTGATGTGGTAGCGCGTGAGGCGCTGGCCGGAATCGCCTTGCGCGACGCAGTAGATCAAGCCATGGATACCGTTGCCGGTCGGCGATAGGGCCAGGAAGGCCGGCCGGTGCAGCAGGCTTTCCAGATCCAGATCAGGATGTTCGCTGACCAGTTCGAGCTCGAAGGCAAAGGGCTGCGACAGTGCCTCGCGTCCCTTGAATTCGAGCACCTGTAGATCGTGCTCGACGCCCTCGATAGCGAGGCTGAAATGGGTGTCGTTGGCCGGGTTGAACATGTTCTCTGGTCCGTCCTTAGATTTCTGCTGGGCTGATGTTCAGCCGTTCCATGCGATAGAGCAGGGTGCGTCGGGGCAAGCCCAGCTCGCGGGCGGCCTGGCTCTGGTTGCCGCCGTTCTTGCGCAGGCAGTCGACCAACAGGTTGCGCTCGACCCGATCGAGCCGCTCGCGCAGGTTCATCGTGCTGTCGAGTTCATCATCCAGTTTGCGCAGGTTGAAATGCATTGGCAGCAACTCGCCGGACTCGCAGAGCAGCACGGCACGTTCGACCAAACCCTTCAGCTCGCGCACATTGCCTGGGAAGCCATAACCGGCGAGCTGTTCCAGCGCGGCGTCGGACCAGCGCACGGTGTCGCGTTGCAGGAATCCACAGGCGTTGTCGGCAAAATGCCGCGCCAGTCGCAGGATGTCTTGCCCTCGCTCGCGCAGGGGCGGCAGTTCTATCGGAAAAATGGAAAGCCGGTAGTAAAGATCCTCGCGAAAACGACCTTCTTCGACGCGCTTGTGCAGGTCTTGGTGAGTTGCAGCGACGATCCGGACATCGACCTTGTGGGTGCGAGTGCTGCCCAGCGGCCGCACTTCGCCTTCCTGCAGGACCCGTAAGAGCTTGGCCTGCAAGGTCAACGGCATGTCACCGATCTCGTCTAGAAACAGCGTGCCGCCATTGGCCGCATCGAACAGCCCTTCGTGGTCACGATCAGCACCGGTAAAGGCCCCCTTACGATAGCCGAACAGTTCACTTTCCAGTAAATGCTCCGGTAAAGCCGCGCAGTTCTGGACGACAAAGGCCTGGCTGCGTCGCGAGCCGCAATCATGAATGGCGCGGGCAACGAGTTCCTTTCCGGTGCCGGTTTCGCCGGTCAGCATAACGCTTACCGGGTTGTGCAAGACCTTGCTGATCAGCCCGTAGACTGCGCGCATCCGAGGACTGTCGCCAATCAGGCCATAGCCGCTGGCGCAGGGACGCGTCGATGCAGCGGGTGCGAGATCTGGTTGCCGAGTATCACGCAAGCGATTGAGCAGTTGCGCCTGGCCAAGGGCGAACCGGCCAAGGTTGGACAGCGTGGCCGAGCCCGCCGCGAGATCTTGATGGGTGTTGCTGGCAGCCACCAGTAACCCGGCGGTATGGCCCTCAGCGTCCTGCAGCGGCAGGCACAGCAGGCTGCGCCATGGGCGCGATGTTTCTGGCAGGAAGCTGGTCTGGTGCAGGCTGGCATCGAGTGGCGCGATGCTCAGTTGCTGGTTCTGGCTGAGGCAATACTGCAGCAATTGTTCGTCACGATAGTCGCTGGGCACGCTGGTCGCCTCGTGCCTCCGCGCTCCCTCCAACCATTCGGCCGAAAGCGTCAGGCGCGTATGGGTTGCGTCGAGCAGGTAGAGCTGAGCGAGCGAGCAGTGCGCCAGTTGTGCGACCAGTTCGGTGAGCCCATTGAGCCAGGCGTTCGTGTCGGTGTTCCATGCCAACTCGGCGAAGCGCTCGAGCAGCGATCGCGTATCGCACGTTGAGGTCGGTTCGACGAGCATGGGCGGGACCTTAAGCGAACTCACAGACAACTGCTCCGTCGCTGTCGAGCGTGGCGTGTACCCGTTGCAACGTTTCGCCGCCGGCCATGGCGTCGAGCAGCCGGTCGACTACCAGTGGTTGCAGGTGCTGGTCGATGAGATGGTCGATCAGCCGCGCGCCGCTTTCGCTGTGAGTGCAGCGCTCGGCCAGATGCGCCAGCAGCGCCGGGCAGTGGCTGAACTGCAGCTGACGCCACGCGAGGCGCTCCCCGAAGCGGGTGAGCTTGAGCCCCACGAGCTCATTCAACACCTCACCCTCGATCGGGTAATAGGGCACCACGCGCATCCGGCCGAGCAGTGCCGGCTTGAAGTGCTGCGCCAGCTGCGGACGAATGGCTTGCTCCAGATCGTCGGCGGCGGGGCGCTGGCCACCTGCGCAGAGGCTGGCGATGCGGTCGCTGGCGAGGTTGCTGGTCATCAGGATCAGGGTGTTGCGGAAGTTGATCTCGCGGCCTTCTCCGTCGTTGGCCACACCCTTGTCGAAGATCTGATAGAACACGTTCATCACGTCCGGGTCGGCCTTCTCGACTTCGTCGAGCAGCACCACCGAGTAGGGTTTCTGCCGGACGGCCTCGGTGAGCATGCCGCCCTCGCCGTAGCCCACGTAGCCTGGCGGCGCGCCGATGAGCCGGGAAACACTGTGTTTTTCCTGAAACTCGGACATGTTGATGGTGGTGAGAAAGCGCTCACCGCCGTAGAGCAGGTCGGCCAGCGCCAGGGCGGTTTCGGTCTTGCCGACCCCGCTGGGGCCGACCAGTAGGAACACGCCTACCGGCGCGTCGGCGCGGTTGAGGCCGGCGGCGGTCGCGCGCATCGAACGGTCCAGTGCCTCGACAGCTTGCGCCTGGCCACGCACCCGCTGGCGCAGGTCGCTGGCGAAGCTCAGCACCTTGCTGTTGTGTTCGCGGGCCAGTTGCGAAAGCGGCACGCCGGTCCAGTGACTGATCACTTCGGCTACTAGGCGTGGGCAAACCTCGAAGCTGACCAGGCGCTCGTGGGTCTGGGTGCTGGCCAGCTCGATTTGCACGTCGCGCAGCTCCGCTTCCAGGGCATTTATCTCCTGCGCCGTTTGCGTGGACGCTTCGTCAACGGCCGCCTGACGGGCCGACGCGCAGGCCTTGCGCAAGTCCAGTAGCCGCTCGGCGAGCTCGCGCTGGACGGACCAGCGGGACTCTACTTGTTCGAGTTCAGCGCGTGCTTCGCTCAGCCGGACATCCAAAATGCCGAGGGCCTCGCGGTCCACGTTCAATCCGGCATCGAGGTCCCGACGTACCGCTTCGCGTTGGCGTTCACCTTCTGCAATTTCCCCGCGCAGGCGCTCCAGTGCTTCCGGTGCAGCTGCAAGGCTTATGCGCACGCGGGCGCAGGCGGTGTCCAACACGTCGACGGCCTTGTCGGGCAACTGTCGACCGGCCAGGTAGCGGGCCGACAGTTCGGCGGCGGCTACCACTGCGTCGTCGCGCAGATAGATGCCGTGACTCTTTTCATAGACAGGCGCCAGGCCGCGCAGGATGGTCACCGCCTCGGAAACGGTCGGCTCGTGCAGCTGCACCGGCTGGAAGCGACGTGCGAGGGCCGGGTCCTTCTCGAAGTACTTTTTGTATTCACTCCAGGTTGTGGCGGCGATGGTGCGCAGCTCGCCCCGGGCCAATGCAGGTTTGAGCAGGTTGGCCGCGTCGCCGCTACCCGCCTGACCACCCGCGCCGATCAGCGTGTGGGCTTCGTCGATGAATAGGATGATTGGTTTGGCCGAACCTTTGACTTCATCGATCACGCCCTGCAGGCGGCGCTCGAATTCCCCTTTGACGCTGGCGCCGGCCTGCAGCAGGCCCAGGTCCAGGGCCATGAGTTCGACGCCTTTGAGTGTGTCCGGGACTTCGCCGGCCGCAATGCGCAGTGCTAGGCCTTCGACGATGGCGGTCTTGCCGACTCCGGCTTCGCCCACCACGATCGGGTTGCTTTTGCGCCGGCGGGCAAGAATGTCGATCATCTGGCGGATGGCGCCATCGCGACACAGGACGGGGTCGAGCTTGCCGTCACGGGCCTGCTGGGTGAAGTTGTGGGTGAAGCGCGAGAGGTTCGATTCGCCACCGGCAGTGGGGGTGCCTGCGGGTTGTTGCGTCGGCTGTTGGGCCAAGGCGAACTCACGCAGTCGCTCGGCGTTGAGCCTGGCCAGCAACGGTTGGTAGTGACTGCCCGCGTAGCGCATCGGGTTTCGCAACAGCGCCAGGATCAGCGCGGCCTGGTCGATCTGGCTCTGGCCAAGTTCGAGGTTGCCGACCAGCAGCGCGTCCTGTAGCCACTGCACCAGCTCCGCGGAAAACACTGGATTGCGCGACTCGCTGTGCTCGCCACGTGGTTGCAGCGCCTGGGCCAGCGTGCCGGGTTCGACATCGGCGTCCAGCAGGGCGCGGTTCAGTAAGCCTTCGGGGCGCTCCAGCAGGCCGAGCAGCAGGTCTTCGACCAAGATCTTGTTGCCGCCACGGACCACGCAGCGCTCCGCCGCGGTTTCCAGATCATGCTTGGTCTGCGCATCCAGAGCCTGGACCAGTTGTTGGAGGTCTACGTTGATCATCTTCATCTTCCTTAATGAGTCTGGCTGCCCAGGGTGACCATGCCGTCCGCGCGCTCGCTACCGAGCCAACTGGTCCAGCCGAGGCGGCAGGTGTTTTCAGCGCCGATGCGCAGGTCGCGAATATCGTCCTGGCGCAACTGCAGGCGGATGTCATAGTCCAGCGGATCGCGCAGGGTGAAGCGCACCAGTGCACAGAGCGGTTGATAGCCGGTGCCGACCGGCAGAAATTCGTGAAAGCGGCTCCAACTGAGTTGCCGGATGTGGATGCGGAACTTGCCGCCACGGTCGCGCACCCGCTCGCCCAGCACTAGGCTCTCGCCGAGCTGGCTATTGGCGCGGCCGAGGCGGTTCTGCTGCTCGGCGAGAATCTCGACCTGGCGTTCGAGGCACTGCTCGATGCGCAGGTCCGCGTGCTTGAAGTAATAGCGCAGCACCGATTCGATCAGTGCTGCCGAATGTGCGCGTAGGCTGAGTAGGCCCAGGTACGGCAGAAGGCGCTTCCAGTTCAGCTCCGAGGCGGCGCGGATCTGCTCACCGCCCAACCCGATGAGGGCGAACAGCTGCTCGGAGAGCGGGTCGCGTGCGCCGCTGGTGAAGCGCGTGCGGTAACGGTATTTCTGCCAGATCGGCAGTATCAGTCGCTGCAGGCGGTTATTGAACAGGTCGAGAAACTCGCGCGTCGGGTTACCTTCGGCGCTATCGCCGAGAGCCTGCTCACCATAGAAGGCAGGCAGTGGCGAGCCTGCCCCAAAGAGGCTGACCAGGTTGATCCGCAACTGCGCGCGCAGTTGCCCATGCTCTTCGAAGAAGTGCACGCGATCGACGTCGCTGCCAGGGAAACCCAAGCTCGGGTTGGCCTGGAACTCGAGGTGCTCGTAGAGCGCCTCTTCGTCCAGACCAGGATGCGCGGCTTTCAGACGGTCCATCACCAGTAGCACACCCTGGAACAGGCTGTACTCGCGGATGCCCCGGCTGATCCGGTTTAGAGCAGGGGCTGCTGCCCCATGCGCGGCGTCCATTGGTACACCTCTCCCTGTGTGCTCCTGACGCGCAGCTCGTGGTACGAGTTGAGGCTGGCGTACAGCGCAAAGAATTCATTGAGTATCGAGGCGAAGAGGAACAGATCTCCCTCGCCCAGATAACCCTCGGGGTCCATCACCAGCTCGGTGCGCACGCCGCGCACCGGCAGGCCGCGGTGCAGCCGGTCAACGTGCTGATGGCCGATCTGCTTAAGGCCGCCGAGCAGCCGCTTGCTGACTTTCTCCGCGTGCTGGTCGTAATAGCGTGGCAGGTCATAGGTCTCGAGGATCACCTTGAGCGCCTCGACGTTGGCCAGCGACAGGTAGTTGAGCGACATGTTGCTGATCAACTTCCAGAGGAAGTCACGATGCAGCGGCGGCGCGTAGCTCGGCGTCACGGCGCTGATGTTGCGGAAGGTCAGGAACTCCGGCGTGTCTTCGCTGGGTAGACAGATATCGCCCAGGCGCAGCTGGCGCGGCAGGTTCTGGTTGGTGCAGGTGAGCTCGATGGACAACGTCTCATGCTGGTCCAGGTTGCGCAGGCCAAAGCTGAGGTAGGTCTCCAGGCCGTCGCCCAGCATCGAGGGCTGCTGACGCACGCTGTAGTGCGGGCGCGCCACCGGTACGTCGAAACTGGGGTCATGCTCGAAGGACTCGAACGGCACGTATTCTTCGTAGCCCATGCCGCCCGGCTTCCAGCCGGTAACACGGTCGACCGAAAAGACACCGCAGTGGGTGCTGTCGAGTTCGGATGGCATCAGCAGATACTGGTCCTGCTTGCCGTCCAGGCGAATCGGGATGGCGTCGTGTTCGAACAGGTTGACCACCGGAGTGCAGTACAGGCGCACGTTATCCAGTGTCGGGCGGATGCGCTGCACGCCAGCCTTGTGAATGTCAAAGCGCAGCTCGAAGCCACGCGCCTGTTCCAGCACCTCCTGCGGCAAACGCTTGATGACATCGAGGCCAAGCAGGTCGACGAACAGGAATTTCTCTTGGAAGGCGAAGTATTCCTGCAGGTAGCGATATCCCCGAAAGGTGTTGAGCGGATATGGGATGAGCGCCTGATCTTCGGCAAAGCCCACCGGCTGAAGCTTTGACGGATCGATATGGAGTGCGGGCAGCGCAACGCCGAAGCCATCACTAAATGGTTTGCCGTTGGCATCCAGTGCAATCAGCTGCACGTCAGCGACGTTGCGCAGCAAGCTCAGATAAAGCATCTGGCTGATGTAACGCTCGCCAGCGAGATGAAGGCGCAGCTGCTTGAGATTCAACTCACCCAGTTGCCCATCGGCCGTCATCTGCAAACGCAGGCTCAGCAATGCGCCACCGCCTTTAACCGAATAGTCCAACGCGTCGAGCGCCAACGGCAGAACCTCGGTAGCGTAGGCGGTACGGAAGCGGCAGGTCACACCCTGGATCGGCTTGGATTCGACTGGCGTGTTGCGCGGCACCATCAACGCAGGGCCTGGTCGATTGACCGGGTCGAACTGCAACATGCTGAATGCCGGCAGCGGGCGCATGTAGTTCGGCCACAGCAAGTGCATCAATGAATGGGTCAGCTCCGGCAGCTCGTCATCTAGCTTCTGACGCAGGCGCCCGGTGAGAAATGCGAAGCCTTCCAGCAACCGCTCGACATCCGGATCACGCCCGGCCTGACCGAGGAATGGTGCCAGCGCCGGGCTACGCTCGGAGAAGCGCTTGCCGAGTTGGCGCAGGGCGGTGAGTTCGCTCTGGTAGTAGTGGTTGAAGGACATCAGCCGGCCATCCCTATAAGACGCATGGTCAACCGCCAATCACAATGGTGCCGGACCCGGCGATCACCGGATTACCGTGATCACCCATCGTACCCACGGTACTAGCCGGCTTGCCGTTGATCAGCACTGTTGGGATGACCGCACTGGCCAACGCACTGCCGCAGGACGTCAGGTCGCCCATACGGGCGGCAAGCATGCCGTCGAACAGGACGTCAGGAGAGCCGGCCGCGATCGGGTTGGTGCCGTGGCCCTTTTTCGGGCAAGCGGTGGGGTCGCCCAGGCGGGCTGCGGGTTTACCGGACATCAGGCTCTCCTTAGTGGACTTTCACTTGTCCGCTGCCGTCCAGGCTCGCGGAAAAACTTACTTGGCGCTTCGAACCGTCGACTTCCAGCAGACCTTCGATGGCGAAGGACAGGCTCAGCGGGTCATGCGTGCGGGGGAGGGATATCACCCGGACCTGGCTCAAGCGGGGTTCGTACGCCTCGATGAAGCGTTGAATGGCGATACGCGCCTGTTGCAGCGAGTCGTGCAGCGACAGGCGCATATCGTTCAAATCGGGCAACCCGTAGTCGGGCAACGTTTGCACGCTGCCCGCCCGGGTGCTGAGCATTTTGGCCAGATGGACAGCCACCGAAGCCATCGCCGCGACTTCACGGCTCCAGCCGGCACGCTTGTCGGCGTCACCGCCGAGACGTTCGAAAAGGCTGCCGTAGGCCATCTCAGGTTCTTCCCACGAACAAAACACGGTGGCGACGCTGCGCGTTCTCGCGCAGTGCCAGGAAGGACGAACGACGTGTGCTGCCTGCCCACAAGTTCGGCGTGACGCAGCACTGCGCGAAAACGAGCGCGTCCCGAAGGGTTGCGCAACGCCGGTGTGTTTTGTTCATGAGCAGAACCTCACTCCTTGTCCAGCTTGCCAACCAGAGACAGGGTGAAGTCTGCACCCATGTACTTGAAGTGCGGACGCACGTTCAGGCTGACGCGGTACCAGCCCGGCTCACCATCGACATCACTGACGACCACTTGCGCGGCGCGTAGCGGACGACGGCTACGGACTTCGGAGCTTGGGTTCTCCTGGTCGGCCACGTACTGGCGAATCCATTTGTTCAGTTCAAGCTCCAGGTCAGTGCGCTCTTTCCAGGCTCCGATCTGCTCGCGCTGCAGCACTTTGAGGTAGTGCGCCAGGCGGTTGACGATGAACAGGTAAGGCAGCTGTGTACCGAGCTTATAGTTGAGTTCAGCGTTTTTGCCTTCTTCGCTGTTGCCGAAGAACTTCGGCTTTTGCGCAGAGTTGGCCGAGAAGAACGCGGCGTTGTCGCTGCCCTTGCGCATGGTCAGGGCAATGAAGCCTTCATCGGCCAGTTCGTATTCACGACGGTCCGAGACCAGCACTTCGGTTGGGATCTTGGTTTCGATCTCGCCCATGCTCTCGAAGTGGTGTAGCGGCAGGTCTTCGACTGCGCCCCCGCTCTGCGGGCCGATGATGTTCGGGCACCAACGGAACTTGGCGAAGCTGTCGGTCAGACGGCTGGCGAAGGTGTACGCGGTGTTGCCCCACAGGTAATGCTCGTGGCTGTTGGCGACGTTTTCCTTGTAGACGAAGGATTTGACCGGGTTGTCTTCCGGGTCATAGGGGTTGCGCAACAGGAAGCGTGGAACGGTCAGGCCGACGTAACGGGCATCCTCCTGCTCACGGAAGCTCTGCCATTTGGCGAATTGCGGACCTTCGAAGTGATCTTTCAGGTCCTTGAGATCCGGCAAACCCGTGAAGCTTTCCAGGCCGAAGAATTTCGGGCCTGCCGCGGCGATGAAGGGGGCGTGGGACATGCTGGCGACCGAGGCCACGTACTGCATGGTCTTGATGTCAGGCGCGCTCGGGTCGAAGAAGTAATTGGCAATCAGGGCGCCGACCGGCTGGCCGCCGAACTGGCCGTACTCAGCGGTGTAAATGTGCTTGTACAGGCCGGACTGGACGACTTCCGGGCTGTCCTCGAAGTCGTCGAGCAGGTCTTGCTTGGAGGCATTGAGGACTTCGAGCTTGATGTTCTCGCGGAAGTTGGTGCGATCGACCAGCAGCTTGAGGCCGCGCCAGGAGGATTCCAGTGCCTGGAACTGCTGGTGGTGAAGGATCTCGTCCATCTGACGGCTAAGCTTGGCGTCGATTTCCGCAATCATGCGGTCGACCATGGCCTTCTTGACCGGCTCGTGCTCGTTCTGTGGCTTGAGCAGTTCCTCTATAAAGGCCGACACGCCGCGCTTGGCGATGTCATAAGCCTCGTCATCGGGCGTCAGTTTGGTTTCGGCGATGATGCGGTCGAGAATGCCGAGTTCGGCAAGGTTCTTGCCGCTTTCAACGGCTGCTGCGCTAGTACTCATGGTGTTGGCGTTCCTTGTCGGAAGTAATCAGGCGTCCAGTTGTTCTTTCGCGGCGAGACCCAGCTCACCGAGTACACGGTCACGCGAGTCGTCGTCGGCGAGTACGTTTTCGATCGCTTTGCGGAAGGCCGGAGCGTTACCCAAGGGGCCCTTCAGCGCGACCAGGGCATCGCGCAGTTCCATCAGCTTTTTCAGTTCGGGAACCTGCTCGACCAGATTGGCCGGGTTGAAGTCCTTCATTGAATTAATGTCGAGCTGCACCGCCAGTTCTTCATCCGTGGCCTCGTCTTGCAGGCGGTTAGGCACTGAGAAAGTCAGGTTCAGCTCCTGCTTGGCCAGGACTTCATCGAAGCTGTTTTTGTCGATGGAAATCGGCTTACGGTCTTCGATCTTGCGATCATCGGCGCGCTGGGTGAAATCGCCGAGCACCATCAGCTTCAGGGGGAGTTCCAACTCTTCCTGTGCACCGCCAGTGGAAGGCTTGAAGGTGACGTTGATGCGTTCTTTGGGGGCTACCGAGCCTTCTTTGGCCATGGTTCTTCTCCTTTGCGTTTACGGCCCGGGGGCCTAATCGAGTACCACTTCGAGGTCGAGGTGGCACAGCCTGCGGTAAATCTCATCCTTGCTTTCACGCACGGCGTGGTTCTGCGGCAGCAGCTCACAGCAGCTGTGCAGCAGACGCAGCACCTCGAGGGCGAGATCGGGTTCCCAGTCGCCCAGGCCCGTGGCCTGCAGCGTCTGATCGAGGGATTCGAGTTGAGTCTTGGCCAGGTCGTATTTCTTGGCCTGGAAGCACAGCCGGGCCAGGGTCAATTGCCAGAAAAAGCGCTCGCGTCCGCCGCGGGACTGGTTGAGGCCGAGCTTGAGCTTCTGCACGGCGCTTTTGAGGCCGTCCTTGCGTAGCTGTGGCAAGACTTCTTGAAGCGCTTCCTCCCAGGCAGGCGTCGCACCGCCGTGGTGAGTGTGCGATTCTTTAGGCGTCTGCGCGGGCTGTAAATGGGGCATCACGCGGGCGCTTATCCAGGCGCGGGTTTCTGCGTCGGCGAATGGGGCACCATCATGGAAACGCAACTCGTCGAGGCCCGGCATGCGCTGGATAAACAGTGCGACCTGGATCTCGACCTCGCGCATGGCCTGCTCGGCGTCGAGTTCGTGCAGGCATTCCCAGGCCAGGCGCTGGCCGTCTAGCCAGAACGGCGCTCTTGCGATGCTGGCTTCTAGGTCGGCCAGCAGGTCGGCGTAAAGTCCTTGAGAGAAGCGCTCGCGATAGCTGGCGAGCTTGTCTGCCGGGATGCCGCGTAGCGCCGTGATCTGCTCGGCGTTGCGTTCGGGAAGGCTGTCAATGGACAGCCACAGCAGGGTCCGAGCCAGGCGCAGAGGCTTGAGGTCGGTGGCTTTCTGCTTGAGCCACCAGCCGCAAAGTGGTCGGGCCTGATCCTGCAAGCTGCGCAGGCTCTTGTGGGCGTCCTTCTCGTGCTCGACCGGGCTCGTAGCCGTAAATACTTGTGCCGCCACCTGCTTGACCTGGGCTATAGCTGCGCCGACAGCTCCTGGCTGCGGATGCGCAGCGCCGGCTCGTTTGACCATTTCATCGAGCCGGCGGCATAGAGGCAATAGGAGTGGCGCCTGTGTTCCTAGCTTCGCCGCCAGGCAGCTTTCGAGGATGCGCAGCTCGGCCGCGATCTGCTCGAACAATGGGAGCTGTTCGCCCATCGGCACATGGTCAGCGAGCACCTGTTCCATGCGTGGGACCAGCCAGGTGATCGCGGCGGCACGAGTGCGGTCCTTACGTG
>Ga0208045_1000315_pt1 | contig 21705 bp, 24 predicted proteins | sample PL_2010_200m_FD_184160 | JGI IMG/M metagenome (GOLD analysis project Ga0208045, IMG submission 184160) | Freshwater microbial communities from Powell Lake, British Columbia, Canada to study Microbial Dark Matter (Phase II) - PL_2010_200m... | ecosystem: Environmental > Aquatic > Freshwater >...
GCCTGGTGTCGCCTGCTCCAGCTCGCCGTCGTAGGTCACGATGGATTTGACCGTGCTGCGCTTGCCGGACGGCAGTACAACGATTTCATCGCCCTTGCGCACGATGCCGCTTGCCAGCGTGCCAGCAAAGCCGCGGAAGTTGAGGTTGGGACGGTTGACGTACTGCACGGGGAAGCGCAGGTCGTCGAAATTGCGGTCGCCAGCGATCTCGACGCTCTCGAGAATCTCCATCAGCGACTGCCCTTCATACCAAGGCGCGCGCTCGGAACGGTTGACCACGTTATCGCCCTTGAGCGCGGAGATCGGCACAAAGTGCAGAGACGACGGCTTGAGCTCGATACGTTCGGCAAAGGCCAGGTAATCGGCCTTGATTCGCTCGAATACGGACTGGTCGAAGTCCATCAGGTCCATCTTGTTGATGGCCACGACGATGTGCTTGATGCCCAGCAGCGAGGTGATGAAGCTGTGGCGCTTGGTCTGGGTCTGCACGCCGTAGCGGGCGTCGACCAGGATGATCGCCAGGTCGCAGGTAGATGCACCGGTGGCCATATTGCGCGTGTACTGCTCATGGCCGGGGGTGTCGGCGATGATGAACTTGCGCTTGGCAGTGGAGAAATAGCGATAGGCGACATCGATGGTAATGCCCTGCTCGCGCTCGGCCTGCAGGCCGTCGACCAGCAGCGCCAGATCGACGTCATCGCCCGTGGTGCCGGATTTTTTCGAGTCGCGGGTAATGGCTTCGAGGTGATCTTCGTAAATCATCTTGGAGTCGTGCAGCAGGCGCCCGATCAGGGTGCTCTTGCCGTCGTCGACGTTGCCGCAAGTGAGAAAGCGCAGGAGCTCTTTGCGCTCGTGCTGCGCCAGGTACGCGAGGATGTCCTCGCTGATCAAATCAGACTGATGAGACATGGTGCGGAATCCTTAGAAGTAGCCCTGACGTTTCTTTTCTTCCATCGAACCTGCGCCATCGTGGTCGATGACACGGCCCTGACGTTCGGAAGTACGCGTCAGGAGCATTTCCTGGATGATCTCGGGAAGGCTTGACGCCGTCGATTCCACCGCACCGGTCAATGGGTAGCAGCCAAGGGTACGGAAGCGGACCATGCGCTTCTCGATGCGTCCCTTCTCCTCGTCGGTGAGGTGCTCGAGGATGCGCTCGTCGTCGATCATGATCAGCGTACCGTTCTTCTCGATAACCTCGCGCTCGGCGGCGTAATACAAGGGCACGATCGGGATCTGTTCCAGATAGATGTACTGCCAGATGTCCAGCTCGGTCCAGTTCGACAGCGGAAAGACGCGGATGGATTCGCCCTTCTTCACGTTGCCGTTATAGACGTTCCACAGCTCGGGACGCTGATTCTTCGGGTCCCAGCGGTGCTTGCTGTCGCGGAAGGAGTACACACGCTCTTTGGCACGAGACTTCTCTTCGTCGCGGCGGGCGCCGCCGAAAGCTGCATCGAATCCGTGCTTGTCGAGCGCCTGCTTGAGGCCCTCGGTTTTCATGATATCGGTGTGCTTGGCGCTGCCATGGGTGAACGGGTTGATGTTCTGCGCCACGCCATCCGGGTTGATGTGCGTGATCAGGTCCAGATCCATCTCGTTGACCATCTGCTCGCGGAACCGGTACATCTCCTGGAACTTCCAGCGCGTATCCACGTGCATCACCGGAAACGGCAGACGCCCAGGGAAGAAGGCCTTGCGCGCCAGATGCAGCATAACGGCCGAATCCTTACCGATGGAATAGAGCATCACCGGATTGTCGAACTCGGCGGCCACCTCACGGATGATGTGGATGCTTTCCGCCTCCAGCTGTTTCAGATGCGTCAGTTTGTCGACCATGGCTACTCACGAATTTGCAGATGGGACGGCCGGCACGGCCGGAACGAGGCGCAACTTTAGCACGGCATTAGATTCTAATCAGGACGCCTGTTAGATCTAAATGCTCTAGCTTTATGCCGGGCGAAGCCTTCCCTACTTTCCGAATCACACAGCCCCGCAGCCTTCGAAGGCGCCGCGTCACGCGGGATTTGGACAATCGATAAACAGATGCTCGATGGCAAACCGCTTCGCCAGATGTTCACCCAGTGCCTGAACGCCATACCGCTCAGTGGCGTGATGACCGGCGGCGAAAAAGCTCAGTCCGTTTTCGCGTGCGATATGCACCGTGGGCTCCGAAATTTCTCCCGTCAGGTACGCATCGACGCCTGCAGTTACCGCTTGATCGATATAGCCCTGTGCACCGCCAGTGCACCAGGCAATCCGCCTGATCAGGCCAGGCCCTTCGACCATCAGCGGCTCACGCCCAAGCGCAGCGTGAACTCGACGCATGAAATCAGCCGGCATAAGCGGCGTGTCGAGGGCGCCCACAAGCCCGACCGAACGAGGATTATCCGGCTCCAAAGCGCCCTCAATGGTCAACCCGAGCAGGCGCGCCAACTGCACGTTGTTACCTACCTCGGGATGGACGTCGAGTGGCAGGTGATAGGCAAGCAAACTGATGTCATTGCTGAGCAGGGTTTTCAGCCGGCGCTGCTTGATCCCAACTACCCGCGGATCTTCGTTCTTCCAGAAATAGCCGTGGTGCACCAGCACCACATCGGCTTGCGCCTCGACAGCTGCATCCAGCAACGCCTGGCTAGCGGTGACGCCGCTGACGATGCGCTGTACCTGCGGGCGCCCCTCCACTTGCAAGCCGTTAGGACAATAATCGGGAATCTTCGCAGCATTCAGGAAGCGGTCGGATTCATCGACCAGAGTGGTCAGCGCGACGGCCATGCAGCATCCTCCTACGGAATCAGTGACTAGAAAGCGGCGTTATTAACGAAAAAACAGACGAGACAACATCAGAAAATGTTGCGGATTAACCGTTCTAGACGGTGCGTTGCAGTTTTGCCGCCGGCAAGGCTGCATTTCACAGCCAGCTTCGTATAATGCCGCCACCTTAAGAGGCGCTCTCGCCCTCCGCAACCTGCTCGGACGTCACATCGCGATGATCAATGCCCTGCGTTTTTTTGGCTGGCCGTTGCTGGTAGGCCTGCTAGTGGCCCTGCTGATCATTCAGCGCTACCCGCATCTGGTAGGGCTCGGCGCCGAGCCGGAGTACAGCCTGCAGCAAGCGCCGCTGATCGGCATCCCCCAGCAAGGCCCTTACTCCTATGCCAACGCAGTCAGCAGCGCTGCGCCCGCAGTGGCTAATCTCTACACCACCAAGGTGATTGATAGCGCCAGCCAGCCGCCCATGCTTAAGGACGATCCGCTGTTCCGGCGCTTCTACGGGGACAACCTGCCGCGTCAACGCCGCATGGAATCGAGCCTGGGCTCGGCGGTGATCATGAGCCCGGAAGGCTACCTGCTGACCAACAACCACGTCACGGCGAATGCGGAACAGATCGTCGTGGCATTGCGCGATGGTCGGGAGACCCTGGCACGGGTAATCGGCAGCGACCCTGAGACCGATCTAGCGGTGCTCAAGATCGACCTGGCGGACCTGCCTGCGATCACCATCGGCCGCTCGGATGGCATTCGCATCGGGGACGTGACGCTGGCGATCGGTAATCCGTTCGGCGTGGGGCAAACCGTGACGATGGGCATTATCAGCGCAACCGGCCGTAACCAGCTGGGTCTCAATACTTACGAGGACTTCATCCAGACCGACGCGGCGATCAACCGCGGTAACTCGGGTGGTGCGCTGGTGGATACTGCCGGCCACCTGATCGGCATAAACACGGCAATCATCTCCGAGTCCGGCGGATCACAGGGCATCGGCTTCGCCATCCCGGTGAAGCTCGCCATGGACGTAATGAAATCCATCATCGAGCATGGCCAAGTCATTCGCGGCTGGCTAGGTGTCGAGGTGCAATCGCTCACACCGGAACTGGCAGAGTCCTTCGGCCAAGCCGGTCGGCCCGGAATCGTTGTTGCTGGTGTCTACCGCGATGGGCCGGCTGAACGCGCTGGTCTGCTGCCGGGCGACCTCATCCTCAGCATCGATGGTGCGCAGGCAAGCGATGGTCGCAGTTCAATGAACCAGGTTGCCCAGGTGCGACCCGGGGACAAAATCGATATCGACATTCTGCGTAACGGCAAGCCGCTGACGTTGACGGCCGAGGTGGGCATGCGGCCGTTGGTGGAGAAAGCTCCGCAATAGCCCGCTCGTTCGGCCAAGCATCAAGCGGGGGGCGTACTCGACGCTCGAGCAGGCCCAGGCTTTGCGTTCGCAGTGAGGCGAAAAACCGTAGCGGTAATTCAACTGAGCAGAGAGGCCACTGTAGGAACGAAACACTCCTGCCCGGTCTTCGCCGAGCGGAGTGTTCGGGGACGGCGATACGATCGAACTAGTCGCTGCTACCACCGACGCCGGAGATAGCAGCTGAATGTGACTGGACGCTTGCAGCGCGCCGGATTAGCCGATGTGCTTTAGCGCATCGAGTAATGCCTGATTCTGCTCCGGCGCCCCGATACTGATCCGCAGAAACTGTTCGATGCGCCCCTGCTTGAAGTGCCGCACGATAACGCCGTGTTCGCGAAGCCCGGCTGCCAGCGCAGCAGCGTCGCGCTGCGGATGCCGGGCGAAGATGAAGTTCGCTGCCGAGGGCAGCACCTCAAAGCCTAACGCCTGCATCGCAACCGTCACGGCCTCGCGACTGGCGATCACCTGCTGGCAGGTTTGCTCAAAATAAGCGCGGTCTTCGAACGCAGCCGCAGCGCCGGCAATGGCGATGCGGTCCAGCGGGTAGGAGTTGAAACTGTTCTTGATGCGCTCCAGCGCCTCAATCAGATCCGGATGCCCTACCGCAAGACCCACACGCAGCCCTGCCAGGGAGCGAGATTTGGATAATGTCTGGGTGACCAGCAGGTTCGGGTAACGATCCACTAATGCGATTGCCGACTCACCGCCGAAGTCGATATAGGCCTCATCGACCACAACGACCGAATCGGGTTTTTTCTGCAGCAGCCGCTCGATGGCCTCAAGCGGCAGCAGGCAACCTGTCGGCGCGTTGGGATTGGGAAAAATGATTCCCCCGTTTGGCCGAGCGTAATCGGCCAGCTCGATCTGAAACTTGTCATCCAGCGCGATAGCCTCATAGGCGATGCCATACAGGGCGCAATAGACCGGGTAGAAGCTGTAGGTTACGTCGGGAAACAGCAGCGGCTTGCCATGCTGGAAGAGCCCGTGAAAGACGTGGGCCAGTACCTCGTCCGAGCCATTGCCGACGAAAACCTGGTCCGGCCGGACGTGATAGTAATCAGCGACGGCGCGCTTGAGTCGCTCACCGTTCGGGTCTGGATACAGGCGCAGGTTGTCGGTCAGCTCGGCCTGCATCGCTGCGAGCGCCTTGGGCGAAGGGCCGTAGGGGTTCTCATTGGTGTTGAGCTTGACCAAATTGGTCAGCTTCGGCTGCTCACCGGGCACATAGGGAACTAGCTCTTTTACGAAGGGACTCCAGAATTTGCTCATCCGCCCTTCTCTCCTCAGAAAATGATCGATTGCCGCCGGGGGGAATCGGTGAGGCGTTCCCTACCGGTCGGGTGGCAAGACAGAACAAGCGAAGCCTCATCCGCTCCGCTTGGTTACAGTTACCCCTTGATTCGGTACTCGGCGCTGCGTGCGTGAGCGGTAAGAGACTCACCCCGCGCGAGTACCGATGCGACTTTGCCCAGCTCGGATGCACCTTCAGCCGAACAGTTGATGATCGAGGAGCGTTTCTGGAAATCGTACACGCCCAAGGGTGACGAGAATCGCGCAGTGCCCGAGGTTGGCAAGACATGATTCGGCCCAGCGCAGTAATCGCCCAACGCCTCGGCTGTGTAACGCCCCATGAAAATCGCTCCCGCATGTCGAATCTGCGGCAGCCACGCATCGGGTTCAGCCACTGATAGCTCGAGGTGCTCGGGCGCGATGCGATTAGCGACATCAATCGCCTGCTGCATGTCAGCAACCTGAATCAATGCCCCGCGCCCCTGCAGCGAGGCGCGAGCGATTTCGCTACGTTCAAGGGTCGGCAGCAAACGGGAGATGCTTTCAGCGACCCGGTCGAGGAAAGCTGCATCCGGGCTGACCAGAATCGACTGCGCATCTTCGTCGTGCTCGGCCTGGGAAAACAGATCCATGGCGATCCAGTCGGGATCGGTCTGGCCGTCGCACACCACCAGAATCTCGGATGGGCCGGCGATCATGTCGATACCGACCTTGCCGAATACGTGGCGCTTGGCCGTCGCGACATAGATGTTGCCTGGCCCGACAATCTTGTCGACTGGCGGGACGCTTTCGGTTCCGTAGGCCAGCGCAGCGACAGCCTGAGCCCCACCGATGGTGAATACCCGATCGACGCCAGCGATGCACGCGGCAGCCAGCACCAGCTCGTTGATTTCACCGCGCGGAGTGGGGACCACCATCACGACCTCCGGCACCCCCGCAACCTTCGCGGGGATGGCGTTCATCAGCACTGACGATGGATACGATGCCTTGCCACCTGGCACGTACAGGCCCGCGCGATCAAGCGGCGTGACTTTCTGACCAAGCACGGTGCCGTCAGCTTCGGTGTAGGTCCAGGATTCCTGCTTTTGCCTTTCATGATAGAGGCGGACACGTTCAGCGGCAGCTTCCAGCGCCTGGCGCTGGGCCGGGCTGATCCGTGTAAGCGCCAGTTCAAGCCGCTCACGCGGCAAAATCAGGTCAGCCATGGAGGCGACTTCAAGGCCATCAAAACGCTGGGTCAACTCCACCAGTGCGGCATCGCCACGCTCGCGGACGGCCTTGATGATCTCCAGCACCCGCTGATTGACACCATCATCGGACACGCTTTCCCAGCTCAACAGATGATCCAGGTGTCGCGCGAAATCGGGATCAGCTGCATTGAGTCGGCGGATGTCGATGGGAGCGGTCATAACGGGCCTCATGAAGGGATGAGTACAGCGATAGTCAGGCGCCCTAGACTAACAAGCCGACCGCGCGGGCACCTGGATATTTAGGCTATGACGCGGATAGGCTGGCCGGCCGTGTACCGCCCGGCTGTTGATCACTCGTGGTGGGCAATGGCGCTCTGGAGCGCATCGATCAGGGCCTGGATGCGCGCATGCTGCATCTTCATTGAGGCCTTGTTGACCACCAGGCGCGAGCTGATCATGGCGATCAGTTCCTGGGGCTCCAACCCATTGGCGCGCAGCGTATTACCGGTGTCGACGACGTCGATAATCTTGTCTGCCAACCCCACCAGAGGCGCAAGCTCCATTGAGCCGTAGAGCTTAATGATATCGACCTGCCGCCCTTGCTCGGCGTAGTAGCGCTTGGCGACGTTGACGAATTTGGTCGCAACCCGCAGACGTCCCTTGGGCTCTGCTGCACCGACCTTTCCGGCCGTCATCAACTTGCAGTTGGCGATCCGCAGGTCCAGCGGCTCGTACAGCCCTTGCCCGCCGTATTCCATCAGCACGTCCTTGCCCGCGACGCCAAGGTCCGCGGCGCCGTGCTCGACATAGGTCGGTACATCCGTGGCACGCACGATCAGCAGGCGCACATCATCTTGCGTGGTCGGGATGATCAGCTTACGGCTTTTTTCCGGATTCTCGGTGGGGACGATACCGGCGGCGGCGAGCAGCGGCAGCGTATCGTCGAGGATGCGGCCTTTGGACAGGGCGATGGTGAGCATGAACGGTTTATTCCTTGAAGCCTATTGATGGCGACCTTGGCATCGGCCCGGGCAATTGCAGACCTCGGCGGTGGGCTGCCAACATCGAGCCGGCAACCCTAGCCTATTCCCTCAGTTAGCCCGGTACGCGGCGAATCTTGGCGCCCAGCAATTGCAGCTTTTCCTCGATGCACTCGTAACCGCGGTCGATGTGGTAGATGCGGTCGATCAATGTATCGCCTTCAGCCACCAGGCCCGCGATGACCAGGCTCGCTGACGCGCGCAGGTCGGTCGCCATGACCGGAGCACCCTTGAGCTTGGGTACGCCGGTCACGATAGCGGTATTGCCCTCGACAAGAATCTGCGAACCCATGCGATTCATTTCGTAAACGTGCATGAAGCGGTTCTCGAACACCGTCTCGATAACCGTCCCAGTGCCTTCAGCGATCGCGTTCATGGCAATGAACTGCGCCTGCATATCGGTCGGAAACGCAGGATAAGGCGCTGTGCGGACATTCACCGCTTTTGGCCGATTGCCCTTCATGTCCAGCTCGATCCAGTTGCTCCCGGTGTCGATGTGGGCACCAGCCTCTTCGAGCTTGTGCAACACCGCCTCGAGCAGCGTCGCATCGGTATCCTTGAGTTTTACGCGCCCGCCAGTGGCGGCAGCGGCCACCAGGTAGGTGCCCGTCTCGATGCGATCAGGCATCACGCTATAACGGCCGCCACCCAGGCGCTTCACACCGTCGATGGTGATGGTGTCGGTACCGGCGCCGGATACTTGTGCGCCCATGGCGTTGAGGAAGTTGGCCAGGTCGACCACCTCAGGCTCACGCGCAGCGTTCTCCAGCACAGAACGACCATTGGCCAATGCCGCCGCCATCATGATGTTCTCGGTACCGGTCACGCTGACTATATCGAAGAAGAAGTGCGCACCGCGCAGGCCGCCAGCTGGCGCCTTGGCCTTGATGTAACCGCCTTCGACGTCGATTTGTGCGCCCATTGCCTCCAGGCCACGTATGTGCAGATCCACCGGACGTGAGCCGATGGCACAGCCGCCGGGCAGGGCCACCTCGGCTTCGCCGAACCGAGCCACCATTGGCCCCAGAACCAGGATCGAAGCACGCATGGTCTTGACCAGTTCGTACGGCGCGACCAGCGTCTGGATGCTGCTGGCGTCGACTTCAACGCTGAGTTTTTCGTCAATGACCGGCTGCACACCCATGCGACCGAACAGCTCGATCATGGTGGTAATGTCGTGCAAGTGCGGCAGGTTGCAGACGGTTACCGGTGTATCGGCGAGCAAGGTAGCGGCCAGAATCGGAAGGGCCGAGTTCTTGGCGCCGGAGATGCGGATCTCGCCGTTGAGGCGGGCACCGCCGGTGATGATCAATTTATCCATGAATGTTCCCGTTACCGCAGGCTCGAAGCACTGGCGAAGAAGAGTCGCGCACGATTTTGACGGTCGCGCACGGACTGTAGAGATGCCTGTTATGACCGGCGATCAGCCACGCGCAAGCCAGTCGGCACGGCTGAAGAATTTCATCGTAACGGCGTGGATGCTGCCGTCGGCGATCCACGGATTCAGATGAGCATAAATCTGTTGCTGACGCTTGACCGGACTCATGCCCGCCAACTCGTCGCTGATCACATTCAATTGGAAGTTGCAGCCCTCGCCTTCGACTTCCACCTGAGCACCTGAAAGCTTCTCTTCCAGAAAATTCTTAACTTCTACGGCCTGCATGTTCAACCTCGATCGGCGCCGGACGCGCACGGCCGGTCATCATACAAAAAAGCCCGGAGGCTGCGAACCCCGAAGCCTCGCTGACTGACGAAGCTGCATTCAGTCGAGCGTTTCGGCATCGGCGTCGCGCCGCTGCGGATGTCGGCTGCTGGGCGCCACCGCGGGGAAACGAGATGACGCGAAGCGCACCACCAGAATAGCCACCGCCAGCAGCAGGATCGCTCCGGAAATATAGACGACACCCATATCCGGACGGTGGTGGTGCGAGACGTCGGAGATCAGCAGTCGGGTCAATGCGGTGATCGCCACATAGATCAAAAAGCGCACCGGCATGTGGTTGGTCTTGAAGTAGATACCCACCATCGCACCGAGCTCGAGATAGATGAACAGCAGCAGAATGTCATCAACGCTGATGCTGCCTTTCTCGACCATGCCCAGAAACGCAACCAACCCCGCCCAGGCGGTGACGGCACCGATCGCGAACAGCGAAAGGTAGTGAAAGGTCTCGACCAGAAGGTTACCCAACGACTCAGCGGCCAAGTGCACCTTGGCCCGCGTCGCTTCCGCCCAGCGCAGCAACATTACACAGCTCCTTCTGTTTCGTCCGCCAGCGAAAGAACATCCAGCAGACCGGATACCCGCGCTAGCTCCCGCATGTCAGCGGGCAAACCAGTAATAACAAGCTCATCGCCCTGTTTCTGCACATCCCGGGTGAAAGCCAAAAGCAAAGACAAGCCGACGCTACTGGATCGTTCAACCGCGGAGCAATCGACCGACACGCGCGCACCCTTGGCCTGACGAATCAGCGCCTGCCCCTGTCGACGCAAGGCTGGGCCGGACTGGTAGTCGAGCACGCCCGACAGGCGAATCTCGCCGTCAGCGCCCCGCTCAACCCGTCCGTCACTCATCGCCCGCCGCCCGTTGACCCGCCTCGGTGTCCTTCGCTCGCGCCACTACCTCGGCCCAACCATCGATGGTCTCATCCAGATCGCCATTGTTCTTCTGCATCGCATCGGAAAATTGATCTCGGAACAGCTTGCCGATATTGATTCCGTTGATGATGACGTTGCGAACCATCCATACCCCATCATGATTGACCATGGTGTAGGACACGGGATAAATCTCGCCCTGACGACCCGTCACTTCCATACCGACACTGGTGCGTTCCGGGTCCTGCTTGCCACTGGCGGGAAGGACCTTGATCTGCTGATTGTTGTATTCCAGCAGCGCATTTCCGTAGAACTGCATCAGGCTGCGTTTGAAGTTTTCCTGAAAGCGAGTCATCTGGGCAGGGCTCGCATTACGCGAGTACTTCACTGTCATGATGCTCCGTGAAATTCCTTCGGCATCCACCACCGGCCCCAGAATATCGTTGAGCGACTCGTAAAATGCGCTTGGATCCTGCCGGTACTGCTCCTTGTTCGCCTTGAGATCAGCAAGCAATTCATCAGTGGTGCGCTGGATCACTTCATGGGCGCTGGGCGCCGCCTGAGCCAGGAGGGGAAAGGCAGCCAGCAGCACCAGCAAGCCGCGACGCAGGGCAGTCATCATGGGTTGCACCTCACTCTTTATTGACTGAATTGAGTAGAAACTTGCCGATCAGCTCTTCCAGCACCAACGACGACTGGGTATCGCGGATCGTGTCGCCGTCGCCGAGTGTTTCCTCTTCGCCACCGACGCTGATGCCAATGTATTTCTCGCCGAGCAACCCGGCAGTCAGGATAGAAGCGGTGGAGTCGGTCGGCAGGATGTCGACGTCTTTCTGAACTTCCAGGGTGACACGTCCGGTATAGCTTTCGCGATCCAGATCGATCGCCGTCACCTTGCCGATGGTCACACCAGCCATGGTGACCTTGGATCGGACACTCAAACCGGCAATATTGTCGAAATAGGCGTACAGCTTGTAAGTATCGGTACTGGCGACGTTCAGACCGCTGACCCGCAGCGACAGCAGCAGCAAGGCCAGAACGCCCGCTAGCAGAAACAGACCAACACCTATTTCCAGGGTGCGGATACGCATCAGAAATCTCCAAACATCAAAGCGGTCAGAATAAAGTCGAGACCGAGTACTGCCAACGAGGCGTAAACCACGGTTCGGGTGGTGGCGCGACTGATCCCTTCGGACGTCGGTTCGCAGTCGTAGCCCTGAAATACCGCGATCCAGGTCACCACGACGGCAAACACCATGCTTTTGATGACGCCGTTCAACACATCGGTAGAGAAGGTGACACTGTTCTGCATGTTGGCCCAGAACGAGCCTTCATAGACGCCGAGCCAGTCCACCGCAACCATGGCGCCGCCCCAGATGCCGACGACGTTGAAGATTACGGTGAGCAAAGGAAGCGATATGAAGCCGGCCCATAACCGCGGCGCAACGATGTACTTCAACGGGTCGACACCGATCATCTCCAGGCTGGATAGCTGCTCAGTGGACTTCATGTTGCCGATCTCGGCCGCCAGCGCCGAGCCCGCACGCCCGGCAAACAGCAATGCCGTGACCACTGGCCCCAATTCGCGCAGCAGTGTCAGCGCCACCATTTGCCCCACGGCCTGCTCGGAGCCATAACTGCTGAGAATGCTATAGCCCTGGAGAGCCAAGACCATGCCAATGAACACCCCAGAGACCACGACAATCGCGAGAGACAGCACGCCAATCGAATACAACTGCTTGATCAGCAGAGAAAAACGACCGTCCAACCCGCTGGGGCCAAACAATGCGTGAAAAAGAAACAACGTCGCGCGCCCCTGAGCCGCGACTACGTTCATTCCAGCCTCACCTACCAGGCGGACACGCTCGATCAAAGAACGCTTACGCATCTGAGCCTCGCAAAAGATCCTCGGCATAGGCCGGCGCCGGAAAATGGAACGGTACCGGACCATCCGCGGCCCCTTTCATAAATTGCCGAATCCGCGGATTGGTCGATTCGTGAAGCTCCGCCGGCGTCCCCTGCCCCAATACCTGGGCGTCGCCCACCACGTAGATGTAGTCAGCGATGCTCGCGGTTTCGGCCAGGTCGTGGGAGACGACGATACTGGTGATTCCCAGCGCGTCGGTTAGCAATCGAATCAGCTGTACCAGAACGCCCATTGCAATGGGGTCCTGCCCCGCAAACGGCTCGTCGTACATCAGGATCTGCGGGTCGAGCGCGATCGCACGCGCAAGCGCCACCCGTCGTTTCATTCCTCCCGACAGCTCTTCTGGCATCAGCTCGACTGCCCCACGCAAGCCAACCGCCTGCAGCTTCATCAGCACGATGTCGCGAATCATCTCTTCGGGCAGCTTGGTGTGGACGCGTAGCGGGAAGGCGACGTTCTCGAACACATCAAGGTCCGTGAACAAGGCGCCGCTCTGGAACAGCACGCCCATCTGCTTGCGCATGTCGAACAGCTCGCGACGCGACAGCGTCGGCAAATTGGTTCCAGACACCCAGACTTCACCGCGGGTCGGTTTGAGTTGGGCGGCGATCAGGCGCAGCAACGTTGTCTTGCCACAGCCGGAAGGGCCCATGATGGCCGTCACCTTGCCGCGGGGAATGACAATGTCGACGTTATTGAAAATGCTCCGCTCACCGCGCTTGAAGGTCACACCCTTCAGCTCGACGGCGTTAGCGTTGGCGGCGCTCATCGGATCTCCTCGGATACAGCTTGCGAATCAGACGCCCCCCGTTCTTTCGGAGATACTTCGCAGAGCCGTTTTTGGCGGCGCGAACTATAGCACCGCGCCATGTGCACCCCAAGCTGGTCTCTGTGTCGTTGCATGAGCGAGCGCACATTCGTTCAGCCTGGGTTCAGCTTCAAACGCGACGATCCGCGCCACGCTTTTCAGTGAGCGGCGTCCGGTTTACCGCTATAATCCCGCGTTTTCATTCAGGCGATGACCCATACATGAGCCAGAGCAGCCAGTTGATCGAGACTGCCCAACGCACCATCCGCATGGAAATGGAGGCGGTGGAACAGCTCAGCACACGCATCGATGAGCACTTCGTCAAAGCCTGCGAGCTGATCCTGCAGAGTAAGGGCCGAGTCGTCGTCGTCGGCATGGGCAAGTCTGGGCATATCGGCAATAAGATCGCCGCCACGCTCGCCAGCACCGGCACCACGGCGTTCTTCGTCCATCCGGCCGAGGCCAGCCATGGCGACATGGGAATGATCACGCATGATGACGTGGTGCTGGCGCTTTCCAATTCGGGAACCACCAGCGAGATCGTCACCTTGCTGCCGTTGATCAAGCGCCTCGGCATCACCTTGATCAGCATGACGGGCAACCCCGAGTCAGTGCTCGCAAAGGCGGCAGAGGTCAACATCGACGCCAGCGTCGCCATCGAGGCCTGTCCCCTGAACCTGGCACCGACTTCATCGACGACCGTCAGCCTGGTACTGGGTGATGCGCTGGCGATTGCGCTGCTGGAAGCGCGTGGCTTTACTGCCGAGGATTTCGCCTTCTCGCATCCGGGCGGCGCTTTGGGCAGACGCCTACTGCTGAAGGTCGAGCATGTGATGCACGCCGGTGATCGCCTGCCGCTGATCAATCGTGGCACATCCCTCCGCGAGGCCCTGTTGGAAATGACCCAGAAAGGACTTGGAATGACGGCCGTGGTAGAGGCAGACGGCCGCCTGGCGGGGATCTTCACTGACGGCGACTTGCGCCGCACGCTGGACAAGGGCATCGACATTCGTCAAGCCAGCATCGATCAGGTCATGACACTGCATGGCAAGACCGCTCACGCCGACATGCTTGCTGCCGAAGCACTGAAAATTATGGAAGACAACAAGATCAACGCGCTCGTGGTGGTTGATGAAAACGACCGACCGATTGGCGCGTTGAACATGCACGATCTGTTGCGCGCAGGAGTGATGTAAGTGAACGACTTATTACGGCGTGCCCGAGACATTCGCTTGGCCATATTCGATGTCGATGGCGTACTCACCGACGGCAAACTGTACTTCCTTGTCGATGGCAGCGAGTTCAAGACCTTCAACACACTCGACGGCCACGGCATCAAGATGCTGATCAATTCCGGCGTACGCACCGCGATCATCAGCGGCCGCAAGACGCCGGTGGTTGAACGCAGGGCGCAAAACCTGGGCATCCAGCACCTTTATCAGGGGCGTGAAGACAAGCTCGTGGTGCTTGATGAATTGCTCGGCGAACTCGGCCTGGACTACGCCGAGGTCGCGTATCTCGGTGATGACCTACCAGACCTGCCGGTGATTCGCCGGGTAGGCCTGGGCATGGCGGTCGCCAGTGCCGACGCTTTCGTTCGTCAGCATGCTCACGGCGTCACCACCGCCCGTGGTGGCGAGGGCGCGGCGCGGGAATTCTGCGAACTGATCATGCGAGCCCAGGGCAGCCTCGAAGCCGCTCAGACCGCTTACCTCTAGAGGCATCCATGCTAAGCAGACTCCGCTTCCCCGTCATTCTGCTATTCATCGCCCTGCTTCTGATCGCGATTGGCTACTGGAACATTCGCCCCGAGAGCTTCATGCAGGACGCTCCAGCGACACAGGGCCAAGAGTCGCCCATCGACTTCTACGTCACCAACTCCCGCACCGTGCAATACCAGCCGGACGGCAAGCGCAACTATGAGCTGACTGCCGAAAAGGTGGAGCATATCAAGGCCAGCGATGTCAGCTTGTTGACCCGCCCCGACCTTCGGTCCTTTCGAGGTTCCGAGCTACCGTGGCACGTCACCAGCGAGCGCGGCGAAGTGGGCCCGCAGGGCGAGCAAGTCGAGCTGATCGACAACGTCAGGATCGAACGCAATGACGCCAAAGGCCGCCCGACGATCATTACCACCAGCAGGATGACGGTGCTCCCCGAGAAGGATTATGCCGAGACCCGCCAACCCGTTAGAATCATCGCCGCAAACGGTGTAACGACCGCTACGGGCATGAAAGCGTATCTAGATGAAGGCAGGATGCTCCTGCTATCCAACGTAAGAGGCCAGCATGAGCTGCGTTAAGACCCTCCCCCTTTTGATCGGTTTGACTATCTTCCTGCTCGGTTCGAACGCCCATGCGCTCCCAGAGGACCGCAACCAGCCTATCCGTGTGCAGGCCGACACCGCCGAACTGGACGACCGACAGGGCGTCGCCGTGTATCGCGGCGATGTGGTCATCACCCAAGGCACCATGAAAATTACTGGCGACACGGTCACCATCACCCAGGACGAAAACGGTGATGTCGAGGTTTTCACCGCCATCGGCAAGCCGGCCTACTACGAGCAGAAACCAGCGGTAGACAAGGAAATCGTCAAGGCCTATGGGCTAACCATCCAGTATTTCGCCGCGAACGAAAGGATCGTGCTGATCGACCAGGCCAAGGTCGTGCAGGAAGGCAACACTTTCGAAGGCGAAAAGATCGTCTATGACACCCAGCGGCAGATCGTCAATGCTGGTCGCGCCACCAATACTGATGTCACCACGCCACGCCCTCGTGTGGACATGGTCATCCAGCCGCGTAATAAAGATCAGCCGGCAACGGAGCAGACCGAGTAATGGCAATTCTCAAGGCCCAGCATTTAGCTAAGAGCTATAAGAGTCGTCAGGTCGTGCGTGATGTCAGTCTGTCCATCGAAAGCGGCCAGATCGTGGGCCTGCTGGGCCCAAATGGTGCCGGCAAGACCACCTGCTTCTACATGATCGTCGGTTTGGTAAAAGCGGATCAGGGCCGGGTCCTGATCGACGACCAGGACGTGACGCACCTGCCCATGCACGGCCGAGCCCGAGCCGGTATTGGCTATCTGCCACAGGAAGCCTCGATCTTTCGCAAGCTGTCGGTAGCCGACAACATTATGGCGATCCTGGAAACGCGCAAGGACCTTGATCGCAGCGGTCGCCAACAAGCCCTAGAAGGCCTGCTGCAGGAGTTTCACATTCACCACATCCGCGATAGCCTCGGCATGAGCCTGTCAGGTGGCGAACGACGCCGCGTCGAGATAGCCCGCGCCCTGGCCACGGCACCCAAGTTCATTCTTCTTGACGAACCCTTCGCTGGCGTCGACCCAATCTCGGTCGGCGACATCAAGCAGATCATTCATCACCTGAAGGCCAAGGGTATCGGCGTACTGATCACCGATCACAACGTCCGCGAAACGCTGGATATCTGCGAAACCGCTTACATCGTTAATGACGGTCAATTGATCGCCGAGGGCGACGCCGAGACCATCCTGGCCAACCAGCTGGTCAAGGAAGTCTATCTGGGGCACGAATTCCGACTTTGAAGTTGTTTTTTCTGCCCGGACGAACCTACAGGGCTAGGCAAAGGCTTCATTGGCAGGCATATAATTTGCTTACACGGGCGCGCGGCGCCAGCGAAATCGGAACAGGCGCGGTTGCGCCGGCAAAAAAGGTTCGAAGTCCTCTGCCATGAAACCATCGCTAGTCCTGAAGATGGGCCAGCAGCTGACGATGACACCGCAGCTGCAACAAGCCATACGATTGCTCCAGCTATCCACGCTTGATCTCCAACAAGAGATTCAGGAAGCGCTGGATTCCAATCCCATGCTCGAGCGCGAAGAAGACGGGGATGATTTCGACAACTCCGATCCGATGGCCGAGTCGATCGAAAAGAAAAGCGAAAGCCCTTCAGCCGACTCGCCCGAGCAGAGCGAGCCGGACAATCACTATGACGAGCCCATCAATACCGTCGAGAACCTCGAAGAAGGCGACTGGGGCGACCGCATCCCCAATGAGCTGCCGGTAGACACCGCTTGGGAAGACATCTATCAGACCAGCGCCAGCAGCTTGCCGAGCAGCGATGACGATGAGTGGGATTTCACCAGCCGCACGTCCAGCGGCGAAAGCCTGCAAAGCCACCTGCTTTGGCAACTCAACCTCGCCCCGATGAGCGATACCGACCGTCTCATCGCGGCCACCCTGATCGATTGCATCAATCCACAGGGTTATCTCGACGAAACGCTTGAAGAAGTCCTCGAATCCTTCGATCCAGAACTTGAAATCGAACTCGATGAGATCGAAGTGGTTCTGCGTCGCATCCAACAGTTCGAGCCCGCAGGTATCGGTGCGCGTGATCTACGTGAGTGCCTGTTGCTGCAGCTTCGTCAACTGCCCGAACGCACCGAGTGGCTGAGTGAGGCCATCCGGCTGGTGAGTGACCACCTGGATATTCTTGGCGGGCGCGATTACAGCTTGCTGATGCGCAGGATGAAGCTCAAAGAAGACGAACTGCGCCAGATCATCGACTTGATCCAAACGCTCAATCCACGCCCCGGCTCGCAGATCGAAGCGGGCGAGCCCGAATATGTGGTGCCTGACGTGATCGTGCGCAAGCACAATGGCCGCTGGCTGGTGGAGCTGAATCAGGAGGCAATGCCGCGCCTGAGGGTAAACGCGCAATATGCCGGGTTCGTCAAACGCGCCGACTCCAGCGCGGATAACACCTTCATGCGAAACCAGCTGCAAGAAGCACGCTGGTTCATCAAAAGCCTGCTCAGCCGCAACGAAACGCTGATGAAGGTGGCCACCCAGATCGTCGAGCATCAGCGGGGCTTTTTCGAGCACGGCGACGAGGCCATGAAGCCGCTAGTGCTGCACGACATCGCCGAAGCGGTGGGTATGCATGAGTCGACCATTTCGCGGGTCACGACGCAAAAGTTCATGCACACGCCCCGGGGCATCTATGAACTCAAATATTTCTTTTCGAGCCATGTGAGCACTGCCGAAGGCGGCGAGTGCTCGTCCACCGCCATCCGCGCAATCATCAAGAAACTGGTGGCCGCGGAAAACCAGAAAAAGCCATTGAGCGACAGCAAGATCGCTGGTCTACTGGAGGAACAGGGGATTCAGGTCGCACGCCGCACCGTCGCAAAGTACCGCGAATCACTCGGTATCGCGCCATCCAGCGAGCGCAAGCGGCTGATGTAACACCAGAGCACTGGTCGAGTTCTTCCGATGGCGGGCTTGCTGCCCACCAATCCGCATGTGGCAAAAAGGAGATGCAGTATGCAAGTCAACATCACTGGCCTTCACCTGGAAATCACAGAACCCCTGCGTGACTACGTCGAAGAGAAATTCGAGCGGTTAGAACGGCATTTCGATCGCATCATTGCCATTCAAGTCGTTCTTCAAGTCGAGAAGCTGAGGCAGAAGGCCGAAGCGACCTTACATGTAGCTGGCCGCGAAGTTGTCGCTAACGCCGAGCACAGCGACATGTACGCCGCGATCGATCTGCTTGCGGACAAGCTCGATCGGCAGCTCATCAAGCACAAAGAAAAACAGCTCGACCACCATCAGGGCGCCCTGGCTCGCTAACCCATCATGATCCGAATCGAAAATATCCTAACCCCCGGCCGCGCCCTAGTGGGCGTACCGGGCGGCAGCAAGAAGCGCGTACTGGAGCAGATCGCCAAGGTGCTTGGTGGGGATCTGCCAGATCTTGATAGCCAAGCGATCTTTGAAAGCTTCATCGCCCGCGAGAAGCTTGGCTCAACCGGCTTCGGCAATGGCATTGCTATCCCGCACTGCCGTATGCCCGGCTGCACATCGCCGCTCAGTGCAGTGCTGAGACTCGATACACCAGTAGATTTCGATGCAATCGACGGCGCTCCCGTCGATCTATTGTTCGTATTGCTGGTGCCAGAAGCCGCCACCGATGAACATCTGGAGCTGCTTCGCCAGATTGCCAGCATGCTGGATCGCGAAGAGGTCCGTGAACGGCTGCGCGGGACCACGTCGGGACAGGAACTGTATCAGGCTGTGATGGATATTCAGAACGGTCGTTAGTTGGCCTTCCGGGACAACATAAGCGGTGGCTGGCAATCCCAACCACCGGGTTCCCTGGAACAAAGCCTAAGGCTGGACCGAGGTTAACAGACCGAAAAACGCACCTTGATTGGCTATCGATGCGTTCTGGCTGGGGTCGAGGCCGTGGCTGTTTTAACGAGACATGTCTACTCGAGTAGTTTCCCAACAGCCTGCTAGGACAGAGCAATATTCTGTCGCCCTACGCTGAGTGAGGAAAGAAACGTGCCCCTTATCTGCCAATACACACCCTGCCGGCACGACGCGAAAAAAGGTTTTCGAGGCCAAGCCTTGCTGAATGGAACAGTTCGATGCGGTTAATCATCGTCAGTGGGCGCTCTGGATCGGGCAAGAGCACTGCGCTAAATGTCCTTGAAGACAATGGTTTCTACTGTATCGACAACCTTCCCGCCGGCCTTCTGCCAGAGCTGGCAGAAAGGGCACTGTTGCACACAGAGCTGCTGCAGCCACAAGTCGCGGTATCTATCGATGCGCGCAACCTGCCGAGTCAACTAAAACGCTTTCCCGAGCTACTCGAAGATGTCCGTGCCCGGTATATCCAGTGCGATGTACTGTATCTCGATGCCGCCGACGAGACATTGCTTAAGCGCTTTTCGGAGACCCGTAGGCGGCATCCGCTGACCAACCAGAACCGCTCCCTGGCCGAAGCCATCCGTGACGAAGAACTGCTTCTGGCGCCTATCATCGATCACGCCGACCTGAAGATCGACACCACACACCTGAATCTTTATCAGCTGCGAGACACGCTGAAGCTTCGCCTGCTGGACAAGCCAGAGCCGGGTACAGCTTTTCTCTTCGAGTCCTTTGGCTTTAAACGTGGCATGCCGGTTGACGCCGATCTGGTATTCGATGTGCGTTGCCTGCCGAATCCTTACTGGAAGGCCGATCTACGCGATTTTTCGGGGCTGGATCAGCCTGTTGTCGATTATCTCGCTGCACAAACGGACGTCGAGGAAATGTTCCAAGACATCCTGGCCTACTTGAGCAAATGGCTTCCCCGCTTCGCCGCCAGCAACCGCGCCTATGTCACGGTCGCCATTGGCTGCACCGGTGGGCACCACCGCTCGGTCTATCTGGCCGAGCGGCTCGGTCATGCGCTGCGCGCACCTCTAAAGAACGTCCAGGTCCGCCACCGCGACCTGGCTTAGGAATACACATGCCGTCGTGCGAAATCACCATCATCAACAAACTCGGTCTGCATGCCCGAGCAGCTGCCAAGTTTGTCGGCGTTGCTAATCGATTCCCTTGTGACATCCGGCTGGGGCGCTGCCCCTCCAGCCTCATAGATGGCAAAAGCATCATGGCGGTGATGATGCTCGCTGCCAGTAAAGGCACCCGTTTGCACGTGCAGACAGAGGGCGAGCAGGAGCATGAAGCGCTCCAGGCGCTGATCGCCCTGATCGAAGACTATTTCGAAGAAGGCGAATAGCAAGCGGCAAACGCGGCCGATAACAAGGGCTTCAGGCCAGATAACGCCAGGTGTTCTCCTGTACGTTATCTTTTCGCTTTGCTTGCTACTAATTATCTACTGACCCGCCACCTTCATGCGCTCGATCAGCACCGACCCAGTGTGAATGCTGCTGCGCGACTCGACGTCACAGCCAACCGCAACGATCTGCCGGAACATGTCCCGCAGGTTTCCCGCGATGGTGACCTCCTGCACCGGAAACTGAATCTCGCCGTTCTCGACCCAATAACCACCGGCGCCGCGCGAATAGTCACCAGTCACCAGGTTCAAGCCCTGGCCCATCAGCTCGGTGACCAACAGCCCGCGCCCCATACGGCGGATCAATGCGGCCTGGTCTTCATCACCTTGGGTGACGAAAAGGTTGTGTACCCCACCCGCATTCGCAGTACTGGGCATGCCCAGCTTGCGCCCGGAATAGGTGCCAAGCACATAAGAGACCAGTTTGCCATTCTCGACGAACGGCTTGGCATAGGTCGCCAGGCCATCGCCGTCATAAGCCGAACTGGCCAGCCCGCGAGGCAGATGCGGACGTTCGTCGAGATTCAGCCACTCAGGAAACAGCGTCTGCCCCAGTGCGCCTTCTAGATAGGACGAGTTTCGATAGAGATTCCCGCCAGAGATCGCCGCGAGAAAATGTCCAAATAGGCCCGTCGCGAGGTCCGCAGAAAACAACACAGGCACATCGCAGGTCGGTACAGGACGCGCACCCAGTCGGCGAACGGCACGCTCGGCGGCACGCCGGCCAATCGACTCAGCAGAGGCCAGGTCAGCTGCCACACGCGAGACATCGTAGTGATAATCCCGCTGCATCTGCCCGTCGGCCTCGGCAATCATCACGCTGCTGAGGCTGTGACGAGAACTGCAATAAGCACCAATGAAGCCATTGCTGTTGCCATAACCACGGCACCCCTGGTGGGTGCTCAGGCTGGTGCCGTCGGCGTTGAGAATGCGTTTGTCCGTAGCGAAAGCCGCCGCCTCGCAACTGAGCGCCAGCTCGATGGCTTCGTCAGGAGAGATCCCCCAAGGATGATAGAGATCCAGGTCCGGCACCTCCTTCGCCATCAACGCCGGATCAGCAAGCC
>Ga0208045_1000323_pt1 | contig 21053 bp, 15 predicted proteins | sample PL_2010_200m_FD_184160 | JGI IMG/M metagenome (GOLD analysis project Ga0208045, IMG submission 184160) | Freshwater microbial communities from Powell Lake, British Columbia, Canada to study Microbial Dark Matter (Phase II) - PL_2010_200m... | ecosystem: Environmental > Aquatic > Freshwater >...
GATCTCAACACGCTGAAAGCCTACATTTCCGAAACCGGCAAGATCGTTCCTAGCCGTATCACCGGAACCAAAGCACGCTATCAGCGCCAGCTGGCTACCGCTATCAAGCGCGCCCGCTTCCTGGCCCTGCTGCCCTACACCGACAGCCACGGCCGTTAATCGAACTGTTAGACAAACGTAAAGGATAGATCGCATGCGCGCCCTGGCTGAGTTCATCATGCGCGGACGTATGCAGGCGATAGTTGTAGTGGCTGGCTCTGCAGCGCTGCCGATGTTGTTCTGGCTGTCTGCTGCGGCAGGAAGCCTGGTGTTGCTGCGTCGCGGGTTGAGTGATGCGCTGGGCGTGTTGGGATGGGCTCTGTTGCCCGCCCTGGTCTGGTGGTACTTCGGAGATCCGCGAACGCTGCTGGTACTGCTGGGGGCGTTCGGGTTGGCGCTGTTGTTGCGCAACCAGAGCTCCTGGGCTCGTGTGATGCTGTGCAGCGTAGGGCTCGGGCTGTTGTACGCCTGGGCGCTGGGGATGGTTTTCGGCGAGCCAATCGCGGCACTCGCTACCGAATTGCAGAAAGTGCTGCCCGACATGCTGTCGGACGCCTATCAGCAACTTTCGGTTGAAGAGCAAGCGCGGTTGGGAGCGTTGCTGGCGCCGGTGTTGACCGGTTTGTTGGCAGGGCTGCTGCAGATCACGACACTGCTCAGTTTGATGCTCGGGCGATACTGGCAGGCATTGCTGTACAACCCAGGCGGCTTCGGTCACGAGTTCCGGTCACTGCGCTTTTCGCCTTTGCCTGCGATGGTGTTGTTGCTGGGCATGCTGCTGGGACCAAGTTTCGGTGTGCAGGTGGCTATGTTGGCACCGCTGTGCAGTGTTCCGCTGGTGTTTGCGGGCATCGCGCTGGTGCACGGACTGGTGGCAAGGAACCGGATGTCACGGTTCTGGCTGGTGGGGCTCTACGTCACGCTGGTGCTGTTCATGCAATTGATTTATCCGTTACTGGCCGTTGTGGCCATTGTCGACAGCTTGTTTGATTTTCGCGGTCGGGCATCTCGTGATGACGATGCGGGACCTGCGAACGGTGAAGGTTAAGTTAAAGAGGTAAGACTCAAATGGAAGTCATCCTGCTGGAAAAAGTCGCAAACCTGGGCAACCTGGGCGACAAGGTAAACGTCAAGTCTGGTTACGGCCGCAACTTTCTGCTGCCGCAGCGTAAGGCTACTGCTGCAACTCCGGCCAACATTGCCGAGTTTGAAGCTCGCCGTGCTGATCTGGAAAAAGCTGCTGCTGATCGCAAGGTTTCTGCCGAAACTCGCGCTGCTCAGTTGGCTGAACTGGAAGTCACCATCACCGCTACTGCGGGCGATGAAGGCAAGCTGTTCGGTTCCATCGGTACTCACGACATCGCTGACGCGCTGACCGCCTCTGGCGTGGAAGTGGCGAAGAGCGAAATCCGTCTGCCTAACGGCACCATCCGTCAGGTTGGTGAGTACGACGTTGCTGTGCACCTGCACACCGACGTTGAAGCGACCGTAAAGCTGATCGTGATCGCTGGCTGATACGGCTATCGTCTGGCACCTCTGGTGCCTGACGGTTACCATCGGGCACGTTTCCACGCGAGTGGAACGTGCCCTTTGTTTTTCTGAATGCCAAGAATTTCGAGTGCCATGAACGACATCAGTGTGCCCCAGCAGTACGATCTGGAAACCGCAGCGCTCAAGGTGCCGCCACATTCCATCGAGGCCGAACAGGCCGTGCTGGGCGGCCTGATGCTGGACAACAACGCGTGGGAGCGCGTGCTGGATCAGGTCTCAGATGGCGATTTTTACCGCCATGATCACCGGCTTATCTTCCGGGCGATCTTTACTCTCGCCGAGCGCAACTCCCCATTCGATGTAGTGACGCTCTCCGAGCAGCTGGATAAAGAAGGTCATCTGCCGCAGGTCGGCGGGCTGGCCTATCTGGGTGAGCTCGCAAAAAACACCCCATCGGTTGCGAATATCAAGGCATACGCGCAGATCATTCGTGAGCGCGCTACGTTGCGTCAGTTGATCGGCATCAGTAACGACATTGCCGACAGCGCTTATGCGCCGCAGGGGCGCACGGGAGATGAAATCCTCGACGAAGCCGAGCGGATGATTTTCCAGATCGCCGAAGCGCGCCCCAATACAGGTGGGCCGATAGGGATCAACGATATTCTGGTCAAGGCCATCGACCGGATTGACTCGCTGTTCAACGCGGGCGAGGACATTACCGGTCTATCGACCGGCTTTGCTGATCTGGATGAGGCGACCAGCGGCCTGCAGCCGGCTGACCTGATCATCGTGGCCGGTCGTCCTTCCATGGGCAAGACCACATTCGCGATGAACTTGGTGGAGAACGCAGCCTTGCGCTCCGACAAGGCGATCCTGGTCTTCTCGCTGGAAATGCCTGCCGACTCCATTGTGATTCGTATGCTGGCCTCCCTTGGCCGGATCGATCAGACCAAGGTGCGGACCGGTAAGCTCAGCGACGACGATTGGCCGCGGCTGACCTCGGCGGTCAATCTGCTCAACGACCGTAAATTGTTCATCGACGATACTGCCGGTATCTCGCCTTCGGAAATGCGCGCGCGTACGCGACGTCTAGCTCGAGAGCATGGCGAAATCGGCATGATCATGGTCGACTACCTGCAGTTGATGCAGATTCCTGGCTCCAGTGGCGACAACCGAACCAATGAGATTTCCGAGATCTCCCGGTCGCTGAAAGGCCTAGCCAAGGAATTCAATTGCCCGGTTATCGCACTCTCCCAGCTCAACCGCTCGCTTGAGCAGCGCCCCAACAAGCGCCCGATCAATTCGGACCTTCGTGAATCTGGTGCTATCGAGCAGGACGCCGACATCATCATGTTCGTCTACCGGGACGAGGTGTATCACCCCGAAACGGAATACAAGGGCGTCGCCGAGATCATCATCGGCAAGCAGCGTAACGGTCCGATTGGGACCACGCGTCTGGCGTTCCTTGGTAAATACTCTCGCTTCGAAAACCTGGCGCCGGGCAGTTACCAGTTCGACGATGAATAACCGGTAGATGCCGCACCCGCTTGCGGGCCTGACAGAAACCGCCGGACAATAACGGCTCACTTCTGTCCTGAAGGGCTTTCCATGCGTCCCCTGGTTGCAACGGTCGATCTTGCCGCGCTTCGTCACAACTATCAGCTAGCCAAACAGTGCGCTCCAGGGCGTAAGGCTTTCGCTGTGGTCAAGGCTAATGCTTACGGGCATGGTTCGCCCGCGGCAGTTGAGTGCCTACGCGATTTGGCGGACGGGTTCGCCGTGGCGTCGCTGGAAGAGGCGGAGCAGGTTCGATCGGTCGATTCGAACGCGAGGCTGTTGTTACTCGAAGGCTGCTTCGAGCCGAACGAATATGTCGCAGCGGCCGAGCTTGGGTTGGACGTCGCCGTTCAAGGAGAAGCTCAGCTGGACGCGCTGCTGGCTGCACCTATCGAGCGGCCGTTGAGTCTGTGGCTGAAGCTTGACTCCGGTATGCACCGCTTAGGTTTCAGCGCCGATGCGTTGCGCCGCGCCCATGCTCGCCTGCAAGGTGCGACGCAGGTTGCAGAACTCAACTTGATGAGCCATTTCGCCTGCGCCGATGAGCGGGGCAATTCACTCAACGAGGCGCAACTGGAGCAATTCACTGGTCTGCTGGATCTCGAATTCGACAACCGCTCATTCGCCAACTCCGCCGCAGTTCTGACCATGTCTGCTGCACACATGGATTGGCTACGCCCCGGGATCATGCTGTACGGTGCTTCGCCATTCGCCGAGTTGAGCGCTAAGACCCTGGGGCTGAAGCCGGTAATGACGCTGACGGCTTCGATCATCGCGATCCGCGAGGTTCCCTCGGGCGAAAGTGTCGGATACGGTGCCAGTTGGGTTGCCCAGCGTCCTTCGCGTATCGCCACTGTTAGTTGTGGTTATGCTGATGGGTATCCGCGTACGGCGCCGCCCGGGACGTGCGTGGCGATCCGTGGCCAGCGTGTTCCGCTGGCTGGTCGGGTCTCGATGGACATGCTCGCGGTCGACATTACCGATCTGCCGCCGGCGGGCCTTGGCGATGCAGTGGAGTTATGGGGCAACGAGATCCCTATCGACGAGCTGGCGCAGGCCTGCGGTACCATCGGCTACGAGCTGCTGACCAAGGTTACCCAGCGCGTGCCGCGGCGTTATATCAACGGCTAGGCGCCGTTTCGCTTGCGCAGCATCAGTAAAAGCCGACTAATCTGGTCGGCTTTCCTGATCATTTTTTGTGCTATATTCCGCGCCCGTTTTCGTTGCCCCGGTTTCTAGCCATGCACGCAGCCAAGCCCCTTTTTGACTATCCCAAGTACTGGGCCGAGTGTTTCGGCCCGGCGCCGTTCCTGCCGATGAGCAGGGAGGAGATGGATCAGCTCGGCTGGGATTCATGCGATGTCATTATCGTGACCGGGGACGCTTACGTCGACCACCCGTCGTTTGGCATGGCCATCATCGGGCGCCTGCTGGAAGCCCAGGGATTTCGCGTTGGCATCATTAGCCAGCCAAACTGGCAGAGCAAAGACGACTTCATGAAGCTCGGCCAGCCGAATCTGTTTTTTGGCATCGCTGCCGGCAACATGGACTCGATGATCAATCGCTACACGGCTGACCGCAAGATCCGATCGGACGACGCCTACACCCCGGGCGGGCAAGCCGGAAAGCGTCCTGATCGGGCGAGCCTGGTCTACAGCCAGCGCTGCAAGGAAGCCTACACTGACACTCCAGTCGTGCTCGGTGGTATCGAAGCATCGTTGCGCCGCATCGCCCACTATGACTATTGGCAGGACAAGGTGCGCCGTTCGATCCTGATGGACGCCACGGCTGACATCCTGCTGTATGGCAACGCCGAGCGGGCTATCGTCGAAGTGGCGCAACGCCTTGCGCGTGGTGAGACAGTTGAGCAAATCACCGATGTTCGCGGTACTGCATTCGTTCGGCGTGACGCGCCTGAGGGCTGGTTCGAGATCGACTCCACCCGTATCGATCGTCCGGGCAAGGTCGACAAGATCATCAACCCCTATGTGAATACGCAAGATTTACAGGCCTGCGCCATCGAGCAGGAGAAGGGGCCAGTTGAGGATCCGAACGAGGCGAAGGTCGTCCAGCTTCTGCCCAGTCCAAAGATCGAACGTGACCGAACCGTGATCCGCCTGCCGTCGTTCGAGAAGGTTCGTAACGACCCTGCGCTATATGCCCACGCCAATCGGGTGCTGCATTTGGAAACCAATCCAGGCAACGCTCGCGCTCTGGTGCAGCGTCACGGCGATCATGACATCTGGCTGAACCCGCCGCCGATCCCCTTGACCACCGATGAGATGGACTACGTATTCGCATCGCCGTATGCGCGCGTGCCGCATCCCGCCTATGGCGGCGAGAAGATCCCTGCTTACGACATGATTCGCTTCTCGGTGAACATCATGCGTGGTTGCTTCGGTGGCTGTACCTTCTGTTCCATTACTGAGCACGAAGGCCGGATCATCCAAAACCGCTCGCACGAGTCGATCCTGCACGAGATCGAAGAGATGAAGAAGCTGCCGGGCTTCACCGGCGTGGTATCGGACCTTGGTGGGCCGACCGCCAATATGTACCGCATCGCCTGCAAGAGCCCTGAAATCGAGCAGCATTGCCGCAAGCCATCCTGCGTCTATCCGGGCATCTGCGAGAATCTCAACACCGACCACAGCTCCTTGATCGAGTTGTACCGCAAAGCGCGTGCGTTGCCTGGTGTGAAGAAAATCCTGATCGCATCCGGGCTGCGTTACGACCTGGCTGTCGAATCGCCGGAATACGTGAAAGAGCTGGTCACCCACCATGTCGGCGGCTATCTGAAAATCGCGCCTGAGCATACCGAGCGCGGTCCGCTGGACAAGATGATGAAGCCGGGGATCGGTAGCTATGACAAGTTCAAGCGGATGTTCGACAAATATTCGAAGGAGGCGGGTAAGGAGCAGTACCTGATTCCGTACTTCATCGCTGCGCACCCTGGCACCACTGACGAGGACATGATGAACCTCGCGCTGTGGCTGAAAGCCAATGGTTTCCGCGCCGATCAGGTTCAGGCTTTCTATCCGTCACCCATGGCGAGCGCCACGGCGATGTACCACAGCGGCAAGAACCCGCTGCGCAAGGTCACCTACAAGAGCGAAGGCGTGCCCATCGTCAAAAGTGAGGAACAGCGCCGTCTTCACAAGGCTTTTCTGCGCTATCACGACCCCAAGGGTTGGCCGATGCTGCGCGAAGCCTTGCAGCGGATGGGGCGCGGCGATCTGATCGGTAGCGGTAAGAATCAGCTGATCCCGGCGCACCAACCTGCGACCGAAGGCTATCAGAGCGCCCGTCGCAAGAATTCGACCCCGGTGGGCAGCAAGAAGGCCGGGCAGGGCGGCAAGATTCTCACCCAGCACAACGGTTTGCCTCCGCGCAGCCACGATGGCAATGCATGGGACAAGCGTGAAGAGGCCAAGGCGGCAGCCGAAGCGCGGCGCAAGGCTGCGGCCGGTGGCGGTAAGCCTAGCGGAAAGGGACGTAAGCCTTCCCAGCGTCCGGCCGCCCCTCGTTGAGCCATGACTGGCGCCCATCTGTGGCGCCAGAGTTTCTATACGACTGCATTCAGCCTTTGAACGCCAGTGTCGCCTGGTTCAGCTCGCTGGCCAGGTGCAGCATCTGTTCACTCTGCTCACGGCCACGGCTGATATGCGTCAGGTTGCTATCGCCGAGCTGATGAATACGTTCGCTGTGGCCACGGATTTCGCTGACCGCTTCGCTCTGCTGGGCGGTGGCTAGCGCGATCTGTGCGGCCATCTGCTCAATGGAGCCGATGGTGACCACAATCTGATTCAGCGCCGAATCCGCCGTCTCGGCCAGCTGGGCCGTCTCTTCCGCATGATTGACCTGGATGCGCATGGCTTGGACCGATTGATGTGCAGCGGTCTGCAAGCTCCCGATCAATAGCTGGATTTCCTCAGTGGCACCACTGGTGCGTTGCGCCAGGGTACGTACCTCGTCAGCTACGACGGCAAAGCCACGCCCCTGTTCGCCAGCTCTTGCCGCCTCGATCGCTGCATTAAGAGCAAGCAGGTTGGTCTGCTCTGCGATCGAGCGAATGACGGTCAGTACCTTGCCAATCGTTCCGGTTTCGTCAGCCAGGCGTTCGATGGCCAAGGCGTTGCTTTGCACTTCGCTAACCAGACCGTGCAGTCCGGTCAGGCTTCTGCCGATGACCTGCTGTCCCTGGGTTACGGCGTGGCCCGCAGCGCGGCCGGCCTCGGCCGTCTGATCTGCGCTGGTAGCGACATCCTGGATGGTGGCTTCCAGTTCGCCCAGCGCGTCCCGGATCTGCGCGGTGTCGCTGCTCTGGCGGCTGGCACCTTGGTGCAGATCATTGCTCATTTCCGCGAGGCTCCGACTATTGCCGGTCACCTCTTGTGCATGTTGGCGCAGCGTGCCGACAAGCGTGAGCAGGTAGCTGCGTAGCTGGTTGAGCGACGTGCCGATTTCGACCAGCTCAGGCGTTTTCGAGCGAATATCGATAGGTTTTTCGAAATCGCCGCCCGCCCAGGCGGAGAGCGCCGGGGCCAGTTGCCCAAGCGAGCGTGTGAGTTGGCGCTGCAAACGATCAATGGCAAGTGCAACCAATAGAATCAACGCGATGATGGTGCCCTGAATCAGCCGTACTTCTGCTTGGATACGGCTATGTTCTGCGCGGATCTCTGGCTCCAGGTCGTCGAGTGCCCTTTGTAGGGATGCGACTTTCTGCTCTGTGCTGTCCATCAGTTTCAGGCGTTGCTCGATCAGTCCGCGTGTGCGTTGCAGTTCTCCCGGATATCGTTTCAGGAGACTGGAGAGGTCGCGCTTGAAGGCGATGCCTTGGTCTTCAGCTGTCTCTGTCTGCGCCGGGGCTTGCTCGTCGAGGTCCAAGAGCGCAGCGAAGGTGCTTGCGCCGGATTTTTGCTCACTCGCAACGCCGAGCAGCGGTAGGGCTTGCAGCGTTTGCGCTTCCTTCGTTATTGCTTGCAGCGCTTGCTCTACCTCGGCCGCCAACTCGTCGTTGCCGCTGGCCGTCAGCTTGGCTCTCGCGTGGCTGAGGCGAAGCAGTTGTCGACTTGCTTCGAACAATGGCTGTTGATAAAGACTGACGGCTTCATGCCGACCTTGCGCGGCATAGCGATGCAGCTGCTCCAGTACGCCTGCTATCTCACGCTCGGCCTGGAGTAGCAGGCCTTGAGGATCTCCTGCCAGCTTGCCTGCGGCGAGCAGCTCAGTAGCAGCGAACTGGTGGAGCTGTTCCAGGCTCGGCTGTAGACGATTGGCGAACGGGCCGGGCAGAGCGCTCACATTTGCTGCAAGCCCCTCTAGCTCAGTCAGGGCGGCCTTGTGTCGTAGGGCGTCGCCACTGCTCAGGTAGGCCTGGATATTGTCGGCGACCTGATGCTGAAAACGCTGGGAAAGGCTCAGGTACTGACCCATCAGCTGGTACGGACGCTCCAGCGCACGCTCCGACCACCAAAGCGTTGCGCCGAGGGCAAAGCAAATGGCGACGAGCAGCAAGGTATTCAGGGTGGTAAGGGACTTCAGGCGCATCCTGGCCTCCGGGGATTCTGGAGGCTAGAAGATATGGCTGTTTGATGTCAGTTCTGTGACGGCCGGAACTTGTCTACTCGGTTTCGTCCAGCATGTTTAGCTTTGTATAGCGCTTCGTCTGCCTGCTGAGTCAGGGATTTGATGTCCGCGCTTGGGGTGAGCTCGGCAATGCCGCAGCTAAAGGTGCAGGCCAGATCGACTGGCTGCGCCGGGTAGCGGATTTCGGAGAAGCGTTCGCGTATTTCGTCCAGCACCTTCGCGGCGTTCTGCACCGTGGTGTCGGGCATGACCACCGCAAACTCTTCACCACCATAGCGGCCGATGTGGTCGGTCTTGCGCAGGCGTTGCTTGAGAAACAGGGCGAGGCTCTTGATTACCCGGTCTCCCATTGGATGGCCATAGGTGTCGTTGACCTTCTTGAAATGATCGATATCGATCATCGCGAAGCACAACGGTTGCCCGTCGCGGCGGGCACGTGAGCTGGCATCTTCGAGCAGTTGAAGGCTGTGCGTATGGTTGTAAAGGCCGGTCAGGCTGTCTCGGACAATCCTGGCTTTCAAGCTGCGGGCCCGCTCAGCGCGGGTGCGAACCGTGGCAATCAGGTGGCTGGGTTTGATTGGTTTGGTCAGAAAATCATCGCCGCCTTCGTTCATGGCGTCGAGCTGCTTGTCGAGGTCGTCTTCGGCCGAGAGATAAATGATGGGTACGCTGACGTAGCGCTCATGCTGCCGGATCACCTTGGCCAGTTCAGTACCCATGCACTCGGGCATGTACATGTCGAGGATGATCAGATCCGGCTGGAATTCGGCGAGGTAAGTGATCGCCTGAATCGGCTCATTGAGCGTCTGCGTGATGATCCCCGCGTTGTTCAATACCCTTTCGGTGTGTGTCGCCTGGGCTCGCGAGTCGTCGATGATCAGGACGCGGAAGGGCTCGTAATGCGCGGTGCGGGTGAAGATTTCGATTTTTTCCAGAAGGCACGACGCATCGATGGTGCCTGTGAAGAACTCCAGCCCTCCGGCGCGCACGGCCGCCAGTCGCATCGGTGTATCGGTTTCCTGATGGCTGAAAAAAATCAGCGGCAGCTTTTCTTCCAGACCTTGCTGAATGCGCTCGGCAAGGCGCAGGCCTTCACCGGGCCCATTGAAATCGACGTCCATGACGATCGCGGCCGGGTGCCGCTCATGCATCGCTGCGCGGAATTCGCCGTCACTGGCGAAGGCCTGCGCATTCATGCTGAAGAATTCCAGCTGGCGAACCACATGTTGGGCGCGTTGGTGGTCTTCCAGTGCGATGTAGACGGGTTTGCTCAACGGCGGTACGTAGGCAGATTGCCCGCGCGGATCACCATGGCGAAGGCCCGTGCGTGCAAGACGGTAGACCAGCTGGCTGAGAGTGGCGATGGTGTCGCTAGACAGTCGTCCGCGATTGTCGCTGATATCGCCCAGGCAATCTTCGATGCCAAGCGCGAGAAGTCGATGTTCAGTTTGCTCAAAGCGCTCGGCGAATTTTCGCAAACGCTGGTTGGCATCCGCCAGCGCAGACCGGCAAGTGTCATTCCATTCGCTGCGTTGCAGTTGCTGCCAGACTTCGAGAACCTCACGAGCCTGGTGGATGACCCGTTGTGCGAAGTGCTGTTTGAGTTCTTCCTGGTCCGACATGTCCGGTTCCCTGGCCCGCTGCGGCAGTGCTCTCTGAGGCCACTGTAGTGGCTCAATGCTACCACCTATCTGCCCTTTGAGAGCGTGCCGGATAGGCGGTCTGGTTCTCATTATGAGGCTTGCTGTCGACCGGCTGCGTTATAGTGGTTCACATGCCGCACGCTCTGCGTGACCGGCGATCGAATCTTTGAATTTATGACGAGAAGGACAGACGCCCATGTTGGATTGGAAGAATCGCTTCGGCCGCCTCGGCTTATCGGGAAATTCAGCCAGAGCGGACGGGACGACTCGCAATCCGCTACTGCTGGGGATCGTCCTGTTGATCGGCCTCTATTTACTGATAGCCCTCTTGGTCGGGTGGTACTGGAGCTCCGAACCTGACCGGTTCCCGGTACAGCAGCACGTCCGGCAAGCCGCTGATGCTTCGCAGCAGCAGATTGTTAATGGCTACACAACGGTCGAAACCCTTAAACAGGTCGCGGGCACCTTGCTCGACAAGCCAGGCGGCTATCTGAGCAACGACATCGCGCCCCCCGGCATTTGGCTGGACAATATGCCAAGCTGGGAATACGGCGTGCTGGTTCAGGTCCGCGACCTCAGTCGCGCGCTGCGCAAGGATTTCGCGCGTTCCCAATCCCAGTCGACTGAAGACCCAGATCTGTCCAAAGCCGAACCGCTGTTCAACTTCGACAATCGCAGCTGGGCTCTGCCCGCCAGCGAATCGGAATACCGCAACGGTATTCGTTACCTCAACCGTTACCTGGCGCGTTTGAGCGACCCGGCCGCCAACGCGCAGTTCTACTCGCGTGCTGACAACCTGAATAACTGGCTTGGTGATGTGGGGACCCGGTTGGGGTCGCTGTCTCAGCGTTTGTCGGCCAGCGTTGGTCGTGTTCGTTTGGACGGGCAGCTGGCGCCGGAGCTTGGGGGCGAAGGCGTCAGGCAAGTGGTTGAGGAAGAGCGTGTCGAGACGTCCTGGATGCAGATCGATAACGTGTTCTACGAGGCGCGAGGACAAGCGTGGGCGTTGTCGCATCTATTGCGCGCCATTGAAGTGGACTTTGCCGACGTGCTGGCGAAAAAGAATGCGGCGATCAGCGTCAGGCAGATCATCCGCGAGCTGGAGGCCGCGCAGGAACCATTGTGGAGCCCAATGGTGCTAAACGGCAGCGGTTATGGGGTGCTCGCGAACCATTCGTTGGTAATGGCGAATTACATTTCACGAGCCAACGCGGCGATTATCGACCTGCGTAACCTGCTATCGCAGGGGTGACGGGCGCTCCGCGACCTTTCGGGGTCGCGGTTTGTATGCTCAGTCCAGCCCCAGCTTTTTCAGTCGATACCGCATGGAGCGGAACGACAGCCCCAGCCGTTGGGCGGCGGCGGTGCGATTCCAACGGGTTTCCTCTAGCGCCTGCATGATCAGTTTGCGCTCGACCTCTTCGAGGTGGTCTTCAAGATTGTCAATCTGTGCCAGTCTTGCTTCGCCATTCTCCGGCATGCCTGGCGTATCGGAAAGCCGCAGGTCGCTGGGTTTGATTTCTTCGCCTTCACAGAGTGTGTAGGCACGCTCAAGCATGTTCTCCAGCTCGCGCACGTTGCCGGGAAAGCGATAACTCTGCAGTTTTGCCAGCGCATCGGGTTGCAGCCGGGCAGGCGTGTCGCCGCATTCCTGGGCGAGGCGGCGAAGCATCACCTCGGCCAGCTGGGCAATATCCTCGCGGCGCTCGCGCAGGGGCGGCACACGTAATTCGATGACGTTCAGCCGATAGTAAAGGTCCTGCCGAAAGCGTCCCGCGGCGACTTCGCTTGCCAAGTCTTTGTGGGTGGCGCAAAGAATCCGCACATCGACCACGACTTCCTTGGCGCCGCCAACGGAGCGCACGGCTTTTTCCTGGATCGCCCGCAGCAGTTTCACTTGCATCGGCAGCGGCAGATCGGCGACTTCGTCGAGAAACAAGGTGCCGCCATTGGCCGCCTGGAACAGCCCGGGCTTGTCTTCTATCGCCCCGGTAAAGCTGCCCTTCTTATGCCCGAAGAATTCGCTTTCCATCAGCTCCGACGGAATCGCCCCGCAGTTGACCGGAACGAATGGCCGTTCGTGACGAGGGCCTTGCTCATGGATCAATCGCGCGACCAATTCCTTGCCGCTGCCGGATTCGCCACTGATGTATACCGGTGCCTGGCTGCGCGCCAGTTTCCCGATCTGTTTGCGCAGCACATTCATCGGCGGCGAGGCGCCGAGTAAGCGGCTGTCGACTGACAGCTCATTGGGGTTCGGCGTGCGCAGCCGCAGCGCGGTATTGACCAGTTCGCGCAGCCGACCGAGATCCACCGGTTTGGTTAGAAAGTCGAAGGCCCCGGCCTTGAGCGCCCCGATGGCGGTGTCGAGACTCCCATAGGCGGTGATCATCGCCACCGGCAGTTGCGGGTACTGCTGCTGAATGAACTGCACCAGCTCCAAACCGCATCCGTCAGGCAGCCGCATATCGGTCAAGCACAGATCGTAATGCTCGCGTGCCAAGCACTCCTTGGCTTCCTTGAGGTTGCGGGCACTGCGGGTGTCCAGCTTCATGCGTCCGAGGGTGATCTCCAGGAGCTCACGGATATCGGGTTCGTCATCGATGATCAGTGCTTTCTGGCGAACGGTCATGGTCTCGGTCTTCGACATGGTAGTGCGGGTCCGCAATGTTAACGCTACATGACCTAGGTTGTACCGCGGCCGTGGCCGATGTGTGACCCGTTGCCTTCTCGGCGGGCTCAGCTCAGCTTGCGCGGATGCGCAAAGATGATACGAAAGCAGCTGCCTCCCTCGTCTCGTTCACGGTAATCCAGCCGCGCTTGATTGCTTTCACAGAGCTCGCGAGAGATATAAAGCCCCAGCCCCGTGCCCTTGTTCTCAGTAGTGAAGAACGGCTCGAAGATATTCTGGACCTGCTCGGCCGGCACGCCTGCACCATCGTCGAGTACCTCCAGTACGGGGAGGTCGCTCGTCTCGTCTCGGAAGAGTTTCAGCCATACCTGTGCTTGGTCATGTTTCTGGCCACTGTAGCGCAGGCCGTTCTGCACCAGATTGGTTAGCACTTGAATCAGTTGATTCGGGTCCATGCGGGTCTGCAGTGAGCTGCCCAGCGTCTCCACATGGACATTGTGCTGAGGCGGTAGCGTCTGGCGAAATTCGCTGGCGAATCGATGCACCCAATACTTGAGGTCCAGCAATTGAGGCTCGGCCTGGCGTCGGCGCGAGAGCTGCAGCACATTCTCGATGACCAGGTTCATGCGCCGCGAGTGATCTTGGATGATCTGCGTCAGTCGTAAATCCGCAGCGTCCAGCACCTCTGACTCCTGCAGCAATTGCGCGGCGTGGCTGATAGCGCCGAGCGGGTTGCGGATTTCGTGGGCGATACTGGCGGTCAGTCGGCCAAGCGACGCGAGTTTTAACTGCTGGGCCTTCTGTGCGATCTGCGAGATGTCTTCCAAAAACACCAGCGTGTCCTGTTTGACGCCATGCTGAAGCGTAGCGAAGCTTGGCTGCAGCGTAGCGCCGTCAGGCGTAGCTTTGAAGTTGCGCGGCCGCAGGGTCGGATTGTCACGCCAGCGTTGCAGGCCCTTGATGATTTCCGGGCAGCGCGGCGCTAGTCGTTCGCCAGTCAGTGACTGTTGTCCGAGCAGCTCGAGAGCGCCCTGATTGGCAAGCAGCACACGTTCCTGAGGATCGAGGACAAGGATTCCGGTGCGCATGCGCTGCAGAATCTGGGCGTTCAAGGCTTCAAGGTTTGCGACCTCTTCGGCGCGCTGGCGGGCAAGGGTTTCGCTGACTTGTAGCCGCCTGGTAAGGCCCTGCACCAATAGTGCGGCGGCGAAGCACAGTGTGCCAAGTGCGGCAGCCTGGACGTACTGACTGCTTGCCGCGCTGTCGCTTAGGCTGAGGTAGAACGTCAGATAGATAAGGCCGGTTGCGGCGACTGCGGCGATGAAAAAGCCGACGCGGCCGTGCAGCAGGATATTCGCGATGGCGACCGCTACGATCAGCAGGTTACCGATGCCACTTGGCGTACCGCCCGCGAAGTAGAACAGTGCGGCCAGCAGGGTGACGTCCAGTAATGCGAGCACCAGTACCGGCAGTTCTCGCTTGGGGTTCTGCAGCAAGACGGCTGCGAAGATGTTGAGAATCAGGTAGAGCCAGGCGCCGTAGTAGAACGCCTTGGGATTGGTCATGCGCATCAAATCGTTGTGCAGGTCGCTGCTAATGAGCAGAACCAACACCAAGCCGATTACGACGCGATAGAGATGATAGAGCCGAAGGATTCGTCGGCCCTTGTAACCGAAAAACGTCAGGCGTTCAGTTCCCACCCGACTTGTTGTCCTGTTCCAGATGCGCCTGGCTGCAATACCACCGATCATGGCTCTGCAGTGCACGCTCACGTGGCAGATGCACGCCGCATTGAACACAGCGAACTGTCATGACCGTGGTCTGTTGCGGTTTGCCTGAGGCGGCAGGCTTGCTGGTCAGGCGACGCCAGAGCCAGAACGCCGCTGCAATCAGGATGATCCAGAACAACAGTCGAAACAGGCCCATATATCTACTTCCTGGCTAAGCCGTGCGGGCCTGCCGTTCTGGCAGGCTGCGGTTGGGTTCTCAGTCGAACAGGCCGAAGGTCAGATAGCTTCACCAGGAGCGGTCTTCGCTTTGCTCTTCCTTTGCAGCTTCGGTTTCCGCTTCTCTCAACACTGGGCGCAGTTCGTCCGGGAGATCCTGGGCAGCATTCTCATACTGACGCACCACGTCGCGGTTGGATTGCGAGCGGTCCGGGGCTTTATTCTCGGTATCGATCAGGCCGAGTGTGGCGCGGGACAGCCAGCTGCGGTTGTCGGCCTCTTCCTGGCGAGGCACGAACTCACCCTCTTCCAGGCTTGGGTGTTGCGGGTAGTTGAGCTTGAGCGTTTCCAGGCTGGTGCTAGCGAGCTCCTCGAGGCCAAGGCGCTGATAGGCTTCGGTCATGACGGCCAGGCCATCACCGACTGCGGGCGTGCCTTGGAAGTTTTCCACTACATAGCGCCCGCGATTGGCGGCGGCCACGTAGGCCTGGCGGCGCAGGTAATAGTCAGCGACATGGATCTCGTTCGCCGCCAACAAGTTACGCAGATAGACCATCCGTGCCTTGGCATCTGGGGAGTAGCGGCTGTTCGGGAAACGAGTGGTCAGCTGAGCGAACTCGTTGAAGGAATCGCGTGCAGCGCCGGGGTCTCGCTTGGTCATGTCCAGCGGGAGAAAGCGCGCCAGCAGACCGCGATCCTGGTCGAAGGAGGCCAGGCCCTTCAGGTAGTAGGCGTAGTCGACACTTGGGTGCTGCGGATGCAGGCGGATAAAGCGTTCAGCCGATGAGCGAGCGGCTTCCGGCTCGGTGTTGCGGTAATAGGCATAGATCAACTCGAGCTGTGCCTGTTCGGCGAAGCGGCCGAAGGGGTAGCGGGACTCGAGAGCCTTCAGCTTGTTGATCGCACTGGTAAAGCTTTTATTGTCCAGGTCGGCCTGTGCCTGCCGGTACAGTTCCGCTTCGCCGAGGTTTTCACTGATGGTTTCGTTGGACGAACAGGCAGCGGTAAGGGCGAAAATGGCGATCAGCAGCAGGTGTTTCACTTGCATGGCGGCTTGCGTCCCTGTGACGGCTGGCTGTCTTGCGCTGAGCCGTCCTGTTATGATGGGCGCCCCGGCTGACCGGGACAAAGACGCCGTATTTAAACACAAGCGTGTTGCTGAAACCAAAGGCTGCACCCGCGTCGCTGTCGAGGGGCTGCTCAGACTCAGGATCTGCCCATAGGCGTCCTGCCTGTCGATCAGAGCATCTCCCTCTTTCTCATGTAGCGGCTCATCGCCTGTCGCAATCGGTGCGAATCGCACGGTTGCTTCTCCAACTATTGAAGCGCCCTTAATTATGTCCACGATCACCACCCAGGCCATTCATCTCCGCGCCGAGGTGCCCTACGACCTCGGCGGGCAGCGCCTCGATCAAGTTGCGGCACAGCTGTTCTCCGAGCATTCCCGTTCGCGTCTCTCCGCCTGGATCAAAGAGGGTCAGCTCACCGTCGACGGTGCTGTCCTGCGTCCGCGAGACACAGTGCATGCGGGTGCCGTTCTGGAGCTTTCCGCCGAGCAGCAGGCTCAGGGCGAATGGGTGGCGCAGGACATTCCGCTGGATATCGTTTTCGAAGACGAACACATTCTGGTGCTGAACAAGCCGTCCGGGTTGGTGGTGCATCCTGCTGCCGGGCACGCCGACGGCACCTTGCTCAATGCCTTGTTGCACCATGTTCCTGATCTGATCAACGTGCCGCGTGCCGGCATCGTGCATCGCCTGGACAAGGACACCACCGGCCTGATGGTGGTGGCCAAGACCTTGCAGGCGCAGACGCGTCTGGTGGAACAGCTGCAGGCACGCAGCGTCAGCCGTATCTACGAGGCTATCGTCATCGGCGTGATCATCACAGGCGGCACCATAGATGCAGCTATTGGTCGGCATGGGCAGCAGCGTCAGCGCATGGCGGTGGTCGAGGGCGGCAAGCCTGCTGTGAGTCACTATCGGGTGCTTGAACGCTTCCGGTCGCATACTCATGTTCGAGTCAAGCTTGAAACCGGGCGTACGCATCAGATCCGTGTGCATATGACGCACATCGGTTACCCTCTGGTGGGTGACCCGCTTTATAGCGGTCGATTTCGTATCCCGCCGGCAGCGAACCCGACCATGGTGCAAACGCTGCGCGATTTTCCGCGCCAGGCATTGCATGCGCGTTTTCTGGAGCTCAACCATCCGATCAGTGGCGAGCGGTTGAAATGGGAATCGCCGTTGCCGGATGACTTTGTCTGGCTGCTGACGTTGTTGCAACAGGATCGCGAGGCGTTTAGCGGGTGACCGATTGGCCGGAGAGCTGGATCCGCCCCGACTGGCCCGCACCTCGGCGTGTGAGAGCTTGCGTCACTACGCGCAGTGGTGGCGTGAGCCAAGCGCCTTTCGATGGCTTCAACCTGGGCGATCATGTCGGCGATGTGCCCGAGCGGGTGTCTGCAAATCGACAGTGCTTGCAGCGGCTGCTCGGTTGCGAGCCTGCCTGGATGAGCCAGATTCATTCGAATTGTGTTGTTGAAGCCGATCCGCGCAGTTGCCCCACCGCCGATGCCTGCTGGACGGGTGAAGCGGGTATTGCCTGTGCGGTACTGACCGCTGACTGCTTGCCGGTATTGTTCTGCGACCTCGACGGGACCCGTGTCGCGGCTGCCCATGCAGGATGGCGTGGGCTAGCTGCCGGCATGTTGGAGGCTACCGTGGCGGCCATGGCGGTGCCTGGGCCAAAATTGATTGCGTGGCTCGGTCCTGCAATAGGCCCTGCGGTATTCGAGGTGGGCGGCGAGGTGCGTGATGCGTTCATCTCTCGCCACTCCGCTTGCTTCGAAGCCTTTACCCCCAGTCATCGCACGGGTCACTTCATGGCGGACATCTACCAGCTCGCCCGAATCCGTCTGGCTGCGTGTGGCGTTACGGCTGTCTTCGGCGGCGGTTTCTGTACCGTCAGCGATCCCCGTTTTTACTCCTATCGCCGTGCCGCCCGCACTGGGCGCTTCGCCAGCCTAATCTGGCTGGTCTAAGTTGCGCGGCTCACGGCCTTGGCGTCTCGCATCTGGCCTGCGCTAAACCAACGACATGACCTGCGTCAAGGTCGCATGGCTTGAATCTCCAACAATCAACCTCATCTAAGGTCCATCTCGCAGGCTTTCGTTCGAGTGCGGTTCAGCGCACGGCCTGCCTTACCTAGAAAGGTGATTACATGCGTATCGATCGTTTGACCAGCAAGCTGCAGCTTGCGCTTTCCGATGCCCAATCCATTGCTGTTGGTTTCGACCATTCGTCCATCGAGCCCTTGCATTTAATGCAGGCGCTGCTTGAACAGCAGGGTGGATCGATCAAGCCGCTGTTGATGCAGGTGGGCTTCGACATCAATGGGTTGCGCCAGGCGCTGACCAAAGAGCTTGATCAGTTGCCGAAACTGCAAAACCCGACCGGCGACATGAACATGTCTCAGGATCTGGCGCGTTTGCTCAACCAGGCTGACCGCCTCGCGCAGCAGAAAGGCGACCAATACATCTCCAGTGAACTGGTGCTGCTCGCTGCTTTGGATAGCAGCAGTCGCCTGGGCAAGCTGCTGCTCGCCCAGGGCGTGAGCAAGAAGGCTCTGGAAAACGCCATCAGCAATCTTCGGGGTGGCGAGGCCGTCAACGACCCCAACGCCGAAGAGTCGCGGCAAGCGCTGGACAAATACACCGTCGACATGACCAAGCGCGCGGAGGATGGCAAGCTCGATCCGGTGATTGGTCGCGATGACGAAATCCGCCGGACCATTCAGGTGCTGCAACGACGCACCAAGAACAACCCGGTGCTGATCGGCGAGCCAGGGGTGGGCAAAACCGCTATCGTCGAAGGCTTGGCGCAGCGCATCGTTAACGGTGAGGTCCCGGACGGGCTCAAGGACAAGCGTCTTCTCTCGCTGGATATGGGGTCGCTGATCGCTGGAGCGAAGTTTCGCGGCGAGTTCGAAGAGCGCCTCAAGGCGGTGCTCAACGAACTGAGCAAGCAGGAAGGCCGGGTCATTCTGTTCATCGACGAGTTGCACACCATGGTAGGCGCCGGCAAGGCTGAGGGTTCGATGGACGCGGGCAATATGCTCAAGCCGGCACTGGCTCGTGGCGAACTGCATTGCGTTGGTGCGACTACCCTTGACGAGTACCGTCAGTACATCGAGAAGGACGCCGCGTTGGAGCGTCGCTTTCAGCGTGTGCAGGTCGACGAACCGAGTGAAGAAGACACCATCGCTATTCTGCGCGGCCTGAAAGAGCGCTATGAGGTGCACCACGGTGTCTCCATCACTGACGGCGCAATCATCGCGGCGGCGAAACTATCGCACCGCTACATCACTGACCGGCAGCTGCCGGACAAGGCGATCGACCTTATTGACGAAGCGGCCAGCCGCATTCGCATGGAGATCGATTCCAAGCCGGAGGAGCTTGATCGACTTGATCGACGTCTGATCCAGCTGAAGATCGAACGCGAAGCGCTGAAAAACGAGGATGACGAGGCCACCAAGAAGCGTCTGGCCAAGCTCGACGAGGAAATCGTCAAGCTCGAACGTGAATATGCCGACCTCGAGGAGATCTGGAAGTCGGAGAAAGCAGAAGTACAAGGCTCTGCCCAGATGCAGCAGAAGATCGAGCAAGCCAAGGCCGATCTGGAAGCTGCGCGGCGTAAGGGTGACCTGGCGCGCATGGCTGAGCTGCAGTACGGCATCATCCCTGACCTCGAGCGCAGCCTGCAGATGGTCGATCAGCACGGCAAGACCGAGAATCAACTGCTGCGTAACAAGGTGACCGATGAGGAAATTGCTGAGGTTGTCTCGAAGTGGACCGGTATCCCTGTTTCGAAAATGCTCGAAGGCGAGCGCGAAAAGTTGCTGAAGATGGAAGACCTGCTGCACCAGCGCGTGATTGGGCAGCACGAGGCAGTGGTGTCGGTGGCTAATGCGGTTCGCCGGTCGCGGGCCGGGTTGGCCGACCCGAACCGTCCCAGCGGATCCTTCCTGTTCCTCGGCCCGACCGGGGTGGGCAAGACCGAATTGTGCAAGGCTTTGGCCGAATTCCTCTTCGACACCGAAGAGGCCATGGTCCGAATCGACATGTCCGAGTTCATGGAGAAACATTCGGTTGCGCGCCTGATTGGAGCACCGCCGGGCTATGTGGGCTATGAAGAGGGCGGCTACCTGACCGAGGCCGTACGGCGCAAACCTTATTCGGTGATCCTGCTCGATGAGGTGGAGAAGGCGCATCCCGATGTGTTCAATATTTTGCTGCAGGTGCTTGAGGATGGCCGGCTGACCGACAGTCACGGGCGGACCGTGGATTTCCGCAATACCGTGATCGTCATGACGTCGAACCTGGGGTCGACCCAGATCCAGGAGCTGGTAGGCGATCCTGATGCGCAGCGTGCAGCGGTGATGGATGCAGTGAGCCAGCACTTCCGGCCGGAGTTCATTAACCGCATCGACGAAGTGGTGGTCTTTGACCCGCTGGCCCGCGATCAGATTGCCGGCATCGCTCGCATCCAGCTGAGTCGACTGCGCCAGCGACTGGCTGAGCGTGAGTTGAGTCTGGAGCTAAGTGACGAAGCGATGGATAAACTGGTCGCGATTGGCTACGACCCGGTCTATGGCGCTCGGCCTCTGAAGCGGGCGATTCAGCGTTGGATCGAGAATCCGCTGGCACAGAAGATATTGTCCGGCGCATTCGAACCAGGCACGAGTGTATCGGGCACCGTACAGGGAGATGAGATCGTCTTCGCCTGATGCGCTGGTGATGCAGGCACCCTTCTATCGAGCGGTGCCTGCGGCCTCATTTTAAAGCGGAACGGGGTCGCATCACCGAGTCGTGCAAATCATTGTAGTAAATCGTATTTTTTCTGTTGACAGCCGCGCCGATAACCGTAAAATGGCGCGCCTCTGAGGGGGGAATGCAAAGCGGTAACGCAGGCCATCCGAGGAGCTGGAAGTGAAGTTCCGCGATAGCTCAGTCGGTAGAGCAAATGACTGTTAATCATTGGGTCCCAGGTTCGAGTCCTGGTCGCGGAGCCAAATTCCATATCGGGGTATAGCGCAGTCCGGTAGCGCGCCTGCTTTGGGAGCAGGATGTCGGGAGTTCGAATCCCCCTACCCCGACCA
>Ga0208045_1000324_pt1 | contig 21043 bp, 11 predicted proteins | sample PL_2010_200m_FD_184160 | JGI IMG/M metagenome (GOLD analysis project Ga0208045, IMG submission 184160) | Freshwater microbial communities from Powell Lake, British Columbia, Canada to study Microbial Dark Matter (Phase II) - PL_2010_200m... | ecosystem: Environmental > Aquatic > Freshwater >...
GTTCATGAAGGGGGTCGGATACTTCGGTCCCGCATTCTACCCTGCGACCGACACGGCAAAGTACCTCGGCAACAAGCGATCACTGCTGATATCATCTCCGGCGAAGGCAGCCCGTTATATCTGGTCGCCGGACAAGCCGTACGATATTGGTGAATCACCAACAATCGAAGGTGAACTTGCAATCGGTGGATCGGTGATGGAGAACTTCGGCCTGTTCCTGACGGGAAGACTCTTCGATACGCACGGATTCATGCCAAATGAATTCTCGCGCGAAGCAAACGTCTCCTTGAAATCGAACTATGATTTCACCAAGAGCATGAAACTCGCCGTGAGCGGAGTACTCCAGGATCGTGGACAGATCTTCGGCTGGAAGAACCGGCAATACAATGACGCTTCAAGGTATTTCCTTGAGGGCGTGCCTGTCAACGATGGATACTCTCTGGTGGCGAGCGCGAAATTTACGCACTTCCTGACACCTGAAACCTTCTACGAATTCCAGGTGAGCAGCGTCAGCAAATCCGGACGCATCGGGTTCCTGGACAGCTTCACCGACTCCAATAACGATGGTATCCCCGACAAGTACGATCAAACCAAGGGATCCGCAGATTTCCTTATGCTTGGTATGGACACGGCAAAAGTGCGGCGGTACGTGGGAGCGATCGGTTCAGGCAAATTCTTCAACAACAACAACGACGATACACAAGGGCTTGATCCGACGATTACCACCATTTTCGGCGGCGGCAATGTGCTTGCAAATCCGACCTACTACTATGAGAACCTCCAAACAAGCGTTACGACGCTGAAGGCGGATTTCACAAGCCAGATCACGGCCAACCATCAGCTACGCGGGGGCGCACAGCTTCGGATGCACAGTGTAAAGCAAGACCGGCGCTCGACCGTCATCTCCCCTGCCGATATTGACCCCTCGGTTGGCGTACTGCTTGAGCAGTATGACAAGAAGCCGATGGAAGTGGGAGCGTATGCTCAAGACAGAGTGGAGTTTGCCGGACTCATCATGAATATCGGCGCCAGAATTGACGGCTTCGATCCTGATGCAAACGAGTTCGCGAACTTCTACACCCCGTATGTCTATGCGCCTACCGGAAGCTTCAACGTCGGTCCGAGAGCCGCCTTCTCGCCCTATCGTGGCGACAAGGTTGCGATGAAGTGGTTCTTCTCGCCGCGTATTGGCGTAAGTCATCCAATCACGGAGAATGCAACCATGTATTTCTCCTTCTCGCGGACGAGCCAGCCTCTTCCATTCTCTCAGATTTACATGGGTTACAACAATGTGAACAACCCGTCACTCCCGAACCAGATGCGTGCGGACCAGGACCCCTACAAGTCCACCAACTACGAATTCGGCGCGAGCTGGGAATTCATACCGCGCATCTCGATTAACGCAAACGCATATTTCAGGGAAGTTGAAAACTTCGCACGATATGCGTACACATTGCAGGGTCTCCAGGGACAGGTTGTAACAACGTACAACATCTACTTCAATTCAGGGTACGCCGACGCACGAGGAGTCGAGGTGACTCTCAACATCGGTCAATACTCGGTTGCGGATATCGTGAAGATAACGGGACGCGTCAATTATGCGTGGAGCGTCATCAAGCAGCCGGCAGGCGGGCCCTCACCGAACAAGACCGGATACGCGAGAGGTACCGCGGACAGCGTGTTTACTCAACTGCCATTCGGTGATGCAAAGAGCTTCAAACAATATGAGATCAATGTTGGCGGCGGAGCTTCGGTGCTCGGGGCCGGCTTTGACCGGACACATCGGGTGGGGTACGCCCTCTCCTTCCAATTCCCGTTTGATATTGCCCTTAATGTCGTTGGAACGTATGCGAGCGGTTTCCTGTATACGAACCCGACGGTGGATAACCGGACGGCGCGTCAACTTGAGACCGCTCCGTCAAACAGCATGGTTGATCTGCGGCTTGAGAAGGCGTTTTCCATCGCCGGCAAGCGTATCGGTGTTTTCATGGATGTGAAGAACCTCTTCAATAAAGAAAACATCCTCGCGTATGCGACGGCGACCGGGGCAAGCCAGTTGAAGTTCTATCAAACAGGCGACCCGACAGGTGAATACAACAGGGCGATTCTCGAGGAAGGCACAAGCGTCTACGATATGCCTCGACAGGTGTATATTGGGGCATATTTCGAGTTCTAACGTGCAAGGTGTCAGCCAAATTTAAGGAGATACTATCATGGTTTATAAGAACCTAACAACAGTGCTTGTCGCCTTTGGTCTGATACTCTTGCTTGCTTCGGCAGCGTTTGGTCAGACCGATACACGACAGGGCTCTGCACCCGCCAGCACGGGGGTGTTTGTGGCGGGCGATTACTGGGATGGAATCACGCCGGATAATATGACGCCGGCTACGGCAAATCGGTGGTGGCGGGAAACCGGCGCTGATGCGACCGTCAACCACACCTTCATGCACATGGGAAATCAGGATCGGCTCTGGAACGTGCCGACGACAATGTGGCCCGGAGGCTGGAACTATGGGCAGTACTGGGCGCACAATATGCGTATCGTCGAATACAATCCCGATCCAACCTTTTTCCCGGCATCTCCTCACAGTAGTCCAAACAAGGCAAATTACGCTTTTGGAACGTATGGCACGAAAATACCAGGGGCGGGAGATCCGACCAGAGACTATGTTCGCCTGACAAAGTGGGTTGATGCAAACTCGCGGACGCAGGCTATTTATGAAGCCGGTTTTCCTACAGCTCTTGGCGTCGACGTCAAAATCGTTGCCCGGCAATTTACCGTCAACTGGGCAAATCTCAATGACTTCATCATCTACGAGATTACACTCACGAACAAGGGTACCGTTGATCTGAATAAGGACGGTGTTGTGGAGAAGAGCAACAACAAGATCAACGCTCTCACCATGGGATGGAATGGAACGCCGATGATTTCGTACTACCTGACCAACACCGGCGGCCGTGGAAACGACTTCAACGTGGGCCGTAACACAGGTTACGTAGGTGACAACGACCCGACAGGAGCCCCCTGGGACATGGTTGTGTCATTCCCGGGAGTCGATCCGACGCGCGTCAAGGCCGATCGCACAGTTGATGCCGGCAAGTACAACCTTGGCGTGAATGGTGCGCAGGCGCTCAAATCCTACACCGACGTTTGGACTTTCAATTCCTTTGTCTCTGTCAAAAAGGGGGATGGGAACCCTGCAAATGCAGACAAGCCAACAATCTACGGCACGCACCCGATCGGTACTGCAGCGCAACGAGGATGGTATCACTCGGTTATGCAGGGGAACGGAATAGGCGGATTCGGCGGTGACGCTACTCCGCAATCCAGCACTGCAGAAGGTCTGCACAAGATCTTCATGGGCGCGTGGTATAAGAACGCAGGGAAGGATAATAATGCTGCTACCCAGGTTTTCACCCCCAATCCCAATTTCTTCGCGAGCGGCGATACCGCCAAACCACTCACGTTTGTGCCGAAGACAACGGGAGCAACCCGGCCAAATGGTGACAAGAAGTTGTATTCCGAGGAAGTTGGGGTAACAGCGTTCAGTCAGGGTCCGTGGGAAGACGGGAAGGCTAGCGCAACCACGAACTACACGACCGGATTCGGCACGTGGACGAAGGGGTTCGTCTTCGAGCATACATTCGGTGGAGATATTATGAACGCCGTTGGTCCTTTTTCACTGGATGTTGGCGAGTCGATCACCATAGTTTGGGTCGAAGGAGGCGGTTACAGGCTCGAAGGAGTCCAACGCTCCATGCTGGCTGCACGATGGGCCTACGAAAACGCCTGGGGTGCTGCACCCGGAGGTTATAAAGAATCTGTTCTGCCGACGCCCCCTCCGGCACCACTGGTGTCGGTTGCCGGTGCGCCGTCAGGAAAGACCATGGTTCGCTGGGATAACCGGGCCGAAGCGGATGCGCAGTTCCAGGGATACAAAATCTGGCGCGCACAGCCGTTCCCGAAGTTCAAGATGATCGACGGTGGGATGCGCGGCATGGATCGATACCAGGAGCAAATGACTCCGGGCGAAACGACGTCAGATCTGTTGAAGCCGATCAATCCCAAGTTTGATGCTGTGTCGGAAGTCCAGACTCTGATGCAGGCGGATTCGTGGGGTCCGTACCGTCTTGTGAAAGTCATACCGAAGGCGAATCTCTCGTCGTACACCAATGCGAGCGGCAGCTTCAAGTATGCCTATGAAGACGCGGACGCAGACGTGCTTCAAGGATTTACGTACTGGTATTATATCTCCGCCTACAAGGAGGGGACCTTTGCGGGGCCGGGTGGCGCGACGACGACAAGAATAGAATCCCACAAGGTGAATATCAATGGACGCAGCGGCTTGTGGATGGGGACGTACCCATTCGCAAACAGCTCATTCAATGCGTGGTTCCCCAAGGATATCGCTTCCCAGAAGCTTGTCGGAGCAGCGTTCGTTCTTGCGCCCGATGTGCCTCAGGCGTCCGATGTAGCAAGCGGGGCAGTGAAGATCTTTGTGAAACCCAATCCATATAAACGGACGGCGCTCTTTGACGTCGGACTCGAACACAAGGTTGCGTTCAACAACATACCGAACAATACGAAGATCACGATTCTGGATGTCGCCGGGCAAATCGTTTTCCAGCAGACCATTCTGAATCCGACCAATGGAACATTCTTCTGGGATCTGTTCTCGAAAGACGGTATGGAGGTTGCCAACGGATTATACATTTACATAGTGGAATATCCGGGAGGCATGGTGCGCAACTATCTGGCGATCATGAGATAGGAAAAACGAACCATCGACGTATGACTTTCTAACCAAAGTGTCTAAGAGGAAAACAACCATGAAATCACTAAGATCTGCATTGATCGTCCTATCATTGCTTGTGCTCGTTTTTGATGCTCCGGCACAGGTCCGAAAGGCTGGTCTCAACGCAGCTGCCTTCCTCAAGGTGGGAGTCGGGGCTCGTAACGTTGGATTGGGTTCTGCGAGCAACTCGATCACCGGGGATGTCGGCCAGATGTTCTGGAATCCGGCAGGTATCGCCCTCCAGACCGACCAGATGCAAGGGACAGTCTCATACAACAAATGGATAGCTGACCTGAGTCACAACGCATTCGGCGTATCGTACAAGCTGGGGGATGTCGGGACCATTGGCATCGGCGCGATCATGTTCGGCGTCAACGATATTCCGGCCTATCGCGACATCGCACCGGCTGCATTGGTATCACAGCAAATCGACAACGCGACGTCGGGCACATACAACTATCAAGACCTCGCTCTTCAGGCGACGTTTGCCCGCAACTTCTCGGATCAACTTGCTTTGGGTGCCACGGTGAAGTACATCAGCGAGAGCCTTGACGATATGACGAAAAGCGCGTTTGCTGTGGATGTAGGCTCCATTTATACCATCGGTTCTCTGGGTGGTATGATTCATGATTGGAAAATCTCCGCGCGACTCAGCAATATGGGCTCGGGAATTAAGTACTATGACGTCGAATCGCCCATCCCGATCACATTCGGAGTCGGCACATCCTTCAAAGTTCTTAAGGATGAAAAGGCCGGCGATCTTCTGATAGCTCTTGACGCCATCAAGCCGCAGGACAGCCCGCAGTTGTTTTACGTTGGCGGTGAGTACACGTTTGGCGGGTTCCTTGCCGTACGGGGCGGATATAAGCTGAACTATACCGGGGCTCAGGACGACGGAACGAGTGCCAGGGCGGCCATAAAGCAATCGATCGAGGGACTTTCGATCGGGGGCGGAGTGCGAGTCGAAATGAGTGGCTATCTCCTCAGGTTTGACTATGCAATGACGTCAATGGACATACTGGATCCCGTCCATCGCGTTACCCTGACGGTAGGCGTGAAATAGGCTGGCGCTGCGCAGCGTCGACATCGCTGCAAGCGCTGGTTGAATGCCAAAGGCGCCACCTCTCTCTTGAAGGCTGCGCCCTTCTGCCCGCCGGCTGAGGTCGGGTGATAGAGAATCAAGATGGGGTAATCCCCACTTCAGGTTTTCCCCGGAGGTCGCGGGGATTCGCCCGAGCGGGATTACCCCATTTTTGTTTCTTATCAATGCCGTGCACTGCAATATCCACCGTGTGCAGTCATATCATTTCAGCAGCCGTTAACCCTGGCGCAGAGTACAGTGAACCGGATAGGCGCCTCTTTACCGATGAGATAGATTTGGCCAACAATGGCAAACGAGAGCTTGTCCTGTTAATCTCTGAGGTATACACCCATGGAACAATTTCCCCTGATAGGTTTGTTCACAATTGCGGCTATTTCTGTTTCGATAGTGCACGCGCAGGAAACAGCTACGGTCAAAGATGCTTTGGCGCGCATCATCACGCTGGAAATTCCTTCTCCGGGATATCCGGTTGAGCGCACGGTGGCTGAGGCCATGAGGAAAGCCCTCACGCCGAAGGCTACCATCGTTGTAGCACCAGCAGGGCAAGCGCCTCGCAGAGGATCGCTCCGGATCCATGTGATGCAGGCTGGCACTGAAACGTCTACCGGTTGGTTCCGGCTGCAGCTTTCGGCAGAAGGGAGCGGCGAGCTGACAGCATCGCACGCCCATTTTCTCTACACGGCCTTCTGTCGAGTCCGTGACGAATGGGCCAGCAACAATGTCCAGGAGTTTACACAGGGTCGGACCGCCTCGATACGCCTGTCCTGGCTGGAAGGAAACGATGGGATGTTCGCCTCCTTGCCCCGCTTCGTCCGCAACTATGATCCGGAAGCAACAATCCAGGAGCTCGCGCGGCTTGGCTGCTCACATGTCTCGGTCAACGTTCTTGCTTCTCCCACGGCGTACGAAGAGGGACCTCCGGGAGAAATCTATCCACGTTTTTACGCCAGCAGCCCGGATCTTGATCAGTTTGTGGCCAGCGATCTTACCCGAGGTTTGTACCCTCCCGAGTACCTTCAGGCAAATCTCAGTCTTCTGAAGAAAAACGTTGCACTCGCCCTTGCCTACGGTCTTACGCCGGGTCTCACCATATGTTCACCGCGGACCATGCCGGAAGCGTTCTTTGCCAAGTACCCATACCTTCGGGGCGCACGCGTTGACCATCCGTATCGCAGCTACCGCCCCCGTTATACAGCCACGCTCAGTCATCCAGTTGTCCGGTGGCACTACGCGCAGTTGATGAGCGCTATGATGAAGGAAGCACCGGAGCTCGGTTACCTCTATTTATGGACCAACGACAGCGGCTCAGGGTTCGAGTATGTATCAACGCTCTATGCTGGCAGAAACGGCGGCGCGTATCTCATCAGAGAATGGAAATCTGACGAATCGATTGCCCGCGCAGCGGGTGAGAATGTTTTACGATACCTCCGCCTGTTGCGCAATGCTGCGTCGGAAACCAACACCCGCTTTCGCGTGATCACATCAGTGTCCTGGTTTGGTGCTGAGCAGGATATCATCCTGGGAGGCCTGGGTGATCGATTGGATCTCTATATTCAACCAGCTGACACGGCCAACGCGCGTCGCTGGCCTGTGATTCGGGCCCTCGAGACAAAGGGATCTCAGCTGTTCGGTACTGCTCGCGCTGCAACCAACTATATCCTTGGCGCTCCATGTCCGTGGTTGAGCCGCGAACGACTCGAAGCCGCGGTTGCACCCGGCGTAAACAACATGGCCGTGACATTCGATCCACCGTCCCTGGCACCATGGAGTATCAACAGAGAGATCATTCGCGCATTTCAGTCGGACACAAAGAAAACCGTGGACGAGATTGTTGAGTCTACAGCGCGACGTTGGGTCGGAGGCAATGAAGCCACTACACTTGTGCGGGCCTGGCGACTCACAGACCAGGCTGTTCGCTCGTTTCCCGATGTTCCCCTGTATGGCAACAGTTGGGCGTTTCCATTGTACCGGCATTGGGTCCGACCGTTTGTCCCAGACATCTCAGCGATTCCGGAAGATGAACGACGATACTATGAGCAGCATATGATTGCGACGTTCAACAATCCGACGATGATAGATTTCGGCGCTGATGCGTTATGGTTGTTGATCGATAAAGAGCAGGCAATGTCCGTTGTGCGCACATCGGACTCACTGGTGTGGAAACCACTGGATGAGGCGATAGCACTATTAGATGCCTCACTGGGGCGGGCGGCGCAAGGCACAAGCATGCACGATGTGCTGCAGGATCAGCAAGATCGCTTGCAGGGGCTGCGCTGCTATTTCCGGACACTGCGCAACATCGCAGGCTGGATCGCAGGCGTACGCGGGTATATGACAGCATCTTCCCGGGACGCGCAGATGGTCATGCTCTCAGCAGTCCGCTCAACGATTGACGACGAGCTGAAGAACGCGGAAGACCTGCTCCGACTGTGGAACACGAGCCATACGAACTTCATGCCGATAGCTTCACTCGGAGAAAATTGGGCCTTCTACGGGAGCAACTTTGGCGAGCTGCTTCAGAAGAAAATCGACCTGATGAAGAAACACCGCGGGGATACTCCGTCTATCGATCCGAACTTCATGTGGAGGATGGGTGCCGAGTGCCCCGTGCCGCCAGCCGAATATCTGAAGTATAAGTAAAAGTGTCCCTGGGGATTGTTGAATGCGACGATCTGTGTTCATCATTGTATTCCTGTTAACACACGGCAGTTTGTATGCGGTGGCTGACGATGGCGCGTTTGAAGCTCGGCAGCGCCGATTTCTGGAGGTTGTGAGCAGGGAACCGGGCGTGAGCATCCACAGTCTTGCGGCGAAGCTTGCCGTAGGCCGCGACATCGGCAAAACCTTGATAGTGCTCGACTCCGCCATAGGGTCGTTCCATGGATACACGCTGATGGGGACCTACCTTCGCTTCCGGTCCATCCTTCCGGATTCACTGCACCGGAAAGTGAGGGAGGTCTTCCGGTCGAGGGGGTTGTATCGGGGAGACACCGAAAACCATTGGGTCATGCATTATACCGGCCTGTATCTTGCAGCGCAGACCTGGCCACACGAGGACGGAACACAATGGTTCAATGGGCGTAGCTCCGATGAAAACCTCCGCGAAGCAAAAGAGTGGCTTGATCACTGGATGACCGTTGCTACAACCATCGGCCAGGGGGAGTTCGATTCGCCCACCTACATGCCGGCCTTCCTTGCGCCCATGCTTGTGTTGTACGATTGTGCAACCGATCCAGCCATGAAAACAAAAGCGCAGATGATGTGTGATCTGCTTCTCGCTGACTTCGCTGTGGAGCACCTGCGCGGCAACTACGGCGGAGGCCATAGCCGTGAATATCCCCCTGACATTATCAATCCGCTGGCAGCACAGACAACGCGGGTCTCATGGCTTTACTTTGGCGAACCAAAACGAGAAACCTGGGAAGAAGCAGACTTTCTGCCGAGGGTCCGCAGCTCATGGGAAAGCGTCTTTGCGGCGCTGAGCACATATCGCATGCCGGAAATAATACTTCACATGGCTACAGACCGGTCCAAGCCCTACGTTCAACGCGAGCGCAAACGGGTGCGCAACGTTATGCGCTTTGGTGATGAATTGAACCCACCCGCGTACAAGTACTCATATGTGACGGCAGATTACATACTTGGATCGCTGCAAGGAGGGGTTCTGGAGCCTTTCCAGCAACACACATGGGATGTCACGTTTGTTTCCGAAAAACCGAACAACACAATCTTCACACTGCATCCGTACTATTCAAGCCGCCAGCTTGGAATGTTCTTCCCCGAAGAGCTCAAGGTCCTTGCGCAGGATGTAGACCGGTACAAGGTTGTATATACAAGCCCGGACAAATGGAATTCCAGTTCTCCGTATGAGCAGGCATTTCAGCACAGAAACGTGATCATCGTTCTCTATAATATCGCTCCCGGAGCACAACATCCCCACATCGATGGGTTCTTTCCAAAGACGCTCGATGCCCGCACAGTAGACTCCACTGGCTGGATCTTCTGTCGCGGTGGAAACACCGCCATTGCATTCTATCCCCTGAAGCCGTATGAGTGGATTGACGAGGAAAAAGATTGGAGGCTGCGGAGTCATGATCTGAAGAACGGTGCGGTTGTCGAGGTCGCGTCGACACATACTGTTGCCGACTATAACGAATTCACACACCGCATGCGCTCGCAACGAGTCGGGGTTAAGGAGTTCGAGCGTACATTGACGGTGACATATGTATCACTCGCAGGGGACACGTTAACGTTCACGTACGACGGTCTCCGGCTGCTGAACAACAAGACTGTGGATCTGACAAAGACCAAGTTTTATGATGGGCCATTTATGTCGGCGGAGGTTGGCGCCGGGATCATCGAGCTTCGCTACGGGGATCATGCCCGGATCCTCGATTTCCAGAAGGGAAAGATCATCGAGCGATGAGAGCTCCAGGCTGGATATACTCAAAAGCAGAATCTCTCTTGAGGTCGAGTTTGTATATCAGCATGGTGCTGTTCGTTTTGCTTACCGATGTTGCGGTCGCGCAGCGCGAGGTAATCTACATGGCAGTGTTGAGCTCTTTTCACACCAGGGACAAAGGCGATAACACACCAGCCGCCGGATTATTTGTAAGCAGCGACCAAGGGCGCAGCTGGCAGCACCGAGGTTGGCGTGATTACATACGCAACTTCTATTCTGAGGAGGGGAGCGACGGCACGATCTGGTCCGCCTGCGGGAATGGTGTGCTTCACTCGACCGACGGGGGGAAAACATGGCGAATCACGACTGACTGGAAAGTAACAGAGGTACTGAAGGTCAAGGCCGCGGAGACGGAACCCCACGTGGTTTTTGCTTCGACCGCGTACGGCATCTTTCGAAGCACCGACAAGGGGGCTTCGTGGGAGAAGAAGATCCAGAGCATGCGACGCCCTTACTCCGGGGATGTCTGCATTGATCGCACTAATCCCCGGCACGTTGTGGCCGGCACTGAAGAAGGGGTCTACCTCACCGAGGACGGCGGAGAACACTGGATGGCTGCAGGACTTGCCGTGAAGGGAGTGCGTGTTGTTGTGCAGGACCCACACGATGCGAAACAATTCTGGCTCGGGACAGAAGAGGACGGTGTGTTCTGCTCCCAGGATGGCGGGCAACGGTGGGAGCAGCGTTCGACAGGCCTGGATTATAAAACCGTCTATACGATTGCCGTGCATCCGAAGAAGCAGGGTTGGCTCTACGCGGGGACGTATGGCGGAGGAGTGTACCTCAGCACCGACGGCGGTGCTCACTGGGAGAAACGCTCCCAGGGCCTCACCGATCTCCAGGTGCATGCCATCGTCGTGCTTCCTTCTGATCCCCGCGTGGTACTTGCAGGAACGCTGAACAAAGGTCTCTTCCATAGTACCAACGGGGGGGAGACGTGGCAATTCAACTCTCACGATGATTCACAGGTGTGGGGACTGTCTGTCCGGTCGGTCGAGGCGAGTACAAAATAGGCTATTCAGGAGCCCAGGATGATGGAACGAGCACCCGTGCCGCCATCAAGCAGTCGATCGAAGGACTCTCAATCGGCGGTGGAGTCCGTGTTGAGATCAGCGGATATGTCGTCCACTTCGATTATGCGCTGACACAGATGGATATTCTTGATGCAGTTCATCGGATCAAATTGTCGGTTGGGATGAAGTAAGCAAGAAGGGTCACGTTGAGCGGCCGTTCCAGCAATAGCAGCTCCCGGAACACGGGTTCTGCGGGCCGGCTTGACTCATCACGTTGAAAACGGGGTAATCTCCACTTCAGGTTTGCCCCGGAGGTCGCGGGGATTCACCCGAACGGGATTACCCCATTTTTGTGCCATCACTGAAGATTATAGCCACAAGGACACGAAGACACGAAAAAGTCTAGCACCCATCTCAAAAATGTTTGTCACTCCCGAACGCTTCGATCGGCAGTCCAGAACGCGCTGTCTGCCTGCCCGCCGCAGGCGGGGATTCCCCGCCAGACTGCGGGCGGGCTGGCCGCTTAAGACGAGCGGGAATGACAATCCCTTCATTGCAGGTGTTTTTGAGATCGCTTCTAATCCTTTGTGACTTTGTGGCTGACTTGTTGTACTATTATTGAGACCATCCCATTTATCGAAAGGAAAAACTATTGACCCCGGAGAAACTTTCCTTGCTGCCGACGAGTGTCATCGGTAGCTACTCGTTTCCACGCTGGCTCGATCAAGTGCGTGAACTGGGGACAAAAAACGTTCTGACGCCCGAGCAAGTACAGGAAGCTCATGATAACGCCGTCAAGTCTGTCATCAAGGACCACGAGCTGGCAGGCGTCGACATCATCACAGATGGGGAAATACGCCGCGAGACGATGGTGTACTTCTTCTCGAAACGCATACACGGTTTCGACTTTGCTCACTCAAAGATGCATCCGATTGGAAATCTTGATCCATCAATTCAAATGGCTGATCCCGTCATCACCGAAAAGGTGAAATGGACGCAAAGCCTGAACATGGACGAGCATTTCAAGTTTCTGAAGGAGCATGCCGTGGCCCGCACCAAAGTGTGTGTCACCGGACCACACATGCTTGCCAAACGTGCAACCAACGAGTACTATAAGGACGAAAAAGAGCTGATATTCGATCTGGCAGATATCCTGAACAAAGAACTGAAAGGACTTGTCGCTGCTGGATGTGACTTCATCCAGATCGACGAGCCGGTGTGGGTCGGATATCCGCAGGACATGCCCTGGCTGGTGCAGGCGTTCAACAGGCTTGTTGAAGGAGTCGACGCGAAAATTGCGCTGCACGTCTGCTATGGGAATTATCAGCTGAAGAAGTTGTTCAAGGGCCAGTACGCAGAATTGTTTCCGGCGATTCTTGAGACAAAAAGCCACCAGCTGTGTCTCGAATTTGCCGTCTCAGACGGTGTAGGGCTGGAGCTGTTCAAAGAGCATGCAACAGACAAAGAAATTGCCGTCGGCGTGATCGACGTGAAGGACGAGAGCGTCGAGACGCCAGCGGTCGTCGCTGAGCGTATTCGCCAGGCGCTGAAATTCATCCGCGCAGAGAAGATGACGATTGTCCCGGACTGTGGCATGAAGTTCATGCCGCGGGATCGAGCTTTCGGAAAACTCAAGGCGATGGTGGAGGGAACGAACATTGTCAGAAAAGAACTAGGAGTATCGTGAACTAAATACGAAATACTGATATCGAAATACGAACAATTTCAAAATCCTATTGGTTTTCATTTCTAATTCATTCTCATTCGACAGCCCGCCCGCCGTTCTTCACCAGTTGTACTATCGAAGAAGGCCCAAGCTGGAGTTACACTCCAGGAGGCCCGATGAGCTTGTCGAGTGACTCTTCGCGCCGCAATCGCGCGCACAGGTGTGTTGCCCGAAAAGACTGACGCCCTGGCCAAGGTCCGAGAGTGAAACTCTCGGATGAGTTGAGTCCGACAGTCCCGCCATACCGCCACAAAGACGGCGGTCAAGCAAGATCGGCGGGCAGGTCAACTGTCGGATAACAGGGGTGCTTCGATTTTCGTGCTTAGGATTTGTCCTTAGAGGTGTACAAATTTCCACTTTTCTCTGGCTACGGAACCTGAGTGATTTCCTTGTCGGAAGCCTCCGAAGTGCCCGGCATTTTGACGGAGAAGCCTACATACGCCAGCTTGCCGAACAAGGGTTCACTCATGTGACAGTCAACGGTTTAGGCGTTGACCGGCCGTTCGAAAGCGGGCCGCCGGGAGACGTCTACTCGTGGTTCTACGACTATAGTCCCGATCTCGATCAGTTTGTTTCGAGCTCGCTCCTCGAAGGATACTACCCCAAGGACTACCTGAAACGCAACCTCGATTTCCTCAAATCCAATGCAGTGATAGCAGTGAAGCACGGACTTGTTCCGGGACTGCATATCAACTCTCCCCGTTCAATGCCCGAAGAATTCTGGGCAAAGTATCCCTTCCTGCGAGGGGCACGGATCGATCATCCGAGGGAGAGCTTTCGTCCCCGCTACACGCTGGCGATGGCGCACCCGGTTGTTCAACAGCATTATCGGGAGTTGATCCGCAACCTGATGACGGAGGTACCGCAGCTTGGCTTCATCCACATCTGGACGAACGACAGTGGATCCGGTTTTGAGTTTGTCACCTCGCTGTACGCAGGCCGGAATGGGGGGCCATACTTGATTCGTGAATGGAAGGGAGACGACGAGATTGCCCGCAAGGCAGCAGAAAACGTGCTGACGTACTATCACCTCCTGAGGGACGAAACAACACGTGTGAATCCCGGCTTCCGCGTGATCTGCGACCTTGGTCCATTCTACGCCGAGCGGAAGTACATCGCTCCCGGTCTCGGCGATGGGCTCGATGCGGGGGCGTTCGGTAGCTTTGAAGGAACTGAAAGCCGTGAAGAGCATCAGATGTTGAAGAAGGCCGGTGCACTTGTTCACAACAAGCTCGATCTTGGCGACAACAACGTTTTGGGTGTGCCGTATCCGGTGCTTGTGTCCGAGCGCCTTCAAGCGGCCTACGAAAGCGGTGTGACCTGCCTGCTGGTAAGCGCTTCACCGCGGTCTCTGGCACCCTATGACATCAATGGCGAAGTCCTGCGGTCTTTTCAGATGAATCGTGAACAACCCCTCGAGAGCGTCCTGGCCGAAGCGGCCGAGCGCTGGGCCGGTGCTCCATATTCACACCATCTTGTAGAGCTGTGGAAGCTTTCCGATGCCGCTGTCCGATCCTATCCTGCCGGTATTCCATTCAGCACATTCGCTTTTCCGTGGTTCCGGTTATGGATCCGGCCTTTCGTCCCGAATATCGATGCTATTCCGGAATCTGACCGTTCGTACTATGAACGGAATCTTCTTGCGACGTTTAACAATCCGACCCGCATTGATCTCAACAACGATATGATGTGGAACTTCCTCACGGTAAAGGAAGCCGGCGAGAAAAAAGAGGCGATCGATCGAACCGTGATTCCACCGCTGAATGAAGCTCTCGAACATGTGACGAAATTGATTCAGGGCTTGGACCGCACCGCCTCTCCCCGCAAGGTTTTTGAAGATTTGCGCGATCGCCTCCGGGCAGGGCGGTGTTTCTACGCGACGATGAGAAACAGCCTGGCGTGGACTGAATCCGTGCATGGGTATATGGAGGCTAAGTCTCAAAGCGAGAAGGAGCGGCATCGGTCGCTGTGTCGTGCGATGGTGACGAGCGAGCTGGAGAATGCGAAGAACCTCTTGAAGCTCTGGAATGAAAGCAGTGTCGACTGGATGCCCGTCTCGCGTAGAACAGAATCGCTGCACATCCATGGCGAGAACTTTGGCGATCATGTTCGCCATAAGATCGCGTTGATGCAGCAGCATATCGATGACGAACCGTACATCGACAAAGAGTTCATGTGGAGAATGAAGTAGTTCCGTTTAGGATTTGGAGTTGTGAGTTTACAGTGTTGAGTCTCAAGTTCAAGGTTTAGAGTTGGAACTGATCACTCTTTACTATTCACCTGTTCTAAACCAAGGACAACCATCGTGCTTCATCGCATAGATATCCAGTATCCGACCAGCGAGATGGAGAAAAGCAGAAGGAGGATGGAGGCAGCGTACAATTTTCAGTGGTTCGACAGAGCTCCGGTGTTCCTTGGCATTGAGGCGCGATATCTTCTGCACGAACGGGGAATCACGTTTGCAGAGTATTTCTCGGATGTGAAGACGCAGTTCATTCATCAGCTCGAGAGCCTCAAATGGCGCATCGAGAACATCCCGGATGACTGGTTCACGCGACCCGTCGTTACCATCTCGCCCGATTTTCAAAATGTCACCAATGCCAGCGGTTGCGGGGCAGAAATTTATTGGCAGGAAAATGAAACACCCCAGGCGATTCCATGTATTTCCACAATTGATGATCTTGTCAAGCATACGATGCCCGAATGGCGCAGCACGCTCTGGGGTAAGAAACTTGGTTGGTTCTTTGAGATGAAGCGGCTGGCGGAGGATGTGCGCGTGACATTGAATGGTGAGCAGATTCCAATACAGATTTCCGTCGGAATCAACGCCGACAGTCCATTCATGACCGCCGTGGACTTGATCGACTCAAATTTCTACACGTGGATCCTTGATGCTCCTGCGGAGTGTAAGGCTTTCCTTGAAAAAGTCGCAGATCGGTATATTGAAGTGGAAACGGAGTTTCGGAAGATCTCGGGGCGATCGCAGAACGACGGCCTTTGCTATTCCGATGACTCTGCACAAGTGATCTCGCAAGACCAGTACCGGGACATGTGTGTGCCGGTCGGCGAACGGCTCTACGACATGTTTGGGAACGATCGCCACGATGGAAGAATGATGCACATGTGCGGCAGAAACGTTCATCTTCATGAATCACTTCTTAACGATCTTCACATCACTCAACTGACAGGATACGGATCGGGTAATGCTCCCGAGGAGATGGGTGTCCTGGCGGGCAAGGTGCTCCTGCACGGTAATATCGATCCAATGACACTTTACCAAGGAACGCCAAACGATGTCGAGCGGGAAACGGACAAGATCCTGGAAATTCTGGCTGGCTCAGGTGGAATCATACTTGGAGATGGTTACAACATTGTCCCCGGCTCGCCATTGTCCAACCTGGAAGCCGTCAGGGCAACCAGCGCCCGGTTTGGAATTCCAGCCGGTAAACATCGTGGACGTCACTGAAAAACAACTCAACGCTGATGAAAGTAACAACACTACATTGTGGTCATCCGCAACTTGATGCACTCTATCCGCGGATAAAGAACTTTCTCAAGAGCGATGTCACTGAATATGATATGTTCGGAGCGAAGGTCCGGGGATATCGCACCCCCGATACGCCCAGCCTGTGGATTCGAGACTACTCCGACATGATGCGTGGCTTCCGGTATTGGGAAACCGACATGCAGAGCCTCGTAAACCACTTTGCGGAAACGCAATCGGCGAAAGGCTGGATCTTCGACTACTTCACCATGACGCCGGAGAAAGTGCCGTGCGAGAAAGAGAACTGGGCGAAATATGTGCGTGTGCCGGTCGAGGCGGACGTTGAATTTCGTTTCATCAAGGCAATTTACCTTGCCTGGCAAGCCACGGGAAATGATGCGTGGGTGAAGCGTCTTCTCCCGGCAATGGAAAGAGCGTTGCAGTATGTTCTAACGGATGACTGGCGGTGGGACAAGAAAACGAAGCTCGTCAAGCGCGCGTACACAATAGACACGTGGGATTTTGATTACACGGCCGGGCGGCATCCGTGGCTTAATTTCCAGGTGAACGATGACACGTACTGGGGCATCATGCACGGTGACAGCTCGGGCTATTACGAGGCGTTCTCGCAGGTCGCATCATTGTACGCGACACTCGGTGTTCGGAAGCGGGCTTTGCACTGGAAGCACTTTGCCGAGGCGTTTCGGCGCCGCGCAAACAAGGTCTCATTCAACGGGCGATTCTATACACACCACGTTCATCTCGTTCCGGTCGAGATCGCCGGGGTCGATGAAGCGGAGCAAATCAGTCTCAGCAACCCGATGAACATCAACCGCGGACTTGCGACGCACGCGATGGCAGTGAGTATCATCAAAGAGTATCAAAAGAGAGGGAAGGCATTATCGGCGTTCGCAGATTGGTTTAGCATCGATCCGCCCATGCCGGACGGGATTTATGGCGATGAAAAACTTGTGGCCGGCGCCTACTGCAACGGCGGCCTTCTGCCGCTCGTGGGAGGTGAGCTCGCCCGGGCTGCCTTTGAACATGGGTTTGAGGAATATGGCGTCGAGCAACTGCTGAAGTACGAAGAGCTCACAAGAAACAACGAGACGTACCTGTGGTACTTCCCGGACGGAAGGCAGTCGACAAAAGAGACCAGCACAAGTCCGGATGCCTCCCCAACGGATGGGTGGGGTTCCTCGGCAATGTTGTATGCGTTGATGGAAGGGCTGGCGGGAGTCGTGGATCAGCACAAGCTCTTTCAGAAGGTCCGGCTTTCTCCCCGGTGGATCGCCGCAGGAAGGAACGAGGCATCAGTGTGTGCATCCTATGGAGCGTCTGGAGCATCGTTCGAATATTCATTTGGACACGATGCCTCGACGAAAACCATTGAGATGGACCTGCGCGGGAAGTCGTCGGTGCAGCTTCACGCACTCCTTCCGCGCGGAGTAAAAGCCACAGCGGTCACCATAAATGGAAAGAAGATTCGATTCGCCAACAATGCAGTCGAAGACAGTTCGTATGTTGACGCAGACGTTGAAGTGAAGAAGAACGCTGTCGTAGAAATCCGATATCGAGAGGAATCCCCATCATGAAAAGAAGAGACTTTCTCAAGGCACCGGCTGCTGCCGGGGCATTGCTCAGCAGCGGTCTCCAGTTTGCCGAAGGTTCTCCAAACGCTGACTCGTCAGCACCATTGCAGGCTCAAGCGAAGCAGGAGATACAACAGCGAATGCACCCGGATTTCATCACAAACCTGCCAGGTGTCGAGTATTTCTTCTTTGGCAACGGTGAAATTACCGGTGTGGTCCAGCACTGTCCGAAGGACACCGCTGGAACATTTCTCGGATTCACAATGATGAATCCCGGCCTCTTCAGCAGAAAATGGAGCACCTACTTGTATCATCCGGAGCGGGGGTTCACGAACACGCGTCTTGGAGTTACAATTGAAGAGGGGGAAGCGGGCCAGACCAAAGAGAGCGGGATGTACTACGGAGTAAAAGGATACTCGGTCATGCCCGAGAACTTCGTGTCTGTTCGATGGAAATACACAGAGACGGTCCCGATTGTCTCGCTTCTGTGGAAGGCCGGGGAGTGTGAGATCGAGGAGGAATTCTTCGCTCCCAGCGAAGGATCAGTGCTCTTCAGGCGGGCGACGGTGAAGAACTCGTCCGGTCGGAAACTTCATGTTCGTCATGGCCTGTCCCTGTATGCGAACTTCGGCCTCTTCGATCAAATCCATGTGGATGAGAAAGAGAAAGCGGCCTTCGCGCGTGGCCTGGCGAAGATGAAATTGTTCACACTGGAAAAAGAGGCAACAGTTGCAGGACGTTATGACGTTCGCGTCGACGCCGGGGCGATTCCGCCGGGCGAGTCGCGCCAGGCAACGTACGTGTACTGCTTGAACGATGGAGAGAAGATCTTTAAGAGAAAAAGCTTCGGGGTCCTTTGGAAGAACACGGTGCACTACTGGAGTGAAAAAGGAATCCTGGAAACGGGGAACAAAGAGTTTGACGATCTCTGGAAAGTTTCCAAGACGGGCTTGAGGGCGGTTCTGGGAAACAACGCGCGGATGGACGCCGGTGTGTGGCAATACAACATGGAGTGGGTGATAGACCACCTGTGGGCGGCGATAGGATTTCTGCGCGCGGGGTTTGTGGATGAAGCGCGCCTCCTTGTTGAAAGCAACCTGAAGAGTGCAATCGGTTTCGACGGCCGCACGATCGAATCCAGCCGGTGGTTTGGGTACGACTACACGGAACTGAATCAAAACGGAAGCCTCGTTCACAGCGTGTGGGAATACCTGTGCTGGACGGGAGATTTTGCCCTGGTGAAGAAGTACTGGGACAACATCAAGCTTTGTGCTGAATTTCCTCTCAAGGAAGTTTTCTTCGACAAGCGGGCTAACATGGTGCATAACAAGAGAGAATTCTGGGAGCGCAGCGACACGTTCGGCATCGAAGATGGATTTGAGATGGCGTACCAGTTCTGGGTCATCATGGGGCTGGAGAAAGGGGCTGAGATAGCTCAAGCGCTCGACGATAAGACGACCGCCCGCAAATGGCAACAAACTGCACGTGCGATGAAAGAATCACTTCTCTCTGATCCTACCTTCAGGATGATTGAGAACGGGCGCCTCATTAAGAGACGAAAAAGAAATGGAGAATGGCAAAAGTTCAGCATTCCTCCCAATCGCGGCGCAATGCCTCCTGGTTCACCGCTCGCTGTGGATGAGAATCCCGCATTGGATCCCGACGCAGTCGTAGCGTTCCCTATCATCTACGGAATGATCGACCCCAAGAGTGAGCTCGCACTCAAGACGCTCGAGTGGGTTGACACGCTTTGGAATCAGCAGTGGGAAGGAGGCGGCTATTCACGATACAATACGCACAGCGAACCCGACCCTCCGGCGGCATGGCCGCTCATCTCAGTCATGGTCGCTCGCGCGCATGCCGAAGCCGGCAACGACGATAAGGTCTGGCGTGTGCTCGATTGGCTCACGAACCTGTCGTGCGGAAAGTCAGGTTCCTGGTTCGAGCGTATGGGGCCCAGCATTACTCCCCCGGCGCCGCCGGTTGGTATCGTGGGGTGGATCTGGTATGAGATCATGGCGCTCTATGTTCATCAGATTGTCGGACTCAGACCGGAGCTGGACAGATTAGTTGTTCGTCCACGACTGATCAAGGGACTTGATGACATTCACTCGACGCATATCGTCCGAAATACAAAAGTGTCGATACACATCCGCCGGTCAAAAGAAAAGAGCGTTGCTACCGTCAATGGAAAAGAGGTACCGATCGAAAATGGTTCTATCGCAATTCCTTACCCTCGGAAAGGGTCACTCACGATCGAATTCAATGTGACAGGCTAGATGATGAAGCGAAACGAGTTCTTCAAAACCGTGTTGGGAATATTTGCGGTCACAAACATTCCGGGATTCACCAGAATGAGCACCGGTGACAACAACCTAACACCGGCGTGGCCGACAGACAATCCGGATGACGAACAATTCTGGAAGGTTCTGCGTGCGCAATTTCCCCTTACGGATGAGCGCGCGTATCTGAACACAGGAGGCCTCGGCGCTTCCCCGTATGTCGTTATTGATGCCGTGAAGGCGAAAATGGATGAGCTGGAGAGGGTTTCAGAAACCGGTCACACCGAAGAGCTCTGGAAAGACATCAAGACGGCGGCCTCACTTCTGCTTGGGTGTGAAGCGGGAGAGTTGGCGTTCACGCGCAACGCGACGGAAAGCATCAATATTATCTGCAACGGGCTGCCGTTGAAGCGTGGAGACGAGATGATTACCACCACGCATGAACATGTTGGAAACACTGTTCCCTGGCTGGCACTGCTTCAGCGCGACGGAATTGTGATCAAGCTCTTTGAACCTTCGGCAGAGTCGGCGCAGGAGAATGTCGATCGGATCGAGAAGCTCATCACGAAGAGGACACGCCTTATCA
>Ga0208045_1000326_pt1 | contig 21013 bp, 13 predicted proteins | sample PL_2010_200m_FD_184160 | JGI IMG/M metagenome (GOLD analysis project Ga0208045, IMG submission 184160) | Freshwater microbial communities from Powell Lake, British Columbia, Canada to study Microbial Dark Matter (Phase II) - PL_2010_200m... | ecosystem: Environmental > Aquatic > Freshwater >...
GATGATTCCCCTCTATATCATCACCTGGCTCATCGGGGTCGTCATCGTTCCGATAATTCTCAATGTTATGGCGATGGGTGTCTCGCGCAACCGAGAGTATCTTGCCGACGCTTCAGGGGCAGAACTGACGCGAAACCCGGTTAGCCTCGCGAATGCGTTGAGGAAAATCGGCTGCGACAGAATCCCCACCTTCTCCATTAAACGCGGCATAGCTCACATTTGCATCGTCGATCCAACGGGAAGCGGATTCAATGACAAGGAAGGATGGATCGCTGAAGTGTTTGGAACTCACCCACCTGTATTGAAGCGCATCAAAAAGCTCGATGCGATGGCATATCGCATCAGGCCTCAGCTCCCACACGCACTCCCAACACCAAACTGACTGGTCTGGTCCGGTGAAACTTGGTCGCAGCATTTATGAGCAACAAGCCCGTAACAAGAGACTGACGGTGTTTGTCATTGCCCCGAACTTGAACCTGCAACAAGAATAGCTGGACGAGGTAACTGTGATCTCAGTGTTTTGATTGTGCATTCAGCGGCAGCGCTGATAGCTGAAGACTCCAGTGGGGATTATCAGTGAGGCTAGATGGCGACTTGGATTACTATGCCCTTTCCCCACACCTTCGCCACGTGGCTGGTCCAGAGCGAGGTGGGAATCTCTGAAGTTCAAAAACTGCTTGGGCACAGCACAATCGCCGTCACTCAAGTATATGCTCATCTGGCCCCGACTGAGCTGCACAGAGCGGTGGAGAAGATCTCGGTGTCACTGAATTGATAGAGGGGCAAATGCTGAGATTGTCCAACGATGATATGCGCAAGCGGGTCATTTTGTCTGTCAGAATTGACTTTCTCCCGGGAAATCGTAACTTGCTGCCACTCCCCAAGGACTAACCGCTCGCCATGCAGAATCAAATATTCGGCTACCGTCCGAATGCATGGTCAGAGGGCTGTCTTCCCTCAGGTTTCTCGAGTGCACCAAACCTTTTACCACGAGCCAAAGGAGGCGTTATGATCTTTCGATGGATGTTCGGAGGTGTAGTTCTTGTCTCATTCGCGTTTGTTCTTCCGGGTCGAACAGTAGAAGTCTGGCCATCCCTCAATGCTGCAGGGATTGCTGCGTTGATCTACATCATCGCCCTTCTTGTGTACATATTGCGCAATCCTATTCCAGTCAAACATCGTATCGTAGTTGGTGTCCTGGCATTCATCAGTGTGATTGCTCTTGGCGCTCATTGGACGGGGATGATGTATACAACACAATGGCAGCAGAACCGGCTCTTGGCGATCAATTCGCGGAATGTTCGAGCGGTTATGATATCAGATGCTCCGATAAGCCTTCTTTCTGTGCTGGAGGCATACCACGCACAAGGAAAAACGAAGAAACTGTCGTTAGCGAAGACATTTCTGCAAAAATATCCTCAGGCAATAATTGGCTCGAACATTCCTACATCCTCTATGAGAGATGACAGCACGAGAATATTAGTAACCACACTTTCTGATTCCATGATAGTCTTAACAGCCTCTCATGCATATTCGCGTGGACGCACTGCCGACTTTCTTCCGTATTGGGGGCGAAAGGGCACCATTCAGGAACGTTTTGTTCTCACGGAGAAAGGAGTGCGCCATGAATCAGACAACTGAATCGCAGGCACCTGGCACAACAAAGGCCAGGACGTTGCAAACAATAATAGTATGGTGCATCATTCTTGCGTGTGGAATAATTATTCCGAACCTGTTCTTCCGCATCTATGATACAAGTAGTAAGGGTGGTTTGTTCCTATCTCCATTCCCGTGGGTGAATGTTGGCGGAATCACGATCAACAATGGATTGCAGATGTATTCAGGGAAAATACCGGAACTTCCGACCATCACGATACAGGTCAGTTGTCTCGTAAGTATATTGACTGTGTTCGTGATATCTCCAACATTATTTTTGTTCGCCGTGAGAACGCGAGCAGCTGAGCGATCCGCCGGCAAACCCTTGCAGGTTCTCCGTTGGTCAACAATACAATTTGTTCTCGGTGGAATGGTGCTGTTTGTACCAGCCCTTGGTTCTATTCCAATGGCTATGATCCAGCGGAGTGTATCTTCAAGCCTTCATGAATCTCAGGCAACAGTTGAGAACCAAGACGCAATAATGTATGAGTTGAATTCAGTTGCCTGTAAACTCTATGAATATCGGGTTCTTCCACAAGAACTTGGCGGCGGGAATGGATCATTCGCTGGTTTTACCTTGCCGAAAGACCTCGCATCTACCACCGAAGCTCAATATGAAATTGAACTGCGGGGTGCAGATGCAATCGTAAAAGCGACGTCGGTCAAGTATCCGCCGGGAACCATTACGGCAAGAATTAGCAACAAAGGACAATTCTCAGAGTGGAAGTACTCTGGAGTGTTTGACTAGCAAAAGAATCGATTTCAATTTGAATTTACCATTCTGTACTCGGATGGAGTTTTGACGAGGCATAACTCAGTGGAATTCGCTCCTCGATTCTAACTCGACCATAGTTTAGGTCTAAAGATGAACAAAAAAGCAGCCGATGTTCCTGGCTGCTTTCTTGTTTTCATACTTGCTCAAGAGAACGAAGGGCCCTCAACGTATCCGATCAAGTGTCAATGACTGATCACGTAGAGAAATGCGTCGACAACCGGTCCGCGTGCTCTACGGCCAGAAGGTCCCTGCGGCGCATCGGGTGGCGGTGGTCCATAGACCGGCTGGAACAGATACGCCACATGCTTTACCGGATCGACGGAAATGGTTTTCGCGCCAGCCCCAGTCGTGACGGTGGCGATCACACTGTATTTGTCGGGCGAATCTTCGTGGACGATCGTCACGCTACTGTCGCGTCCGGCTGGAATGTAGATCAGTTTTTGAGACGGATCCCAACCAAGAGCATCGACGCCATCGCCGTTGGCAATCGTTGCCACAATCTTGCCGGTTTTGGCATCAAGCACCGCCGAAGTTTTGCCGCAGCCGGAGAAGATCCGGTCAGTTGCGCGGTCATAAGCAATTCCCGTGGGCCCCTCACACGGAGCGAGTGGCCATGAAGCAAGCACTTTCATCCCGTTGGCATCCAGCACCTGAATCGTGTTCTTGCTCTCGTTGTTCACGAAGAGCTTTCCTTTGCCGTCACTCGCAGCACCTTCCGGTGCATTGTCCTCGAGCTCGGCTTGTCCGGTAATCACTCCAGTGCTCGGGTCAATGGCTGTAGCCGTGCCGGGTTTGCTGTGATTGGTCAGGATGATCCGGTCTGAGAATTCATCATACATGATCCCATCCAGCCCACCAGCCGGTATCTTGATCTTTTTAATTGCGGCGAGTGTCTTGAGATCAAACATGGAGACGCTGGAATCACCGCGGTTTGTGGTGAACCCGTGGTTGTATTTTGCGACAAGTGCGATGCCGTGCGTGCCCGGCGTATCGAGTATGTCACCGATGACCGTGCCTTTGTTTGCGTCGAGCACCATCACATGTGAACCTCTGGAGACAAACACCCGTCCGGTACCAGGCTCAGCGGTCAGATAGTCAGTGCCCCCTTCTCCGCCGATGCGGACCTTCTGAACTTTAAAAGTCTGCGCCTGCAGGCTGGCGATGAGGCTAGCACCAAGAAGCAATGCAGAAGCAATTTTGAGTAGTCTTGTCATTTGGGTCCTCCGTGATTGGTTTCTATGAATGGATGCGGGACATAGTCTGTTGAGGCCACACTCCGAAATCAAAGTGCTCTTCCACATCAACTTGTGCAAAAAGACATGGCTTAATTAACAAATATCAGGCTCTAATGTCAATGAGTGCTCCCTCGGGCTCGGCCCCCGCCGGAAATGCCGATTGACCAATGATGATCGGCATCTTCCTTTCATGTCAAGTTGAAGGTCTCAACCACACATCCCACCTGCTACTCACCGCATCCAACTCATCCGCCTTTCGTTCAGCCTGCTCGAGCCATTTCGCAAGACAATCTTCCAGTTTGGAAACAACAAGCGTGCGATTCTGAAAAAGGCGTAAAAAGAACCTATTATTCCGGAGTTGACATGAAGAATGGAGGTTGATTCCTAATCCTGGCCTAGGTACATTTAAACTCATAAGTTCACACAAACGACGCGTAAGAAGTAATCGGGATTTCACCCGCCCGTCTTGTTCGTTTGCAGAACACTGGCGCACGCCGTCACTGTTGCTTCAAACAATCGAGTTATCCATTTTCTTCAGGATATCATCATGAGACAGAGACTCTTCATCATTCTCGGGATGCTCCTTCTGGGCATGCTCCTCATTTCTCAGGCGCTGTCCTCACAGACCATGAAGACCGATTTCGCCCTGACCGGCAGGTATGACGGCGGGAAGGTGTATCTCAAGTGGACGGGGCTTCCGGGAGATTCCGTTCGGATGAATTACATTTTCCGCTCAATCACTGGCACGATGTCACCGACTGTGAGACTTGACTCCACCACAAAATTCGAATATGTGGACCAATCGCCCGCGGCAGCTTCGCTCCCCATGACGTACTCTGTCTCCGCGCAGATGAAGAACGGAACGTTCCGTTCCAGCAATCCCATCGACGTGCGTCCGGCCGAGAGCCTCGTCATCACTTCACGTCCCGTGGAGACCGGAGCGCTTAACACCCTGTACACCTACCAGGTCACTGCGACGTCGACCGACCCGGCCGCAAGATTGAAATACACGCTCTCGACGAAGCCCGACCGTATGACGATCGATTCTGCGCGCGGACTCATTCAATGGACCCCGATGCAACGAGGTTTCTTCAAGACGGCTGTGGTTGTCACTTCTCTGAATGGAGGTCGCGTCGAACAAGGGTTCACGATCAACGTCAGTGGTCCTGCCGGAACGGTGAGCGGCGTCATCACGGACCTGCTTGGAAAGCCGGTCGCGAACGTTGCAGTTCTTCTGATGCCAAAGAACTCCTCGCTGATGTCACAGTACAAAGGATATACCGATCCTCTCGGCAAGTACACGATCGGATTGGTTGATTCTGGTACGTATCTCGCGCGAGCGATACCGACCATGGGTAGCTTCATGGAACAGTGGTACGACGGCGTGACGGAGGTGGAGCGGGCCACGGCAATCCAGGTCAAGCCGAATGCAACCTCCACAGCCAATTTCGTCCTGGGACCGAAGAACGATGTCGTTATGATTAGCTCGAGACCTGTGGAAACGGCGTCGCCGAATGTTCCCTATTCCTATCAGGTCGTCGCGACATCCTCCGATCCGGCCGCGACGCTGAAGTACCAACTCATTTTCAAGCCGGAGAACATGAAGATCGATTCGGTGCGGGGGTTGATATCATGGCTTCCTGCGGCAAAGGGGAGTTTCAGAGTGACGATCGTGGTAGTTTCCTCGAAAGGCGGACGTGGCGAGCAATCCTTCGGAATCACGATAAGCGGCCCTTCCGGCTCGATCACGGGAGTCGTAAAAGACACGCTCGGCAGAGCGGTGGCCGGTGTCTACATTCTGCTCTACCAATCAAACGGATTAATGACGTCTGATCCCAAAATCATGTCCGACCTCTCAGGGGTCTTTACGCTCGCCCGCGTAGACACCGGGAAATACTTCGCCCGGGCAATTGCGTCGAAAGGAGATTTCGCCGAACAATGGTACAACGGCGCGTTGACGCTCGACAAAGCGACGCCTGTCATTGTTCTACCGAACGCAGTGACAACAGTGAATTTCACGATGAGGGCAAAATCAGTCCCGCTTCAGTTCAATGTGAGCGGAACAATTCTTGATGAAACAAAGAAAGTCATGCGGGAAGCGACGGTCGTTTTTGCTTCTGGGTTGGTAGTGAGCAGCAACCCAACAAGTAGCATTGTCAGTCCTGGAACTCAGTACAAAGTCCGCGCTGATTCGGCTGGAAAGTACAGCATCAAACTCCTCCAGGACACCTACACGGTGATCGCAACGGCTCCAGGATTCGTCACGATGTTCTTCGATGGCAAGCCAGACGTCCTGACGGCGAACCCGCTCAAGCTTACCAAGGACACTTCGGGGATCAACTTCGCATTGAAGCCGATCAGCGTGGTCGCTACGGGGAAAATCATCGGTAGCGTAATCGATTCGGCGACGAAGGGAGGACTTCGCTCCAAGGTTATTGCCTATCGACTTCAGGCAACAAAGATCTACTCGGATGGACCCGGCGTGTACACTGGCGAGGCAGATTCCACGGGAAAATTCGCAATCGCTAATCTGGTACCGGGTGACTACATCGTTCTTGCCCTGCCATGGGGCGCATATGTGCCGACGTACTATAGCCAGAGCGGTTCAGCGACGAGTTGGGAGCGGGCGACCAAGATCAGCATCAACGGAAACACTGTCACCGGGATCACGATCATCGCCAAGCCGCTGGTGAAGCCGGTGCCGGGCCTCAATTCCATTGTGGGTGTGGTCTCCATGAGTGGAGGGCTCGGGAATGGTCTGCAGTCGGCAACCTTGGCAGGAGCCGTTGTGTATGCGTTTCTAAATCCCGAGGATGTTGCAGGATTTGGCGTCACAGACGAGACAGGGAAGTTCACCATTGAAGAACTGGCGCCAGGATCGTACACGCTGGTGGCAGACAAGGTGAACTTCATCTCGGGCGCATCGGCGAAAGCAAATTCGGTTTTCGACGTAACCGTCGGCGCGGCTTCTTCCGCTCCGGCTGCATTCCTTACGTTGTCGCCTGTCACGGTAACGGCCGTGGGAGAACAAGGAAGTCTTCCCGGCGATTTTGCACTCGAGCAGAACTATCCCAACCCGTTCAATCCGAGTACAACAATCAGCTATCAATTGCCAAAGGTGTCAGTCGTTTCGCTTCGTGTATTCAATATGCTAGGGCAAGTTGTAGCCACCCTTGTAAATGAGAAAAAGGAAGCTGGTCACTATCGCACGACCTGGAACGCCAACGTGCCAAGCGGTGTCTACTTCTACCGTTTGCTAGCGGGAGAATACGTCGAGACGAAGAAGATGACCCTCTTGCGCTGATTTGTGGCCAGTATCCAGGTCACATGATAGCGTAGCTCACTGTTGCCAATTCTTCTGCAGAATACGCATCGGGCCCCCGACTTGAACCTTGCAACTAGAAGGGGGGTTCGCTGATGCAACTCCCATCCCGGTTCAAAGATCTGGTGTCCAATACCGGCCAATAGCGACAGCGCTGATAGCTGAACACTCCGGTGAAAAGAACCCCGCCACACGCTCGAGGGCTGAGGAAAGACAATTGCTACCCTCGTACCCATTCGGGAAAAATCCGAGGGCATTCTTGATTGAATGCTGACTCGCGTTTGCAAGCTGCAGTGACCAACAACCGAAAAACTGATTGGGTTACTGATTCCTTAAGCCGCACAAGAATCGTCAACCGTTGGTTGGGCGTTTACGAAAGTGCCCATTTGACCCGTGAGTAAATATTCTCAACTCTTGATGGCCTCTTCGCGCTTTGATATGGAAAATCAGCTCGCGTTGTGCGATATTCATGTCGACGCACCGTGCCGGTCATATCTCACACAGGAACATACCCATGAAAACGTCCGTCATCCTCACCACTCTCAGCTGCTCTCTTCTGATTGGTCTTCTCTCGTCTTGCAGTGGAACAAAACAGGAGTCAACGACGATGGAAAAAAGTCTCTATGGAAAAACTGCCGAAGGCACAGAGGTCTTTCTCTATACACTTCGGAACAAGCATGGAATGGAAGCACGAATCACGAATTACGGCGGGACGGTCGTCTCGCTGCTGGTTCCCGATCGTGACGGGAAACTCGCGGACGTCGTTCTGGGATTTGATTCGCTGGCAAGCTACATCGCGGACAGTCCCTATTTTGGATCTATCATCGGCCGCTATGGCAACAGGATCGGTAAAGGGAACTTCGATCTGAACGGGGTGAAGTATACGCTCGCGATCAACAACGGAGCAAACCACCTGCACGGAGGGTTGAAGGGATTTGACAAGGTCGCCTGGATCGTCGATGAGCGGGAGAGCAAAGCAGGCAAGGTGCTGGTTCTGAACTACCTGAGCAAGGATGGAGAAGAAGAATATCCGGGAAGTCTCTCCGTAAAAGTTGTCTATTCGATGACGGACAGTAATGAATTGAAGATCGAGTACTCAGCGACAACAGACAAGCCGACTGTCGTAAATCTGACGCATCATTCCTATTTCAACCTGGCGGGAGCAGGGAACGGAAACATTCTCGACCATGAGCTCTTCATCGACGCCGATCGATTCACGCCGGTCGATCCCGGTTTGATCCCGACGGGAGAACTGAAAAGCGTGCGAGGCACGCCATTGGACTTCATTACTCCGACTCTCATTGGTGCGCGTATCAATGACGTGTACGACCAGGTGAAGGTCGGGGGAGGGTACGATCACAATTGGGTTCTGAACAAGCCCGCGAACGTCCTCGGCATCGCTGCCAGAGCTTATGAGAAGACATCGGGCCGGGTGATGGAAGTCCTGACGACCGAACCCGGTCTGCAGTTCTACTCCGGTAACTTTCTCAATGGCACACACGTCGGAAAAGGCGGCAGGAAGTATGACCATCGCTACGGATTCTGCCTTGAGACGCAGCATTTCCCGGATTCGCCAAACAAGCCACAGTTCCCAACGACAGTCCTGAATCCAGGTCAGACCTTGACATCGACGACGGTCTATCGGTTCTCCGTGAAGTAGAGCGGCGAGCAGGACAGTTGCCCGTCAGAAAATGTTCTTGCTTTTGCGTGTGTCTTAACGCAATTTGGAGCGCGACGCCCGGGGGCAACCCTCTTCGATGCAGTCCGGGAGGATGCGGTTGCGGTCGTACGAACAGGCTTTCGAGCGCTCCCCGGAATGTGACATTATCCAGTTCGTTTCCTGCCGGATCTATGGATCCTCTCCTCGCTTACTTGGTTCCCATTCTCACGAAAGACAATATTCGGTACTATCAAGGGTAGCACCACGAGGGACTATGAATAGCAACAACCTTGTCATCGGTGTCGATTTCGGTACGGACTCTGTCCGGACCGCGATCGTGAATGCCATCGACGGCGCGGAGATTTCGACAGCAGTTTTCAACTATCCCAGATGGAAAGAAGGGAAGTACTGTGATCCGGGTCGGAATCAGTTCCGTCAGCATCCTCTCGATTATCTCGAAGGCCTCGAATACACGGTCAGGCAAGCATTGCTCGATGCTCCCCCGGGTACCGCGGAACAAATCGTTGGTCTCTCTATAGACACGACCGGTTCGACGCCCGTTGCTGTCGACAGGCAGGGGACGCCGCTTGCGATACTTCCGGAGTTCAGTGAGAATCCGAACGCGATGTTCATCCTGTGGAAAGACCACACGGCAGTCAGGGAGGCCGAAGAGATCAACGCGCTTGCCAGATCATGGGGAGGGATAGACTACACGTGCTACGAAGGGGGGATCTACTCGTCGGAGTGGTTCTGGGCGAAGCTGCTCCACGTGCTGCGCGAAGACCCTTCGGTGGCAAAAACAGCCTACTCGTGGGTTGAGCATTGTGACTGGATACCCGCAGTGATCACAGGTCAGTCCGATCCGGCGACGATGAAGCGAAGCCGGTGCGCTGCCGGGCACAAGGCTATGTGGCACGAATCATTCAACGGTCTCCCTGCAGAGGAATTCCTCGTTCGGCTTGATCCGCTCCTTGCCGGCCTGCGCTCGCGTCTTTACGACAAGACCTTCACCAGCGATGTGGCTGTGGGGAACCTTACGCCCGATTGGGCTCGAAGACTCGGGCTTCATACCGGTGTGAAAGTCGGCATCGGCGCTTTCGATGCCCATATGGGTGCCGTCGGCGGTGAGATCAGGCCCTATGTCCTCACAAAGATCATGGGGACATCGACATGCGATATGCTGGTCGTTCCCGCAAACGATCTCGATAACCGAATGGTGAAAGGCATTTGCGGTCAGGTGGATGGTTCGATTATTCCTGGAATGATCGGGCTTGAAGCCGGACAATCGGCGTTCGGAGATGTGTACGCGTGGTTCAGGGATCTGCTTCTCTGGCCGATCGAGAACTTGCTGATAAAGAGTACAGACATCGACCAGGCAATGAAGGATAGGCTCATTGCGGAGCTCGGTGAAAAGCTCATCCCTGCGTTGTCCGTCGAGGCGGCAAAGGTCCCGATCGATGAATCGGGCATCATCGCTCTCGACTGGCTGAACGGACGGCGGACGCCGGATGCAAATCAGCTTCTCAAAGGAGCGATCGCCGGATTGACCCTCGGCAGCGATGCACCCCGCGTTTTCAGAGCGTTGGTCGAGGCAACGGCATTCGGTGCAAAAAAAATCGTCGAGAGGTTCCGTTCTGAGGGTGTTCGGATCGAAGGTGTCATCGCTCTGGGCGGCGTGGCAAAGAAATCATCGTTCATCATGCAGGTCGTGGCCGATGTGCTGGATGTCCCGATCAAAGTGCCCCGTTCAGAACAGACGTGTGCACTCGGCGCGGCGATGTTTGCCGCCGTGGTCGCCGGCCTGTATCCGTCGGTCGATGACGCCAAAACGTCGATGGGGAGCGGTATCGAAACGGAGTACCGGCCTGATCCGCAGCGAGCCGCGAAGTACCGCGCACTCTATGATCGCTACACACGGTTGGGTGAATATGTCGAAAACGAAGTCTTGAGGATAAGGAGACAGGAATGAGTGCGATCGCAGGACTGAAACAGCGCGTATGGACGTGCAACAGGGAATTGCCGGAGCTGGGGCTCGTGCTACAGGCGTTTGGAAATGTGAGCGGTATCGATCGCGAGAGGGGATGGGTGGCGATCAAGCCAAGCGGCATCCCGTATCACGATCTGAAAGTGCAGGATATCGTGGTGGTCGATCTCGACAACAACGTTGTGGAAGGAAGGCTTCGGCCCTCATCCGACACCAGGACGCACACATATCTGTATCGGAGTTTTCCTGAGATCGGCGGCATCGTTCACACACATTCCACGTACGCTGTGGCGTGGGCGCAAGCGCTGAAGCCGATACCACTTCTCGGGACGACGCATGCAGATCTCCTTCCGGCCGATGTCCCCTGCACCGGCATTATGAGTGATGAGATGATTGAAGGGGACTACGAGGAGGAAACGGGGAAGCAGATTGTGGATGTATTCACGAATCGGTCCTACAAAGATGTTCCGATGGTTCTTGTGGGAGGCCACGGACCGTTCACCTGGGGCGAGACGCCGGAGAAAGCCCTTCATCACAGTCAGATGCTTGAGGAACTGGCCAGGATGGCTGTGCTCACGCTTCAGATCAATCCTGCCCCGCCTCGTTTGAAGCAGTCGCTGATCGACAAGCATTTCTTGAGAAAGCATGGGCCGGATGCATATTACGGGCAGGAGTGAGGTCTCCCTGAATATCCGGTCGGCTCATATCCGAAATCCGAATTCGTATTTGTTTCGTGCTTCGAGATTCGAATTTCGAGCTCGGACACTGCACGCTGCATTTTGGCTATAAGCTATCTCAAAAACACTAATAAAGCACCAACTGTCATTCCCGCTCGTTTTTGGCGGGAATCCAGACAGCGCGTTCTGGACTCCCGATAGAGGCATTCGGGAGTGACACCGGTTTTTGACATGGCATCTAATGTAACCATGGAAGGAGTCATCGCATGAAGAACATACCAATCGTGAATGCAGGAATCGTCGCTGTCAGCAGGGATTGTTTTCCGGCAGAGCTTTCGAGAAAACGCCGCGTCAAGGTAGTCGAAGAATGCAGGGCGAAAAACATTCCCCTCGTCGAACTGCAGACCGTCGTTGAGAATGAAACCGACGTGCTCAAAGCCCTTGAGGAGCTGCGCGAGAAAAAAGTGAACGCCCTTGTGCTGTACCTCGGCAACTTTGGCCCCGAAGGCCCGACCACGCTTCTCGCTCAGAAGTTCGATGGCCCTGTCATGCTGGCGGCTGCCGCTGAGGAAACTGGGAAAGATCTCTTTGATGGAAGGGGAGACGCGTATTGCGGACTCCTGAGCGCGTCGTACAATGTAGGCCTTCGTAATCTGAACGTTCATATCCCCAGGGACCCCGTTGGGACGGCCTGGGACGTCGCGACCATGATCAGGGAGTTCATTCCCGTCGCGCGGGTTTTCATTGGATTGAAGAAGTTGAAGATCTTCTCCTTCGGTCCGCGCCCGTACGATTTTCTCACATGCCACGCACCGATCAAGCCGCTCTATGATATCGGTGTCGAGATCATGGAGAACAGCGAGCTCGACATGTACGACCTGTACCTTTCGAAGAAAGGCGATTCCAGGATCAAGTCGGTCGCTGCCGAAATGGCGAAGGAACTTGGAAAGGGCAACATGTACCCTGATCTCCTTGAGCCGCTCGCTCAGTTTGAGATTGCTCTTCTCGATTTCATGGAGAAGAACCTCGGGGCTTCCCGGTACGGCGTCTTTGCGAACAAGTGCTGGCCGTCGTTTGAGAAGTACTTCGGTTTTGTCCCGTGCTTCATCAACTCCCGCCTGGCGACACATGGAATACCGATCTCCTGCGAATCAGATATCTACGGCGCTCTCAGCGAGTACATCTGTACGTGCGCCACAGAGATGCCGGCCGCAATTCTGGATATCAATAACACCGTCCCGCAGGATATGTATGATGAAGCACGTGCGACCGTCGGTTCCTATTCGAACCGTGACCTTTTCATGGGCTTCCACTGTGGCAACACGTCGTCTGCCTGCATGGCGACATTCTCGATGAAATACCAACTCATCATGCATCGGTTGATGGAGTTGGGAAAGGAGCCGAAGATTACGCGCGGCACGCTCGAAGGGCAAATCCGTCCGGGTGCGATGACGATCTTCCGCCTCCAGTCAACCGCGGACGCGGAGATGAAGGCCTACGTCGCCGAAGGAGAAATCCTGAACATCGATCCGAAGTCGTTCGGATGCATCGCGGTGTTCGCGGTCAAAGAAATGGCGCGGTTCTACCGCTACGGGCTGCTCGAAAAGAGATTCCCGCATCATACCGCTGTCGCGTTCGATCATTCTGGTCGGACTCTGTGGGATGCAATGAAGCTGATCGGAATTAAGGACCTCTCATTCAATCGGCCGGCAGGGACGTTGTACGAAAGTGAGGGAATTTTTTGAGAGAATGTGAGATGGTAGACGTGAGACGTTAGATGTGAGACGACACATGTTAGGCGTTTGAAGTCGCGCCTGCAATCTGTGAACCGACAAGCAACGAGCTTATAGCTAATCGCCGATAGCTAACAGCAGACTGGAAATCCACATGATTGGAGTTCGTCTTCATGGTCCTCGGGACCTCAGGGTCGAAAAACTCTCAGAGCCGAAGCCTCCCGGCCCGGGTCAGGTTCTCGTTCGCGTGGAGGCTGCCGGGATCTGCGGCAGCGACCTGCACATCTTCCTCGACGCAAAGATCGGCGAGACGGTCTTGAAATCGCCTCTCATCCTCGGTCACGAGTTCGCTGGCACCGTCGAAGCGGTGGGAGAGTCTGTCACCAGCATGCACACCGGCGAGCGGGTAGCGGTCGATCCGGCTCAACCCTGTACAACATGCGAGCTTTGTCGCCGCGGACATCCAAACCTCTGCACCAATCTCCATTTCTGCGGCCTCTATCCCGATCACGGATGTTTCTGCGAGCGAATCGTCGTTCCCGAGACCAGCTGCATGAGACTTCCCGATTCCATGGATGCTGAGACGGGCGCACTTCTGGAGCCGTTGGGTGTCGCGCTGCACGCTGTTGCTCTATCGAAGGGGGCAGCAGGCGATTCGGCAGCTATCATCGGAGCGGGGCCGATTGGATTGCTGATTCTCCAGGCTGCGAAAGTGGCAAAGATGGATCCGGTCTTTGTCGTCGAACAGCTCCCGTGGCGCTTGGAGCTTGTGGAAAAATTCGGCGGGATAGCGATCGACTCAGCCCGTGTCGATGCCCGCGAAAAAATAATGATCGCAACGCTTGGGCGCGGCGTCGATGTGGCATTCGAGGCAGCGTGGGCTGACCAGTCGATCCAGCTCGCGGCAGAACTTGCTCGATACGGCGGCCGGGTCATCCTTGTGGGCATCCCCCGTGGGGACGAACTGACATTGCAGCACTCAACGGCAAGGCGAAAAGGGCTCACGATGCGGCTCTCGAGGCGAATGAAGCATACCTACCCGCGCGCGATCAACCTCGTCGAGCAGAAGCTCGTAGACGTCAAGAGCCTTGTCAGTCATCGGTTCCCTCTTAACCAGACCCCGGCTGCATTTGCGATGAACGCGGACTACCGGGACAGGGTGGTAAAGGCGATGATTCTTCCTTCCGAGAGTCCGTCGTGAGAGCAAATCGAACAGGTCGGTTACTGCTGTGTGCGAGCATGATGTTCATCGTTTTCGCGATTGGCTCTGCATTCAGTCAGATTCCACAAAAAGAAACGCAGAAGAAGATTAGAAGTGGACAGACAAGTGCCGCCCCTCTCTCCAATGTCATTCCCGCACGCCTGCGTGCCGAAACGCCGCACTTTGGCGTGCAGGCACGTCTTAAGCGGCCAGCCCGCCGTCGGTCTGGCGGGGAATCCAGACAGCGCTTTCTGGACTCCCGACAAAGACATTCGGGAGTGACAGGGGTTCTTGAGATGAGTTCTAGTTTCAAAGCCCAACCGTTCGATCTGAAGCAGGTGCGATTGCTCCAAGGGCCGATGAAAGACTTGTTGGAGCGAAACCGGACATACCTTCTGAGCCTCAGCGTTGACCGTCTTGTTCACAATTTCCGCATCAACGCTGGACTGCAATCGAACGCTGTGCCGCTCGGCGGATGGGAAGCCCCGACCTGCGAGCTGCGCGGGCATTTCACGGGGCATTATTTGTCTGCTTGTGCACTGATGTACTCGGCAACAGGTGATGAAGCGATCAAGGGAAAAGCCAATCAGGTCGTTGAGGATCTGGCAAAGTGCCAGCAAGCGCTTGGGACAAGCGGATATCTCAGCGCCTATCCCGAGGAGCTGATCGACCGGGTGGAAACCGGGAAACGAGTCTGGGCCCCCTATTACACGTTGCACAAAATCATGGCAGGCCTCTTCGACATGTATGCGCTCTGCAGCAACATGCAGGCGATCGATGTCGTCACCAGCATGGCCGCGTGGGTGAAGAAACGTACAGACCGGCTCGACAAGAAACACATGCAGGACATGCTGAAAGTTGAATTTGGAGGTATGGCCGAGGTCCTTGCAGATCTGTATGGGGTGACAGGCGATCCAGCCCATCTTGCACTGGCCCGACGCTTTGAAAAACGTTCGTTTCTTGATCCGTTGATCGCTCGCAAGGACCAGCTAAAAGGCCTTCACGTCAATACGCACATCCCGCAGGCAATCGGCGCGGCTCGTGCCTATGAGCTGACCGGCGAACAGCCGTACTACGAAGCGGCGTCGTACTTCTGGAATCAGGTCGTCAGCGCCCGGTCGTACGCGACCGGTGGAACGAGCAACTATGAATACTGGCGGGAAGAACCGTATCATCTCTCCGATCAGCTGGGCCAGGAAACGCATGAGAATTGCTGCACATACAACATGCTCAGGCTCACTGAGCATCTCTTCTCCTGGTCGGCCGATGCACGGTTCATCGACTACTATGAGCGCGCACTGTTCAGCGGCATTCTCCCGACGCATCATCCGGAAGTCGGTGGGGCAATCATGTACTATGTGCCGTTGAAGTCCGGATTGTTCAAAATGTTCGGAGTTCCCGATTCGTCGTACTTCTGCTGCAACGGTTCGGGTATCGAGTCTTTCGCGAAGCTCAACAACAGCATCTATCATAAAGACGACAAAGGGGTGTTCGTCAATTTGTTTGTGGCCTCGGAGGCGGATTGGCGTGAGAGGGGTGTCACGATCCGTCAGGAGACCAGGTTCCCCGAGCAGCAGGGGACGAGAATCGTCCTCAAGGCGCGCTCGCCGTCGGAGTTTACGCTCTACGTCAGGATCCCCTCGTGGACAACGAAGAAATTCGCGGTGAAGCTGAACGGAAAAGCTCAGGAAGCAGTTCCAACCCCCGCGGGATACGTTGAGCTGCATAGGACCTGGCGAAATGGGGATATAGTCGATGTGGCCCTCCCGATGGAATTGAAAATCTCCCGCTTCCCGGATGATTCGACGCTCGGAGCGATCCTCTATGGGCCGGTCGTACTTGCCGGAGCTCTTGGTAAGGAAGCAATGACGAAAGAGATGGAGAAAGGATTGGGTTGGTCCGACGTCGATCGCATGGTTTCCCAGGGGGCTGCAGCGAAGGTGCCATCGTTCGTTGCTCCGTACGCCGATCCAAGCATCTGGATCAAGCCAGTAAAAGGAAAAGCTCTGACCTTCCGCACGGTTGACGCCGGTAAACCGAATGATGTGACGCTGATACCATTCTACGAAACATTCGGTCAGCGGTATGCGGTCTATTGGAACATCTATGGGCCGAAGGAATGGGAAGCGCTGCAGGACTCCCGCCCACAGCTCACGCCCGGAGTTGTCGACCGCGTGATCGTCGGTGATCGGCAATCTGATCGTGACCACAACTTCCAGGCCTGGCGTTTCGAAACAGGCGAGCGGTTAGGGAAGAAGTGGGTGAAATCTCCCCAGTGGTTCCGATATGATCTCGATGTCGATTCCGAGAGGAGCAACACCCTTCGGTGCACGTTTTGGGGGGGTGACAAGAACTGTTCGTTCGACATTCTGATTGACGGCCTGCAGATGACAAGCCAGACGTTCATCGGGGGAAAGGATACAGAATTCGTTGAGATGAAGTATGAAATCCCGCCACAACTTCTGAGCGGAAAGAAAAGGGTGGCCGTGATGTTCCGATCGAAAGAAACCAAGCCAACTGCCGAGCTCTATGATTGTGCGATCCTGAGAAGGAAAGGCTAGAAGTATCTCAAAAATACTCACGCCCGCCTGCCTCACACTATTCAAGTTGGCGGGCAGGCAAAGGCGCTAAGTCGCAAAGGGCAAAAACAATTCAATATTCTTAGCGACTTTGCGCCGGCCCGCCATGCGTTCTGGCGGGGCTTGGCGTGAGACTTTCTCTTCCTATAGAAGTGTTTTTGAGATAGGCTTTAATCACCGATCGCTGGAGGAACTCCTGTATGAATTCACGTAGGACAAATCTGATCATCGGAATGCTGTTCACGCTCTCTGCCTTTGTACAGGCCGGACAGGGAAGCAGAGACTATCCGATCAAGCCGGTGCCGTTCACCAACGTGCACATCAAGGATAGCTTCTGGTCTCAGCGGTTGGAGGTGAATAGAACGGTGACACTTCCGCACAATTTCAAGCAATGTGAGGTGACCGGGCGCCTCGACAATTTTGCGAAGGCGGCCGGCCTGATACCCGGCAGATATCGCGGGTACCAGTTCAACGACTCGGATGTCTTCAAGGCCATCGAAGGAGCGGCATTCACGCTTGCGCTTCATCCCGATCCAACGTTCGAACGCTATCTCGATAGCGTGATCGCGCTTATCGGCGCTGCTCAGGAGAAAGACGGCTATCTCTATACGCCGAGGAAACTCATCGATTCGTCTTACTCTCCACCCGGAGGGAAGAATCGGTGGGTGGGGGAAAAGGATGGAAGCCATGAGTTGTATAACGTCGGACATCTCTACGAAGCTGCCGCAGCGCATTACCTTGCAACGGGAAAGCGCAATCTTCTTTCCATCGCACTCAAGAGCGCCGATCTGGTATGCAACACCTTCGGTCCCGGAAAGCGGCATGAGGTCCCCGGCCATCAGGTCATCGAGATCGGGCTGTGCAAACTCTACAGGATCACCGGGGATGAAAAGTACTTGCGCACAGCGAAGTTCTTCATTGATGAGAGAGGAAATGCAAAAGGGCACGACCTCATCGGGGAGTATGCACAGGACCACATCCCCGTCGTAGAGCAGGACAGCGCGGTTGGACATTCAGTCCGGGCCGCGTACTTGTATGCAGGCATGGCAGATGTGGCTGCGCTGACAGGTGATGCTACCTACGTGCAGGCGCTCGACAGAATCTGGAACGATGTGGTTGGTACGAAAATCTACATCACGGGTGGCATCGGGGCTTCCGGTGGCAATGAAGGATTTAGTCATCCATATGCACTTCCAAACCTGAGTGCCTACTGCGAAACCTGCGCTGCGATTGCGAACGCCTTCTGGAACCACCGCATGTTCCTTCTCCACGGAGACGCAAAGTACATCGACATCGTCGAACGGATCATCTATAATGGATTCCTTTCAGGAGTATCGATGGAGGGAGATCGTTTCTTCTATCCGAATCCGCTCGAGTCGCTCCGCGGCGCGAATCGATCAGCCTGGTTTGAATGCGCATGCTGTCCGCCGAACGTCCTTCGTTTCATTCCCTCCATCGCCGGCTATGCGTATGCCACAGATGCATCCGACGTCTATGTCAACCTCTTTATCCAGGGCGAGACGTCTGTCAAATTGCAGAACCGCGTGGTCAGCATCACTCAATCAACTCACTATCCGTGGGGTGGGGCGATCAAGATCACTGTAGACCCCGGGACCGCGGGATCATTCGGGGTGAAGATCCGGATTCCAGGATGGGCTCAAAACCGCCCGGTGCCGGGTGACCTCTATCGATATCTGGATCAGAGCAAAGAACAGGTCGTGCTCAAGGTCAATGGTCAGGCTGTGAGCTTCGCGCCCGAGAAAGGGTATGCGGCGGTGCGGAGGACCTGGAAGAAGGGAGATGTCGTTGACATCAGTTTTCCGATGCCAGTCCGCCGCGTCGTGGCGAACGAGAAACTCCTGGATGACAAAGGGCGCGTCGCTCTCGAGCGAGGTCCGATCGTATTCTGTGCGGAATGGCCGGATAACAAAGACGGAAATGTTTCGAATCTGGTTCTGCATGATAATGCACAGCTACGGACGGAATTTCGGAAAGAGCTCTTGAATGGTGTTCAAGTCGTCAGAGCATCGGCGTTCCCTGTGAGAAGGACGCTGGAAAAAACGGTCATCACAGATCCTGAGCAGGAGTTTACTGCGATTCCGTATTACGCCTGGGCCCATCGCGGACCCGGACAGATGCTCGTCTGGCCAGCGCGAGAGCTCTCGGCGGCCCGGCCGTTGCCGGCTCCAACCATCGCCTACACCAGCGCGGTCACAGCATCCGAGAAGCGACGTGCCGATGCGATCAACGATCAATTGGAACCGAAGAACTCGATTGACCACACAATCCCCTTCCTCCATTGGTGGCCGCGCAAGGGAACACTCGAATGGGTACAATACGATTTCAAGAAGGACGAGACTGTTTCGCGCACGGATGTGTATTGGTTCGACGACACCGGCATCGGTGAGTGCCGGCTCCCGAAATCGTGGCGGCTCTTCTATAAAGAGGGGGATGCCTGGAAGCCTGTCGGGAACGCGACTCCTTTCGATGTCGTCAAAGATCGTTACTGCACTGTGACATTCACTCCGGTAAAGACATCTGCGCTGCGTATCGAAGTTCAACTGATTCCTGACTACTCAGCGGGTATGTACGAATGGAAGGTCGAGTAATGTAGGTCGACCTGCCCGCCGATTTCGGTCCAGAATGGCAGGCGGGAATTTCATTTCGACCACGTCAAGTTCTGAGAATTATCGATAGTTCAGATTTTCCGAAGTCGCCGTAAAGGTCGATAGTCTTTCGTATACTGTCGAAGATCTGAACCGGTTTCAGTGTTCCACCTCATGTCGCTTTAAAGCAGGACAAGGATATGAAAAACCGAATCGTGTTTCCCACACTTATCGTTTCGATCTTCATCGTTTTCGCAACAATGAACGCCCAATGGAAAATCCCGCCCGGCGCACCGCTTCTCACAAAATGGGCGAAGGAAATCTCTCCCTCGAACCCTCTTCCTGAATACCCGCGCCCGCAACTCGTTCGAGAAGACTGGCTGAACCTCAATGGACTGTGGGAGTTCGCTGAGAGCAAAGTGGGAGAGGAGCCTCCCATCGGCAAGGAACTCAAAGAGAAAATCCTCGTTCCCTTTCCAATCGAGTCGGCCCTTTCGGGTGTCATGAAGGCCGCCGATCGTTTGTGGTATCGCCGCATCGTCACAGTGCCAAAGAAGTGGGGGGACCGGAATGTGTTGCTCCACTTTGGGGCTGTCGACTGGGACGCTTCGGTGTATGTGAACGGCAAGTTGGTTGGCCAGCATAGCGGTGGATATGATCCTTTCTCCTTCGACATCACAGATGCTCTCAAGAAAAACGGCCCTGAGGAAATCATCGTCGGTGTGTTCGACCCGAGCGATCAGGGCGACCAGCCGCGCGGAAAACAGGTCCTCAAGCCGGGAGGAATCTGGTATACTCCCACCACAGGGATCTGGCAGACCGTATGGCTTGAACCCGTTGCATCAGATCACATCACGGATCTGCTCATTGTCCCCGATGTGGACGCAAAGAAAGTACGCTTGACAGTCAAGAGCGCCGGCAATGCCTCGCCGCATGATGTTCGTGTACTCGTACTGGATGGAGGGAAACAGAGTGTCGAGATTGAAGGAAAGGTCGGAGAGGAAATCTTGATTCCACTGCGTTCCCCCAAGCTCTGGTCTCCTGCATCTCCCTTTCTGTATGACGTGAAGATTGAACTACTGCAGAATGGCCGGAAGCTTGATGCTGTCAGGAGCTACTTCGGAATGAGAAAGATCGAGATTGCCCCAGATAGTCGCGGAGTCAACCGAATCCTGCTGAACCGCGAATTCGTGATGCAGGTCGGTCCGCTGGATCAGGGCTTCTGGCCTGACGGAATCTACACAGCGCCTACGGACGGCGCACTGCGGTTCGACATCGAGATGACAAAGAAACTCGGTTTCAACATGGCTCGCAAGCACGTCAAGGTGGAGCCCGACAGGTGGTACTACTGGGCCGACAAGCTCGGTCTCCTGGTCTGGCAGGATATGCCGAGCGGAAATAACAAAACCGACGAATCGAAGAAGCAGTTTGAAGTGGAACTGGAGAGACTGGTTCAGACGCATCGTAATCATCCTTCAATCATTATGTGGGTTGTCTTCAATGAAGGATGGGGACAATACGACACGGAACGTCTGACGGCATGGGTGAAGCAACTCGATCCGACCCGGCTCGTCAACAACGCAAG
>Ga0208045_1000327_pt1 | contig 21003 bp, 26 predicted proteins | sample PL_2010_200m_FD_184160 | JGI IMG/M metagenome (GOLD analysis project Ga0208045, IMG submission 184160) | Freshwater microbial communities from Powell Lake, British Columbia, Canada to study Microbial Dark Matter (Phase II) - PL_2010_200m... | ecosystem: Environmental > Aquatic > Freshwater >...
GGTTAGTGATGACGCCGAAGATCTCGTAGAACAAGAACAGCATCGCGATCTGCAGCGGCGAATACCCCAACTGGTGGAAGTGCAATACCACGAGCATGCGCAAAGCGCCGTCGGTCAAGGTGAAGGCCCAATAGTTGGCAGTCACCACCAGGTATTGGCGAACTTCCGGAGACAGGCGGGAGAGGGCGTTCATCGGTCGAGTCCCGTGATAATTCGATCAGCGTGAGAAAAGTCGGCACACGAACATCTGCAGCGGATCAGCCGCCGTTTAGGCGGCCAACCCTAGCCTGCAAGTTTTGGCGGCATCCATCTGGCCATTCGTGCGGGTTCAGCCAGCAAGGCCCACCTTGCGCGCCAACTCCACAGTGCGGTTGGCGTAACCCCACTCGTTGTCGTACCAGGCGTAGAGCTTCACCTGCGTGCCGTTGACGACCATGGTCGACAGGGCATCGATGATCGAGGAGCGTGGGTCGGTGCGGTAATCGATTGAAACCAGTGGGCGCTCTTCGTAACCGAGAATGCCCTTGAGCGGACCTTCGCTGGCCGCGGCGCTCAGTAGCTGATTGACCTCATCGACAGAGGTGGCTCGCTCGACTTCGAAAACACAGTCGGTCAGTGAGGCGTTAGCCAGCGGGACCCGCACCGCATGGCCGTTGAGCTTGCCGCGTAGCTCGGGGAATATCTCCGCGATCGCCGTCGCCGAACCGGTAGTAGTCGGGATCAGGCTCATGCCCGAGGCTCGGGCGCGGCGCAGATCCTTGTGTGGCTGATCGAGGATGCTCTGGGTGTTGGTCAGGTCATGGATGGTTGTGATCGAACCATGGCGAATTCCCAGCTGCTCATGGATCACCTTGACGACCGGGGCCAGACAATTGGTGGTACAGGAGGCTGCCGTGACGATACGGTGCTGTGCGGGATCGAACAGCGCGTCATTAACACCCATGACGATATTGAGCGCCCCGGCTTCCTTGACCGGCGCGCTGACCACAACACGCTTGACTCCCTGGTCCAGATAGCCTTGAAGCACGGCCACCGTCTTCATTTTGCCACTGGCTTCGATTACCAGATCGCAGCCGGACCAGTCGGTATCTGCAATGGCCTTGTTTGCAGTGACTCGGACGCGCTTGGCATCGACGACAACGCAGTCGCCGTCACTGCTCGCTTCGTGCTGCCAGCGGCCGTGCACCGAGTCGAAGTTCAGCAGGTGAGCGTGGGTGGCTGCGTCGCCGGCGGGATCGTTGATCTGGACGAACTCCAGCTCTGGCCAATCCCAGGCTGCGCGCAGTGCCAGACGTCCAATCCGGCCGAAGCCGTTGATACCAACTTTGATTGTCATGGTGATTCCCTAAGTTAGGCGCCGCGAGGCGCGAACATGATGATGGCCATGCCTAGCAGTGCGACGGCCGACCCCAGCAGATCCCAGCCGGTAGGCCTGATGCCGTCGACAATCCACAGCCAGACGATTGCCGCACCGATGTAAACACCGCCATACGCGGCATACACGCGTCCTGCGGCTGTCGGGTGCAGCGATAACAACCAGGCAAACAGCATCAGTGATGCCGCAGCAGGTACCAGCAGCCAGGCGCTTTTGCCTTGACGAAGCCACAGGTAGGGCAGATAGCAGCCGACGATCTCGGCGAGTGCCGTGATGGCGAACAAGCCAAAGGTCTTCAGCATCGGATCAGTCGCCAAACTGGGCGAGCCAGCCGACATGAGCTGGGTGTTGGATGGCTTTGGGCCGAAGCGCCTGGACCTGATGCACGGCCGCCTCCCGGGGAATGCCCAGCTCAATGAGGATGCGCGCGGCAATCAGCCCGGTGCGTCCGGAACCGCCCTTGCAGTGGATCGCCAGCGTGGCGCCGTCGGCAAGCCGCGCAAGGATAGTGTCGCGGTGGCGCCGCCAGGCAGTATCGAAATCAGCCAGCGGGGCCTGTTCGTCGGCCACCGGCAGCTGCAACCATTCAATACCTCGTTCGGCGCAGCGCGCCGGAAGATCATCCGCCTGGTTGGCTGCCAGCTCGGTGTCCGGCATCAGCGTGACAAGCACCTGCGCACCGGCTGATTCGATTGTCGTCAACGCTTCGCTTATGCGGGTGCCCTTGGTGCCTGGGCATGGCGTGAACATTAAGCGGCCTGCGTGACCTGGGATATTGAGAAGGTCATAGGGGTGCGACATGGTTGCCTTTCCTTGTTTCAAATCGAGCGCTGATTCACACGTGCAGACAGGGCCTCGGCCGATTCCTTGCGCTCCGAGTAGCGATCGACAAGGTAGCCGCCGCGCCCACGTATCAGCAGCGTGAACTTGACCAGTTCCTCCATCACGTCTACGACCCGGTCGTAATAGGCCGACGGTTTCATTCGACCGGCGTCGTCGAACTCCAGAAACGCCTTGGGTACCGATGACTGGTTGGGGATGGTGACCATCCGCATCCAGCGGCCTAAAACGCGCATCTGATTCACCGCGTTGAAGGATTGCGAGCCACCACAGACCTGCATCAGCGCAAGCGTCTTGCCCTGCGTCGGGCGGACCGCCCCCATGCTAAGCGGCACCCAATCTATTTGCGCCTTGAAGACCGCGCTCATCGCCCCGTGACGTTCCGGCGAGCACCACACCTGGCCTTCGGACCAAACAACCAGATCGCGAAGCTCCTGGACCTTGGGGTGAGACTCCGGGGTGTCGTCAGGCAGTGGCAGGCCGGAGGGGTCGAAGATCCGTGTCTCGCAACCCATTGCCTCCAACAAGCGCGCGGCCTCCTGACTCATCAGACGGCTGAATGAGCGTTCACGGTTCGAGCCATACAGCAACAGGATGCGTGGCTTGTGTTCCAGATCGCTCGGCAGGCCGAGCTTATCCAGGCTGGGCAGGTCGAGGCGCTCGGAATCGGTATTGGGCAAATCGTCGTTCATGTGTGTTCTCGCATCAGGGTGCCGATACGCGCCAGCTCATCTTTGAGGGCGTTTGCATCGAGCTGGCCGAGGGGGAGTGCGAGGAATGCCGCAATTCGCGCTTCGATGATCGACAGCGTGTCGTCGAATTCGCGCGCCACTGCGGCTTCCGGCGCGTCGAGTTCTGACGGGTCGGCAAGACCCCAATGTGACGTTGTAGAGGCTCCAAAGAAGACGGGGCAAGCCTCACCGGCGGCTTTATCGCAAACGGTGATAACGATGTCGGGGTGCAGTTCGACCAGGCTGTCGATCGATTTGCTGGCCAAGCCATCGCAACTGATTCCATGACGACGCAGCGCAGCAAGCGTCAGCGGGTTGACCTCACCCCGTGGCGTGCTCCCGGCGCTGAACGCGCGCAAGCCATCCGGCGCACGGTGATTGAAAACAGCCTCCGAGAGAATGCTTCGGCAACTGTTAGCCGTGCACAGAAAGAGAATGTTCATTGAACTCTCCAGTTCAGCCACAGGCTGTCGCTCGGCCAGGCCGATCACGCATGCGTTCAAGGCGGTCAGCGTCAGGACTTAGCCATCGTTTATTGGCATTCAGAGTGACCTGCAGCATCTCGTGTACCCAGTCCGGCAGGTGCGGGTGCAAGCGGTAATACACCCATTGACCCTGGCGTCGATCCTCAAGGATCGCGCAGCTTCTCAACTGGGAGAGATGCCTCGAAATCTTGGGCTGGCTTTCCTCAAGCGCGGTGGTTAGCTCGCAGACGCATAATTCACCCTCGCGAGCGATAAGCAGCGTCATGCGCGCTCGGGTTTCATCGGAAAGACATTTGAAAACCGTGTCTGGCGTCAGATGTTCGATCATCAGTTGTTTATCGCTTGCGCTTTACGAGGACGAACATTTTGATCCGCTCGTGAATTTCGTGAAGGGTGTGACGGTAGGCGTCGGGTTGGGGGCTGTCTGCTGGATCCTGGAAATTCCACGTGATGAATTCTCCGGCTCCTGGAAGAGCGTGGCACTCAAGTGCCGCTTTATCACAAAGCGTGATGACGAAATCGAAAGTCTGCCCTGCAAACTCATCGACTGACTTGCTTCGTAAGCCCTCAGTCGAGACCCCAAGCTGATCCAGCGCCGATTGAGCGTATGGGTCCACCGCATCAGGCTTAGTGCCGGCGCTGAATGCATCGTACTGATCGGGCGCGGTATGGCGAAGAAGGGCTTCGGCCATTTGCGAGCGTGCAGCATTGGCGACACAGACGAACAGCACGCGGGACTTGGTGGACATTGGCCTAGCCTCCATAAATACGAAGGCCGAATATATTGTTTAGCAAATATCCTGTAAAGCGAATATATCCTTCGCAGATATTAGCTTAGGAGATTTAAAAACATACTTGCCGAAGGGATTTCATGGGTTCATATTCGGGAAAGCGAATATTAGGAGTGGTTGGTATGGAGGCAGATGGCTCATCGTCGAGCAGCCCTGACGTAATCCTGATCGGAGGCGGGCAGTCAGCTTTGGCAACAGCGTACTTCCTGCGCCGCACGAACCGATCGTTCTTGATCCTGGACGACCAAGAGCGGGCTGGCGGTGCCTGGCTGCATGGCTGGTCGTCGCTAAGGCTGTTCTCGCCTGCGGCCTGGAGCTCGATTGCGGGCTGGCAGATGCCGACCCCGCAGACGGGTACACCAACCCGCGACGACGTGATCGACTATTTATCGCGCTATGAACAGCGGTACCAATTTCCTATCGTGCGCCCGATCCATGTCAGATCGGTTACCAGGATCGGTGATCAGCTCGAAGTGCGTGCTGAGGATCGAACGTGGCGCTGCCGAGCGCTGGTCAGCGCGACCGGCACGTGGCGCCAGCCTGTTGTGCCGGAATACGCGGGCCGAGAGCTGTATCAGGGGCTGCAGATACACTCTGCCCATTATGTGAATGCTGAGCCGTTTGCGGGCAAGCGGGTAATGGTGGTCGGAGGCGGCAATTCCGGCGCGCAGATTCTCGCCGAACTATCGCTCGTAGCCGAAACGATATGGATTACCCAGCAGGAGCCCGCATTCCTGCCTGATGACGTTGATGGACGCGTTCTGTTCGAGCGCGCCACCGAACGCTGGAGAGCACAGCAAGAAGGTCGCAGCGTTGAGGATCCAACCGGCGGGTTTGGTGAGATTGTCATGGTCGAGCCGGTCAAAGACGCCCGCGCACGGGGCGTGTTAGCGGCACAGCGACCGTTTGCTCGCTTTACGGCAAACGGGGTCGAATGGGATGACGGGCATTACGAGCAGGTCGATGCGGTAGTTTGGTGCACCGGCTTCAAACCCGCGTTAGCCCACCTCGACGGCCTGGGCGTCATCGAACCAGATGGCAGAGTCGAGGTGGACGGAACCCGATCAGTGAAGCAGCCCAGCCTGTGGCTAATGGGGTATGGCGACTGGACAGGGCCCGCGTCAGCCACCTTGATCGGGGTGACTCGCTATGCGCGAACCACCGTCGAGCAGATTGACCAGATGCTGGCGGAGCCGTCACCCACGCCAGTGCTTTAGAACCCTCCGTAAGTTGAGGTACGAGGAGCTTGATGTCTACTCAATGCGAAACCATAGGAAAAAAAGCCGCGGGTGCGCCGATCGGTTTCTTCGAGCGCTATCTGACCCTCTGGGTCTTCCTCTGCATCGTCGCAGGGACGCTCATCGGTCTGTTCGCCCCGGAGGCCTCACAGACGGTTGGCGCGATGGAACTGGCCAATGTAAACATCCCGGTTGGGGTGCTGATCTGGGTGATGATCATCCCGATGTTGATGAAGATCGACTTCAGTGCGCTCCATGAAGTCTTTGAGCACCGCGCTGGAATGGGTGTGACCTTGCTCGTGAATTGGGCAATCAAGCCGTTCACCATGGCGTTTCTTGCCTGGCTTTTTCTCCGGCATGTCTTCGCCGACTGGTTACCGGCAGACCAGATCGATAGCTACGTTGCCGGGCTAATTCTGCTCGGTGCGGCGCCCTGCACGGCCATGGTGTTTGTCTGGAGCAACCTGTGTAACGGCAACGCCAACTTCACCCTTACGCAAGTGGCAGTCAACGACCTGATAATGGTGTTCGCCTTTGCGCCCATCGTGGCGTTGCTGCTGGGCGTCTCCTCGATTCCTGTGCCGTGGGACACGCTGATCCTTTCCGTGGTGATGTACATCGTCATCCCGCTGACGATTGCTCAGTTCATTCGCAGCCGTCTACGCAAGCCTGGTGAGGACAGATTTCAGGCAGCCTTGGCACGTATCCAGCCGTTCTCGATCATGGCACTGCTTGCGACGCTGGTGCTGCTGTTCTCTTTCCAGGGTGAAGCTATTGTCGAACAACCACTGGTGATCGCCATGCTGGCCGTGCCGATCCTGCTGCAAACGCTCGTGATCGCCGCATTGGGCTACTGGCTCAACCGACAGCTGAAAGTGCGCCATGACATCGCGGGGCCGTCCGCCATGATCGGCGCGTCGAATTTTTTCGAGCTCGCGGTGGCGGTCGCTATCGTGCTTTACGGCTTCAACTCGGGTGCCGCTCTGGCGACGGTCGTCGGTGTGCTCATCGAAGTGCCGGTGATGCTTTGGCTGGTTCGTACCGTGAACAAGAGCCGTGGCTGGTATGAACGGGCGTTGCCGCAGCGCTGAAGGAGAAGGCTGATGGAAGTCTTAAAATGGTTGAACGACCAATTGCTACGCATGGACTGGCTGTCCAACCTGGTGCGCTTATTGATCGAGGATGTGTTTGGCTTGGACTTGGCTAGCCGTGTGGGCGGCAGCCTGCACTTCTTCATATATGACGTAATCAAGATTTTCATCTTGCTGTCAGCTTTGATCTTCCTGATTTCGTGGATACAAAGTTACTTTCCACCGGAACGCACCCGGCGGATTCTCGGCAGCATGCATGGCTATAAGGCAAACCTCACAGGGGCATTGCTTGGGACGGTCACGCCTTTTTGCTCCTGCTCGTCGATCCCGTTGTTCATCGGCTTTACCAGCTCGGGGCTGCCGCTAGCCGTGACCTTCTCCTTTCTCATTTCCTCGCCGCTGGTGGATCTGGCCTCGATGATCCTGCTGGCAAGCGTGTTCAATTGGTCCATCGCGCTGGCCTACGTAGTGGTCGGCATCATCCTGGCGGTAGTTGGCGGGACGCTGATTGGTAAGGCGCAGATGGAACAGTACGTCGAAGCCTTCGTAACCCAGCACAAGGTTCTCGAGCTTCCGGGAGAGCAACTGACACTGCGCGATCGGCTCGCCTATGCACGTGATCAGGTCAGCGAAATCGCTCAAAGAGTCTGGCTTTACGTACTGCTTGGGGTCGGCGTTGGCGCGGCGATACACAACTGGATCCCAGCAGACGTGATCACTGCCGCCATAGGCCAGGACCACTGGTGGTCGGTGCCGCTGGCCGTGCTCGTCGGTGTGCCGATGTACGCCGACATTTTTGGCACCCTGCCTATTGCAGAGGCGCTGGTCGGTAAAGGTGTCGGAATTGGCACTGTGCTCGCGTTCATGATGGCGGTTACGGCGCTCTCTCTGCCGTCCCTCATCATGCTAAAAAAGGTGGTGAAGGCGCCGCTGCTGGCACTTTTTTTCGGCATTGTGATAGTCGGAATTATGCTAATCGGCTATCTCTTCAACAGCTTCAGTTACCTGCTCCTCTGACCCCATCCAGGAATCATTCCATGATCATCAAAATCCTTGGTACCGGCTGCAAGAAGTGCGTTGCACTCACCGAAAATACTCACCAAGCCGTCAGCAACCTCGGGATCGAAGCACAGATCGTCAAGGTCACCGATATAGCGGAGATAGCCGCGCACGGAGTTATGTCGACTCCAGCCCTGGCCGTTGACGATAAAGTGGTGTCGATGGGGAAGGTGCTGACACCAGGGGAAATCGAGCGATTGCTGAAGGCTCGCTGAGCTGAGGAGTTGCTCATGGTTGATTTGAGCGTTCTCCCTCCTTACCTCGCGGGTCGTGCGACCCGTCTGAGCCACAGTTAGCTGCCCTGAACGCTGAGCAGCAGGACCGAATAGCCCACCGAGCCGAGCAGGAAGGCACTGAAGCGGCTGTCGCGCTCTTCGGGTAGTTCCTCTTTCAGAACGTTCAGTATGATCGATCCACCTACGAATGCCGTCAGTGCCGAAACGGCAAGCTCCGAAACCTCGCTAGCAAGGCCCAGCGTCCAGCCGGCAAGCGGCATGGCAGCGAGGAGCCAGCGACCGCGACGCCTGAATAAACCCTTATGGTCACTCTGAAGGGCGAAGTCGTTGACTAGGAAATGCAGACTCATCGCGACGCAATAGAGCATCAGTGTCGTCAGGCTACTGTTCTCACCATGAATCAACAGGTAGCCGATCAACCCGTTGTATATCGCAAACGCGCCAATGTGTAGCCAGAACACACCGGCATGCGGCTCCTGATCCGCAGGGAGACGACGGCGATGCACCTTGATCACACGCTCGACGCCATAGAAGGTGGCCAACCCAAGCAACGCCAACAGCCAGACATGATGCTCAAGATAGCTGAGCAACCACCAGTCGCTTCCGCCCAGCACTTCCTGGCCACGAGCCAGCTCCGGCAGCAGATGAACAAACACGTAAGCCACCGAAACTCCGCCAGCCATGGAGAGCCATCGGCTGCGAGGAAGACGGTTGAGCTGACGCAGACGTCCAGCAAACACATGAACGGACGCCAAAACGAAGGCTGCGACTAAGCTGCTAATCAAGAGCGATTCGCCTATTGATAAGGTTTCGATCAATAAGACAGACTTCGGTCCACCGGCACACGTTCACCTTAATGTCGCGCCGTTAGGTGGTATCGGTGGTGGCTCTGTGCCACTCTGCGATGTATGGTCTGGGTAACGCAGCAAATTTTTTGTTAAAGTTCGCCGCTTACGAAGCGAGCAGTCAGCCAGCTTCAGATTTGTACAGAACGAGGTGTCTGCTTGATTAGGGTGCTTGTGGTCGATGACCACGATCTGGTACGCACAGGCATTTCCCGCATGCTTGCCGATATCGACGGCCTGCAAGTGGTAGGTCAGGCGGAATCCGGTGAGGTGGCGATCAAGAAGTCCCGCGACCTCAAGCCGGACGTTGTTTTGATGGACGTAAAGATGCCAGGCATCGGCGGCCTCGAGGCGACACGCAAGCTACTGCGTAGCCACCCGGACATCAAGGTCATAGCGGTCACCATTTGCGAGGAAGATCCGTTTCCAACACGGCTGCTTCAAGCCGGTGCAGCCGGCTACCTGACCAAAGGTGCCGCGCTGGATGAAATGATCCAGGCGATTCGCATGGTTTTTGCGGGCCAGCGCTACATTAGCCCCCAGATCGCCCAGCAACTTGCACTGAAGTCCTTTCAGCCCAAGGTTAACGGTTCTCCTTTCGACCTTCTGTCCGAACGGGAGATCCAGATCGCACTGATGATCGCGAACTGTCAGAAGGTCCAGGCTATTTCCGACAAGCTCTGTTTGTCGCCTAAGACAGTCAATACCTATCGCTATCGCATCTACGAAAAGCTCTCGATCACCAGTGATGTCGAGCTGGCGTTGCTGGCTGTTCGACACGGCATGGTCGACACCATCAATTGATGAGTGGCTTTGATTCCTCAGCGTTCCTTGCGTCTTGCAGTGGACGTCCCGGTGTCTACCGGATGTTCGACGCCGAAGCCAAGCTGCTCTATGTCGGGAAAGCGAAGAATCTCAAGAAGCGCCTGGCCAGTTATTTCCGTAAGGTCGGGCAAGCGCCGAAAACGGCCGCGCTCGTGGCCAGGATCGCCCAGGTCGAAACAACGATCACGGCCAACGAAACCGAAGCGCTGCTGCTCGAGCAAACGCTCATCAAGCAATGGCGGCCGCCATACAACATCCTGCTACGCGACGATAAGTCGTATCCCTATGTATTTCTTTCAAGTGGCGATTTTCCTCGGCTCAGCATCCACCGAGGCGCCAAGAAAGAGATCGGCCGCTATTTCGGCCCGTATCCCAGCGCCGGAGCGATTCGTGAAAGCCTGAGCTTGTTGCAGAAAGCTTTTTTCGTACGCCAGTGTGAAGACAGCTATTACCGAAATCGTACCCGTCCATGCCTGCAGTATCAGATCAAGCGTTGCAAGGCTCCATGCGTAAACCTCGTTGACGCGGAAGAATATGCCGAAGACGTTCGTCATTCGGTCATGTTTCTGGAAGGGCGCAGCAATGCCCTGGCGGAGGAGCTTTCCAAGAACATGGAAAAGGCCGCTATGGAGCTTAATTTCGAGCGTGCCGCGGAGATACGGGACCAGATTGGCATCCTGCGACGCGTCCAGGACCAGCAGAGCATGGAGGGTGGCAGCGGCAACGTTGACATCGTCTCCGCCGTAGTGAGCCCGGGTGGCGCCTGCGTTCATCTAATCAGCGTGCGCAGCGGTCGAGTACTGGGCAGCAAGAATTTCTTTCCTCAGGTTGCCATCGAAGAAAGCGTCAGCGACGTGCTCCAGGCGTTTCTGGAGCAGTATTACCTCAGCTCCATGGAGCGCGACCTACCCTCCGAGCTGATCGTCAATGCGGTACATGAAGACTTCGAAACCCTGATTAGCGCGGTTTCTGAGCTGCGTGACGTCGAGTTGATCATCACCTATCGAGTTCGCGGTACTCGGGCGCGTTGGCAACAGCTGGCGCTAACCAACGCCGAACAAGCGCTCGGCGCGAGACTGGCGAGCCGTCAGCACCTGGCTGCACGGTTCCAGGCACTCGCTGAGGCGTTGGATATGGATGAGCAGCCGAGCCGGCTGGAATGTTTCGACATCAGCCACTCCAGTGGCGAAGCAACCGTCGCATCCTGTGTGGTTTTCGGCCCGGAAGGACCACTGAAGTCCGACTACCGTCGCTACAACATCGAAGGCGTCACTGCTGGTGACGATTATGCGGCGATGCACCAGGCGCTCTCGCGCCGCTTTAAGAAAGCAGCCGAGGGGGAGGGCAAGCTGCCCGATATCCTGCTGGTGGACGGCGGTAAGGGCCAGATGAACATGGCTCGCGAAGTGCTACAGGAGCTGGCAGTGCCTGACTTGATTTTGTTGGGTGTGGCGAAGGGCGTTACCCGCAAGCCGGGTCTCGAGACGCTGTACCTGAACGATGCAGCACATGAATTTACATTGCCGGGTGATTCACCTGCGCTCCATCTGATCCAGCAGGTGCGCGACGAAGCCCACCGTTTCGCAATCACCGGTCACAGAGCGCGGAGGGGAAAAGCGCGTACAACCTCGACTTTGGAAGGTGTGCCTGGCATCGGACCGAAACGCCGCCGAGAACTGCTCAAGCACTTCGGTGGTCTTCAAGAACTCAGCCGTGCGAGCCTTGACGAAATAGCCAAGGCTCCAAGTATCAGTAAAAAGCTTGCCGAGTCGATTTATGCCGCTCTGCACAGTGAGTAGAATCCCCTCCTAAATCCGCGGACCAGTGGTATCGATGAACATCCCAAACATTCTCACCGTGCTACGCGTACTGCTGATACCGATCATCATCCTGTTGTTCTATTTGCCTTTTCAGTGGAGTTATCTGGCGGCAAGCGCCGTTTTCGCCATCGCCGCCGTCACTGACTGGCTGGACGGATACCTCGCTCGTAAACTTCAACAAAGCACGCCCTTCGGCGCTTTTCTTGATCCGGTCGCGGACAAGCTGATGGTTGCCGTGGCCCTGGTTCTGCTGGTCGAAGAACATTCGAACCTTTGGCTGACCCTGCCGGCCGCGATCATCATCGGCCGGGAGATCGTGATTTCAGCGCTGCGCGAATGGATGGCAGAACTGGGCGCTCGAGCGCAGGTGGCGGTGTCCAATCTGGGCAAGTGGAAGACAGCAGCACAAATGGTGGCGCTCATCATCCTGCTCGCCAATCCTCCGCTGACGACCGTCTGGGTTGGATTGGGGTATGCGTTGCTCATAGTCGCCGCGGGCCTGACGCTGTGGTCGATGGTGAATTACCTGATGGCCGCCTGGCCCCATCTCAGTCCTACGGAAAAGAAATAAAAACTTTTTTAATCAAGGGCTTGACGGGGCGTCCTGAAACTATAAAATGGCGCCCGTCACCAAGACGATGCGGGAATAGCTCAGTTGGTAGAGCACGACCTTGCCAAGGTCGGGGTCGCGAGTTCGAGTCTCGTTTCCCGCTCCAGTTTGTTGACGATGACGCCGCTGTATGCGGCGTTATCGTTTTGAGGCCGGTTGGCAGAGTGGTTATGCAGCGGATTGCAAATCCGTGTACGCCGGTTCGATTCCGACATCGGCCTCCAGTAATAAAGAAACCGCAGGCGAAAGCTTGCGGTTTTTTTATGCGCTCAATTTGTGGCTCGCCAAAACTTTCGCGTTATCTGATTAGTGTCATTGGCGAAACGCATCCGCTCTAACTCGGAACTGTAGCGGCTCGGGCGGTGACTGAAACATAGAGAGTCTGTTTAGGGGGCGTCTATGTCAGATGTAATGAGCTACCTCGCCATTGCGCTTGCCGGCATCGTTATCGTGCTGGATCTGTTAGCAATCATCAGTGTATTCAAAAGTGATAGAAGCGTAGGGGCGAAAGCACTATGGGCGCTGGGCATCGCTATCTTTCCGATACTCGGATTGGTGTTCTGGCTGATCGTCGGTGTTCGCCATCGGCATTGAATTGATGACGTTGAGCTATCGGTCCGTGCCCGCTAGGCCCTATATAGACGCGGCGTAGTGCCGTTCGGGTTGCGCCTCGACCAGAGCCTCGTTATAGTCCTGCGCCGCGATTGTGATCGCGCATCACCGTCCCGCCCGGATGGCGAAACTGGTAGACGCAAGGGACTTAAAATCCCTCATCCGAAAGGGTATGCGGGTTCGATTCCCGCTCCGGGCACCATCGGGACACACTGATACCTTGGTATCTAAACCGGCCATCGCAGCCGGTTTTTTCGTTTTGAGCCTCAATCCTCGACGCCATTGGCGCATTGCATGTGACCAGTGGCAACGCATCTTCGTGAACGCAGGGCCGCCTCACTCCTCTTATCTGTAAGCATTCGCTGCGCGGAGGAGATCAAGCGATGGGCAACAAACCAGATGATCTATCGACCCAAAATAACGATGCATCAAGAGCCGAACGTGCGGGCACAGATGACGTAATTATCCCCGGCTCGCCACCGCCACTAGGATCCGAGCGGACGGATGTCAGCCCAGGCGGCGAAGCCGGAGTGGACGAGCTACCGGAAAATGACGGCACCACGCCACGAAAGAATCCAAAGGAAGGGCAGGTGATGGACGGTGTGCCTGACATCGAACCAGATAGTGCAGAACTGGATGATGCGCCGAACCCACGTTAGTAATCGCGCAATAAAAAGCCCCGCACGAGGCGGGGCTGTAGGCGTCTAGCCAGTCGTTCCGTTGTCCTTTGATTCGCATGCCTGCGAATGGTCCTTTTCGGGCCTCCCTGTCCCGCTGCGCCTCCTGCGCTACTGGTGAACAGAGTAGGGGAGGCACGAGCAAAGCGAAATCATCCAACTTCACCGCTGTGGGTCAGCCAAAGCTTACGCGCAGTAGGCGATCAACGCATCGGTGTAGCAAATCGAGCGAGACATTCAGCTAATGTTCAAAAACACTTATCGCATCAGCCTTACCGTAGGAGCCGTACTGACACTGGTTGGCTGCAGTGGTTTTGAGACCGTATCGCCAGCGCAGCCGTCCGATGAGTACGTTTTCGTCTGCGACAAGGCCGGCCAAGCAGGCTGCAGGACTCGCGCGGATGAAATCTGCCCAGGAGGCTACGACACGCTCAGCAGTGAGGAAGATTTTGCACGAAAGGAAATGCGAGTCAGATGCCTAGGCGGCGTCAACCCGCCGTAGCGAAGACGGCCAGCACATGGGCTGGCCATTCACTAGCGACGATTACTGAGCAGAGTCGAGCAACGCCTGTGCTTGTTCAAGAACCTGGAGTGACTGGGTGTGATCTCCCGCTTTATGCAGCTGCTCTCCTTCCGCTCGTAATTCCTTTACCTTCTCCAGCGTTGCCGGATCGCTTGGCGGATTGCTTTCTAATTGCTTGTCGATCTTGGCCATGTCCATTGGGCAGTGCATTGCCCAGACTGGCGCAGCAAGAGCGGCTGCTGCGATGAATAAGAGTAAGCGGCGCATTATCTTATCTCCGGTTGAGTGGCATTCGTGAGTATAGGAGCGGTGTGGAAACCGTGCGGCTTTTCGATATAAGGTTGTGGAGCGCTCAGTTGGTGAGCATTGCGATAGTTATCGTACAACTGCTGGGCTATGATAGGCCCCAGTCCGCTTCATAGAGATCGATGTGTCCATGGAAAACGAGATCGCTCAGCCACGTGTTCGCCGTAAGCACCGCAGCCTCGCACAGGAACTTGTGACCGAGCTGTCGCAGCAGATCCGCGACGGCGTCATCAAGCGCGGCGACAAGTTGCCGACTGAGTCAGCGATCATGCAGGCCCAGGGCGTGAGCAGGACGGTTGTGCGTGAGGCAATCTCGCGTCTTCAGGCGTCTGGCTTGGTTGAGACTCGCCATGGCATTGGCACTTTCGTGCTCGATACTCCGAGCACCACCGGCCTGCGCATCGACCCAGCCACTATCGGGACGCTTCGCGACGTATTGTCGATACTGGAGCTGCGGATCAGCCTAGAAGTCGAGTCCGCCGGGTTGGCGGCACAGCGACGGACGCCCGAGCAATTGGCGGCAATGCGCGACTTTTTGGACTCACTACAGCGAAGTGCAGCGCTTTCCAGTGAAGCGGCCGTGTCGGATTTCCAGTTCCATTTGCAGATTGCTGAAGCAACCGGCAACCGCTACTTCACGGACATCATGAATCACCTGGGCACGGCGATCATTCCTCGCAGCCGGCTCAACTCCGCGCGCCTGGCTCATGATGACCAACCGCACTATCAGCAGCGCTTGGGCCGCGAACATGAGCAGATCTACGACGCTATCGCTCGTCAGGACGCAGAGTCAGCTCGAGCTGCAATGCGTCTGCATTTGACCAATAGCCGCGAGCGACTGCGTCAGGCTCATGAAGAGGCGGAGACGGACAAGGTCAGCTGACACCGACTCTCAGAATCGGAACCTGCCGCCGACCTCGTGCTTCACTTTCGGACTCTGCCAATAGAGCTTTGTTGATTGAACGTCACCGGTTGGCGCAAGCGCGCCAACTCACCTCGGATTGGCTTGCTCAGTTCTTGCGGTACGCCAGCAGGACGATACCTCCGACCACAATCAGGCCACCCAGTATCTGCATGGGGGCCAGCAACTGGCCAAGCACCAACCAGCCAAGCAGCATTCCAGCGACCGGCTCCATGTTCATGACGGGTGCATTGCGAGCAATGTTAAGCCGCGGCATGCAGATGAAGAGCGTGGAAAACGCCGCGCCATAGAGAAGCACCAGGCAACCCAATGCGATCCAACCAGCCGTTGCGCTGGGCAGGCCCAGGCCACCTGGTATAACGCCGCTTGCGCCGAGCAGGGCGGAGGCGCCAAACACCACAACTAATGTCAGCATGCTTCGCACCGAGCCGGCCATGCCCGATAGCTTATGCTCGGTGACCCATAGCGCCAGCGCGAATACCCCGGCTGCGGTAAGGCTGAACAGGATGCCAGCGATCCATTGAGCGTCAGGCGCCTCGCTGGTCATTAGACGTGTGGGAACGTCCAGAACCAGTACCAGGCCGACCAGGATCAGACCCATGATCGCCAACGCGTGGCGTGTCGGTCTCGGCCCGCCCAGCGCCCATGTGAGCAGTGCAAGCAGGATGGGCGAGAGATTGACGACCAGCAGAGCCAGCGCAACCGGAATGCGCGCCACCGCTGAGTAGATGCAAAAACTCTGAACCGTGATCAGAAGCCCAAGAAGGATCTGCCAACGCCACGTGGTGCGACTCAAGCGCAGGGACTCGCGCCTCCAGAATACAAGCGCAGCCAAAGCCAGCAGTGTCACGCCGGCGCGGCAGAGCATGGCCAGCAACAGACCGGTATCGTGATCGAAAGCGATGCGCGCGGCGATATGGTTGGCTGCGAACGAGCAAGCCAAGGTGGCCAGAATCAGTACGGCAATATGACGTGGAAACGGTGTAGCAGCTTGCATCGGGTCAATCCTGTGTTAAGCAGCATCACGGTATTCGGGCGCCGCCTGCAACGGCAGTGGCAGTTGTTTCATTGCTTGATCGTTCGGGCCTGCAAAGCAAAAACGCCGCCCGGGTGGGCGGCGTCGAAGTTACTGGGCTATCAGAGCACCACGCTGGGCAACCAGAGCGAGATCGCGGGGATATAGGTAACCGCGAGCAGCACCATGAACAGCGCCACATAGAAGGGCAGCAGTGCCTTGACGGTGTTCTCGATGGTGACCTTGCCGATCGCGGCGCCGACGAAGAGTACCGCACCTACCGGTGGTGTGATCAGACCGATGCCGAGGTTCACCAGCATGATCATGCCAAAGTGCACTGGATCGACACCAATACCGGTGATGACAGGCATCAGAATCGGCGTGAGGATCAGGATCAGCGGCGCCATGTCCATCAGCGTGCCAAGGACCAGCAGCATCATGTTGATGCACATCAGGATCACATAGCGGTTGTCTGACAGGGTCAGGAACATTGTGGTGATCTTCGACGGGATCTGCATCAACGTCATGATGTAGCCGAAGCTTGCCGCGAACGCGATCAGGATCATCACCACCGAAAGGGTACGAACGGTGCGGTGCAGCAGCTTTGGCAGCTCGCGCCATTTGTAGTCACGGTAGATGAACATGGTGACGAAGAAGGCCCATACCACCGCGATGGACGCTGATTCGGTTGCCGTGAATACACCCGAAAGAATGCCGCCCAAGATGATGACCATGGTCATCAGGCCCCACAGCGCTTCGACACAGATCTTCAACGCCTGCTTGAGCGGGACGACCTCGCCCTTAGGGTAGTTGCGTATCCGGGCAAAGATCAGGCACATGGTCATCATCACGGCGCTGAGCAACAAACCAGGCCCGATACCCGCGATGAACAGTGACGAGATCGAAACGGTACCGCCAGCGGCCAGCGAATACAGCACCGAGTTGTGGCTGGGTGGAGTCAGCAGCGCCTGGACAGAGCCACTGACCGTAACGGCCGTGGAAAACTCGCGAGGGTAGCCCTTTTTCTCCATTTCCGGGATCAACACCGAACCTACCGAAGCAGTGTCCGCCAGTGACGAGCCGGAGATCGCGCCGAAAAAGGTCGACGCCATGATGTTCACCAAGGACAGGCCGCCGCGCACGAAGCCAACCAGTACCGCAGCGAAAGCCACCAGTCGCCGGGACATTCCGCCCTCGGCCATGATCGCACCGGCCAGAACGAAGAATGGAATTGCCAGCAGGGAGAACTTGTTGACGCCGCCAGCGACCTGAATCATCACCGCATCGAACGGGATATCAATCCACCAGGCGCCGATCAGCGCTGACATGCCCAGCGCGTATGCCACTGGCATCCGCAGAAGAAAGAGTACGGCAAAGCTGCCGAGTAGAATCAGCGCGTCCATTTACACGGCCTCCTTGCTGTCTTCGACCAGCTCGTAGTTGACCGCACGCCGGTGGCTCTGGTCGCCGAAGATAATGCGTTCGATGACAAACAACAGCGTGATAGCGCCACCGATTGGGATGGGTGAGTAGGTAATGCCAACACGAAGGGTCGGCAGCGTGCTCATGAACTGATTCCAGGTCGCGATGCACAGCTTGATGCCCCAGAGGGTCATGAACAGGCAGATGATGCCCATCAGGATCTGTACCAGCAGTTCGATATGCCGATGCAGATGCTCAGGCAGGCGGTCGGTGAACATAGTCACCGCCATATGCGCGCCGGCGCGGTAGCTCGCCGCAGCGCCGAGAAAGGTAAAGATCACCATAAGTAGGATGGCCACGGGTTCAGGCCAGCCACCACCAGAGCCCAGCACGTAGCGCGCGAAGATCCCCCAGGGGATGATCATGGACATGACCACAATGGCCAGCCCCGCGACCCAAACACAGGTCTTGTAGATCGCGTCGTTGACGCGCAGCAGCGTGTTTTTCATCAGACTTCACCACAGGCGCGGCGGCGAGCGAAGCTCGTCGCCGCGAGGTTTTTCAGAGGGAACGGATTACTGAACGGCTTCGATACGCTTGATCAGCTCGGCGTAAGGTGCACCGTACTTTTCGCGAACCGGGGCGGTCGCATCGTAGAAGGGCTTCTTGTCGACTTCGATGAAGGTGACGCCTTCTTCCTTGAGCTTGGCTTCGCTGCTAGCGGTCTTCTCGTCCCACAGCTTGCGCTCTTCCATCTGCGCTTCCTTGGCGTATTTCATGACGATTTCCTGCTGCTCTGGGGTGAGCTTGTTCCAGGTCGTCTTCGACATCACGATCGGCTCAGGAAGGATCAGGTGACCGGTTAGCGAGTAGTTTTTCGCGGCGCGGAAGTGATTGTGCTCAAGCATGGTTGGCGGGTTGTTCTCAGCACCATCGACCACACCGGTTTGCAGGGCGCTGAAGATTTCGCCGGTATTCATCGCAACGCCCTGGGCACCCATGGCGTTCAGCGTATCGATGAACAATGGGTTGCCCATAACGCGGATTTTCATGCCCTTGAGGTCTTCAAGGTTCCGCACGGGCTCTTTGGTATAGAGGTTGCGTACGCCACCGTCCATCCATGCCAGGCCGACCATGTTGAAATCGGAGTTGGTGATCTTGTCGAGGATTTCCTGGCCGATCTCACCATCGATAACTTTGCGCATGTGTTCGTGATCGCGGAACACAAACGGCATGTTGAAGGCGTTGACGTCCGGAACGACCGGGCCGAGTGTGCCCAGGCTGACACGGGTCATCTGCACCGCGCCGAGTTGAACCTGTTCGACGACTTCTTTCTCCGAACCCAGCACGCCGCCTGAGAACATGCGGAACTTGAGCTCACCGTCGGTGGCTTCTTCAATTTTCTTGCCCATGTTTTCCTGAGCGACCACGGTCGGATAACCGGCAGGGTGGATCTCAGCGATTTTCAGCGTCATCTCCGCGTAGGCGGTGCTCGACAGGCAGAAGGCCAGCGGGAGTGCAGCGATGAGCAACTTGCGTTTGAAGTCCATGTGAATCTCCGTCTTGTTTTTGTTGGTATGCAGCGTTGCAAGCGACAAGACCGGGACACTGGGTGCCCGTCCTTGTGGGTGAAGCGTTATCGGAAGCGAGGCTCCTCCAGTCCGGCGACGCCGGGTTGCAGGGCGAATACACCACCTGCCAAGGGTTGATCGGAGAGATCACCGCCCGGGCGGATGGATGTGACAAACAAGGTGTCCAGGCCGGAGCCACCGAAGGCGCACATGGCTGGCTTCTTCACTGGCACTTCCAGCGAGCGATCGAGGCGTCCATCCGGGGTGAAACGGTGGATAAGGCCGGCATCGTTACCGCAAATCCAGTAGCAGCCATCAACATCAACCGCCGCACCGTCTGGTCGACCAGGATGCTGGTTCATGTCGACGAACAGGCGACGATTGCTCGGCGTGCCGCTGTCAATGTCGTAATCGAAGGCCCAGATGGCCTGCACGCTGGGGTGCGAGTCGGAAAGGTACATGGTGCGTCCGTCGGGGCTGAATCCCAGCCCGTTGGGTACGATGAAATCCTGCAGCTGAGCCGCGAGCGATTCGCGGCCAGTCGAACCATCGATCTGGTAGAGCGCGCCGGCCCGAGTGCCAGCGGCCATATCCATAACCATGGTGCCAGCCCAGAAGCGGCCCTGACGGTCGCAGCGCCCGTCATTGAATCTCATGTTGCTCGCGCCATGCTTCACGCCAGCAAGGCGAGTGCTGCTGAGTGTGCCGTCGTTCTGCGGGGCGACTTCGAAAATGCCGTCTTCCATACCGGCAACCCAACGATTCGCATCTCCTTCGCGACGAGCGATACAGGCGATCATCTGATCACCGGTCCAGCGCGTCACAGAAGCATCCGAGGCCTTCCAGCGAAGCAGCTGCCTGTTGGGTATGTCGACCCAATAGAGCGCCTGCTCGGAGGCCACCCAGACCGGGCTCTCGCCCGTAGCATTCTGTGCGTCGACTATCAGTTCTGCTGAGTTTGCCATGGCGATTCTCTTGTTATTTTCGCGGCGTGGCGGGGATCAGTCGTCGAACGGGCCTGCTTTGCAGAAGGCGCCACCCTGGTAAATCAGGGCTGGATCATTGGGCGCATAGGGCGGTTGCTGTTCGATTTTTTCGCGGAACACTTCGGAGGTGTCCTGCGGCTCGAAACCCAGGTGCGCGGCCATGTGGTTGTCCCACCACAGGTCACGGTTCGCCGAGGCGCCGTAGACAACGGTGTGCTCTACGTTCGGGGTGAACAGCGAGCGCTCGATCAGGTTGGTCAGGTCGCGATAGCTGAGGTAGGTGGCCATCATCCGGCGGTTGAGTGGCTCGGGAAACGAGGAGCCGATGCGGATGCTGACGGTCTCGATGCCGTAGCGATCGAAGTAGAAGCTCGCCATGTCCTCGCCATAGGATTTGGACAACCCGTAATAACTGTCCGGACGACGGGGAGCGTTGGCATCGATGGTTTCAGTCTGCTTGTGAAACCCGATCACATGGTTGGAGCTGGCAAAGATCACACGCTTGATGCCGTGCTTGCGTGCCGCTTCGTAGATATGGAATACGCCCTTGATGTTGGCTTCGAGAATTTCCTCGAAAGGACGTTCTACCGAAACGCCACCGAAGTGGGCGATTGCATCAACGCCTTCGCAGAGGGCGTGCACAGCGGCTTTATCTGCAAGATTGCACTGCACCACTTCTTCGTGATCGCCGGTGGGAGCATCCATGGGGGCGATATCGGAGAGGCGGATGATCTTGGCGTAGGGGCGAAGCGTTTCACGTAATACCTTGCCCAATCCTCCTGCGGCGCCTGTCAGCAGGAGGCGATTCAAGGGTGTGGGAGCGGTCGTCGTGCTTGTCATTGAGGTCTGCCCATCGCTTATTGTTTTTGGTGTCATCGGTTGTCAGATGACTTGATTCGATTATTTCTGCGGTTATGGGCTTTTGTCAACCTGACAAGTCGATTGTTTCAAGCTTGCGCAAGTCGTTTTACTCGGCGGTATCGAGTCTGGAAATAGCCCCAAAAGCACTGGTTTCGCCGCTTA
>Ga0208045_1000329_pt1 | contig 20931 bp, 27 predicted proteins | sample PL_2010_200m_FD_184160 | JGI IMG/M metagenome (GOLD analysis project Ga0208045, IMG submission 184160) | Freshwater microbial communities from Powell Lake, British Columbia, Canada to study Microbial Dark Matter (Phase II) - PL_2010_200m... | ecosystem: Environmental > Aquatic > Freshwater >...
CAAACATACTGTAAGAAAAAACAAAGTAAAATAATAGTGGAACTACGCTCCTTGGTGTTCTTGGTGGCAACAAACATAACAACCGAAATGATGTTCGCAAGACTGCAACAAGAGAAAGTAACTGGGGAACTGCTTTCCCTTCCAAAGGACTTTTTTTCACAAACAGCAAGTTTTATCAGCACGCTGGGCGCAGCAGGAAACGAAGAAGATAAGAAAAAACAACTGGAAAACACAATCAAAATAATATTTTCTCTAAAAGAACGCAGAAAACAAAAACTACTGGTATATCTCGCTTACAACAAACAACTGCCAAACCCAGTTCCTGAGGAAGAAGAAGTTTTATATAATGAAATACACCAAATACTCAGTAGAGACACAGCGGCAGTCAAGGTTTTTAGGTTTAAGATAACAGCAAGCATACCTGAAGTTCTAACAAACGAAGGAAGAAAAATAGGCCCTTACAACGAGGGCGACCTCATAGAGGTCGCGAACAAAAGCGACGCAGAATTCATAGTCAAAAACAGAATAGGAGAAACCATAAATCAGTGAAAAAATGAAGATCGAAAATCAAATAATGACCTTTTGCCCCTACTGCAACAAACATACGCAGCACAAAGTAAAAATATATCGTGCCGAAGCTCAAAGAGGGCAAACTGTGGGAACCAGAAGGCACAAACGCGCCATCAAGGGATACACTGGCAGCGCAGAAACACGACTGATAAACAAGAAGGTCGCGAAGAAGCAGAAACTAATACTTGAGTGCATCGTCTGCAAGAAATCGGTGGAAAGAGTGATGGGAGGCAGAGCAAAGAAGAAGATTGAGATAAAGAGGTGAGCGTTTGATACTTCCAAAAGAGCTCCCAGGGCAGGGGGAAATAGTACTAGTCAACATAACAAAAATAATGCCACACGGCGCCTATTGTGAACTGGTGGAGTACAAAACAGACGCCTATCTTCCAATTGGTGAAGTCGCATCTGGTTGGATAAAAAATATTCACGAGTTCATAAAAGAAGGGCAGAGGGATGTAGCAAAAGTGGTTTTTGTTGACAAAACAAGAAAGGCACTCGACGTATCCCTAAAGAAAGTCACCGCAAAAGAAAGAAAGGACAAGATAAATGATTACAATCTGGAGAAGCGCGCAGAGAAGTTCTTCAGCCAAGCACTCCAGGCTGTGCACAAAGAGGGCAAGGCAGAGGAGATAAAAAATAAAGTAGGACAGACAATTTTCACATACACAGAGCTTCTAGACCTTGTTTATGAAGCCAAGGAAACGACGGGCTTGCTCGACGCCGATGTCAAGAAGGCATTCCTGGAAATTATTTCCAAGAACATAAAACCAAAAATATACGAGGTAGGCTATTCGGTGGAGTTAAAATCAATAAGCGGCAGGGGAGGCATTGCGTTAATCAAGAAAGCATTCGGGGAAGTGGAGCAGTTGGGTGTAAACGTGCTTTACGAGGGAGCGCCACACTACAAGCTGACTGCAACGGGGCCCAGCTATCCCGCAGTCGAGGGCAAGATAAAGGAGGCTCAGCAGGTGCTTCAGAAGTACGAGAAGGACTTCAACATAAGCGTGAAGAAATAGGTGCGCGCGTGAAGGAAACGAAGATACGCTATAAAAAAGTCAAACTGAACGACCCGATTCTGATTGTAGGCCTGCCTGGCATAGGCAGCGTGGGTAACCTTGTCGGGGAGAACCTGAGGATAACGCTGAAGGCAAAGAAGTTCGCAACACTGCACTCGCCCTCCTTTCCCTACCAAATAATTATGCTCAACGAAGGAAAATTCAGACTTGTAAGCAACAGGTTCTACTACGCAAAAAGAAAGAAAGGAAGCAATGACATTGTGCTGCTGCTGGGAGACGCTCAGCCGCTGACCCCAGAAGGCCAGTATGACGTAAATGAGAGGATTGTCGAGTTCTTCAAAATGCTTGGCGGAAGACAGGTGTACACGATAGGTGGCTATACCCTAGGCGCGCAGTACGTGAAGAAGCCGAGGGTATTCGGGCTTGCAACGGACCTGGAGACACGTGAATACATAAAAAAGCAAGGAGTGACGCTTACAAATGCGACAGGCATGTCTGTGCTCGGTTCAGCCGGGATGATAGTCGCCTTCTCAAGAAAGCACAAGCTGAAGGCAGCCTGCTTGATGGGAGAAACTGGGATGCTTGATGTTGACGCAAATTCCGCCAAGGCAGTGCTTGAAGTGCTGGGTAAGATGCTTGGAATAGAAGTGGACATGAGCAACATAGAGAAGCTCAAGGAAGCCACTGAAAAAATGATCAAGGAGATAGAGGATGCATCAAGAGGCGTTCTGCCCCTGCCTGGCGCCGGCCCATCACACAAGGAAAGCCCGAATTACATAAGGTAACCTCTTCTTATTTTTGTGCTTGCAAATCATTAAACATAGAAACGCGAGCATAGTCTAGTGGTTAGGATATGAGCTTCCCAAGCTCACGACCCGGGTCCGAATCCCGGTACTCGCATAGCCCTACCCGGGCAAATAACACTAAACATTTACTATGAGGATTTGGACGACGCTGCCCTCGATTCCAATCCCCTTATTTCAGCATTGCGATAAATTCCATTAATTCCTTATACGACCTTATCACCACTAGTTTCCCTTTATACTTTTCCAGCCTAGGTCGAAGTTTGATTATTTTGCTGTTGTACCTTCCCAATATCCACCTGATCGAAGTCCTTTTTGGTCCCTTTTCATACTGGTTGAATCCCCTCCTTATTTCCAAACCACAAAGCTCTTTCACATACCTCATAATTACCTTCAAAACACAAATGTACTTATTAGAATCAAAGAAAATCAGCAGATCCGCCTTTTCTATCCGCCCATCTATAAAATCAAGAGCATTTCCTTCAGCAATCCATTTTTTCCTTCTAATGATTTTTTGATAATCTGAAAGAAAAAGAGTCTCTTTCCTTTTTGTGAAACCATCTTTTTCATAGCGCAGGCGGTCAAGATAGTATAGAGGCAGTCCTGTGATTTTTCTCAGCGTTTCCGCCAGGATTGATTTTCCCGTAGCAGGATAGCCAAAGACAGCAATTCTATTACTGTTCAATACTTCCTTTTTAGAGATACTTTTCACCAACTCCCTCTTTTCTTTCCAACCCCGCCATTTAACTTTATATTCTTTGATCTGAAGAGCTAAATAAAACTCAGAAAAGCAAAAAGAGCAGGCACACAATAGCGCCTGCCAAGGAGCACAAGATATTTGATGTGTACTTGTTTCCTATCCCCTGCTCTTCAAAGTATCCCGCCAGGGAATCCACAAAGCAGCCGAGGAACCCCGAGACCGCGACAATCATGACCCACCAAACGGAGCCTCCGGCAAGCAGAACGCTCAGGCCAATCAACCATGAGGCAAGGAAGCTCGCGCCGAGACCCAGGAGGGTCACGGCTCCAGACATACCTTTCTTCACCTTCTTCATAGTTATGAGCATCGTCGGTTCCCCGTTGAGCACCCCCACCTCGCTCGCGAACTTGTCTGCGGTCACTGCAGCCACGCTGGCGATGTATGCCGCCACGACCAGATTCCTGGGCAGGAAACCCAGGGTCAGGTTGGCAAAGTACAGGGCAGACAGCAGGACTGGCACTGCCCCGTTCGCAACCACGTTCTTCCACCCTCTTGACTTCTCATATACGCCAATCCCCTTCTTCTTCCTCTTTCCAATCCTGGTGACGATCGCTGAAAGCGCCAGGAAGGAGAACAGGTCGAACAGGAACAGCGGCCCGCTGTTCTGGCCAAACCCGAGAATCAGAATTCCGAATACAACAGCGAGAATCACGCCCTCATTGTCCAGGGTGAAGAGGTTAACCATGAGTTCCATCTTTTTGGAATTGTAGATAACTTTTTAAATCTAAAGAACCAATAACTATCAGGTTCTCGTACCTATCCTCTAACGGGGGAAAGTATGAAACTGGTCGCCTTGCCAGCGCATGTGAACCATACGCTGGCCTTTTTCTAATTGGTAGCATTTGTGAGTAGTTCCACCTCAATGCATATAAAACTACCTAGACGACTAAACAACCAGCAAACCCAACGAACCAGAAGTTATTAAAGGTTTGATTTAGATATTTGTATTGTCTGATTCAGGGGGCTGATTTTGGCTAAGGAAAAGAGCGTAAAAGAACTAGAGGACCTGCCTGGAATAGGTCCCACAACGGCAGAGAGGCTCAGGGCTGCAGGCTACGACAACATAGAGAAGGTCGCAGCATCGTCTCCATACGAGCTTTCAGAACTTCTCGGTATAAGTGCCGAGAACGCAAAGAAGGCGATAGAGGCGGCAAGGGAAGCAACAAACATCGAGGTGCAGACAGGTTCGGCTGTGCTTGAGAAAAGAAAGGCAATAGGAAGAATAAAGACAGGATCCGAGGGCCTTGACGAGTTGCTTGGCGGAGGCGTAGAGACAAACGGCATAACTGAGATGTATGGAAGGTTCGCAAGCGGAAAGACGCAGCTTGGCTTCCAGCTAGCAGTAAACGTACAGCTGCCCGTTAACAAAGGCGGACTTGATGGAAATGTATTGTTCATAGACACTGAAGGCACATTCAGACCTGAAAGAATAGAGACAATAGCGAAGGCGGCAGGGCTGGACTCAAAGAAGACGCTTGATAACATCTTCGTTGCCCGCGTGATGAGCACAGAACAGCAGATACTAACTGGAGAGAGGGCGGACAAGCTCATCAGGGAGAAGAACATCAAGCTGATAATAGTCGACTCGCTGATGTCGCTCTTCAGGGCGGAGTACATAGGAAGGGGAGCTCTTAACGAGAGGCAAGGAAAGCTAAACGCACACATACACAAGCTGCAAAGGCTGGCTGACAGCTATCTCTTAGCCGTTTACATAACAAACCAGGTCATGGACAACCCTGGAATACTGTTTGGGGATCCGACACAGCCGGTTGGAGGCAACATAGTGGCGCACGCAGCGACAACCAGGCTTTACATAAGAAAGAGCAAGGAGGAGAGAAGGATAATTAGGTTAGTCGACTCCCCAAGCATGCCTGAAGGCGAAACTGTGATAAAGCTGACTCCTGACGGGATAAAAGATTAGCATGCTTGTTCTTGTAGGTTTGGGGCTTGAGACCAAGGACATTTCCGTAAGGGCCTTGGAGGAGATAAAGAAAGCAGACAGGCTGTTCATCGAAACGTATACTGCCTTCATATCAGACGACTATCTTCCTTTCATTGAGAAGGAAGCAGGAAAGAAGGCAGAAAAAATCAACAGGAAAGACCTTGAGGACAACGTCAAGGAGGTCGTAGCGATGGCGAAGAGGGAAATGGTAGCCCTCCTCTTTGTTGGGGATCCGCTTATCGCAACAACACACAATATTGTACTGAACGAAGCGGCGAGGCAGAATGTGAAATACAAGGTGATGCATTCAACTTCCGTGCTCTCTGTCGCAATAGGCGAGAGCGGGCTCAATTCATACAACTTCGGCCCCGTAGTAACAGTGCCTTTCTGGTTCAAGAACTACAAACCAGTGTCCTTCCTGGACGCGCTTAGCAGGAACGTTAAGAACAAGGAGCACACGCTAATGCTTCTTGACATAGACCAGGTCAACGCAATGCCAATGAAGATAGAAGAAGCGACCGAAATCCTAGTTGCAGCTGAAGCAGAAAAGAAAACAGGCCTGGTAAAGTTCACTCGGAAGATAATGATACTTGCAAACGTAGGAAAGAAGAGCCAATCCATCATGTACCTTCAAATCAAGGACATAAATTCAAAAGTCAAGAAAGCACTCGAAGGCAAGGCTCTCTCGCTCGTCTTCCCTTCAAGGATGAATTTCGTTGAAGAAGAAAGCGTCGAGAGAGTGACAAGAAACTACGTGCACAACAGCACAACCCCAAAGTAAAAATAAAGCGAGTAAGGTAATACTGCAATTCTCCCTTTGTAACTCGCTCTCCATGCCCCTGTTCCTCTTTAGCTCCAGAAGCCAAGGCAAGTTCAATAATTCAAAGCTTATATTTTCTTTGCCTGAAATATACAGTCAGGTCATTATGCTAGAACTGCAGTTGCACGAAAGAGGCAAATTAGAAGTTGATGATGCCTCAACAAAAGACATATTGAAGCGTGGTTTTTACGGCACATATGAAGGAAGCAAGCTTGAGCTGGCGGTAGAGGAAGCGCTGTACCTGATTGATGTCAGAAATGCAGAATGCAAGCATAACGGCAGGAAGGTAACCTTCAATGAACTAGCAAACAGGCTTTGGAAATCAAACAAGTTCATGGCAAAATACTTTACCTATAAGGACTGGAGGGAAAGAGGACTGATAGCAGCACTACCAAACCACAAGTACAGGGAACCTGACTCAACTGCAGTAAAGAAGTACCCAGCTTCCTCTCTGCATCTGCCAAAGAATAAACTGCACGGCGTTTTCTTCGAATCCGACCTGGTGACTCTGCTTGATGAAGATGGCGCAGGAAAAGAGCTGTATGAAAACTTCTGGTTTGGGCAGTACGGTTCATACAAAGCATCGGAAAGGGGCATTCTGAACAAGCTGGATGTGTATGAGACGCTCTTCTTAATTGAGAAAAAACTGCTGGAACTGCGTAACATCAAGAAAAAAGATCTGCTCAAACTGGCGTCCGCAAGAAGGGAAGACTTTCCAAGCATGTATAGCGTATACAGTGACTGGCGTAGCAGAGGTTATGTTCTAAAGACTGGTTTCAAGTTTGGCACGCACTTCAGAGTATATTTCCCAGGAGCAAAGCCGATGAGCGCGGGCGCTAAGGACTGGACTCACTCAAAACATGTGCTGCAAGTTTTCCCAAAGGATTCCAAATTATTGATATCTGAATGGGCCAGAGCAATACGCGTCGCCCACTCAGTACGAAAAACGTTCATACTCGCGGTGCCAGGAAAGACAAACAAGGGCAGACAGGAAATAGATTATGTGCTGTACCACAGACATGGTGGGGAAGCAGACAATCCGCAGAATGCCACGCCCAAATTTGCAATGCTCTCGCTAAGCGAAGAGGAGTACATAGGCGGGCAAGAATTTGCAAACGCAATAAACGAAGCAAAGCGCAAGAAATTGGAGTTGCTTCTTGCAATAGCAGACAGGGAAACCGCAGTAACCTATTACAAAGTCAGGCAAATATTGCTGCCGAAAAGCAAGCACGACTACTTCGAAATAGACTGGCTGCAGCCATGAACCTCGGGAAACAGAAAAGGAGCATTTTCCGTTCCACTATTGTTAAAACTTTATAAATGTATCATTGTTTATACTTACTGGCGACAAGGCGAGAATATGAAACTGTCTGAAATCTATAGAATGGACATGTACAGCGATTCAGGACAATACCTGGGAGAAGTGCAGGACATAATACTGGACCTTGAAAAAGGAGAAGTAAGCAGACTTCTCATGCTTCCTATGAAGAACATAAAGGGCGACATGAGGAGAACTCTGATGTCAAAGAGCGTTCTCTACAAGAGCGTAAAGAACATCGGAGACGTCGTGCTGATTTCGTCACCTGCAATGGCGCAGGAAACAACGAAGGAAGAAGTCAACGACCTCTCAAGGTAGTTCCTTTATCACTTTAGGCAACTTTATTCCTCTCTGTCCTAGATAAGTTCCGGAATAGGTGTTCCTGACCTTATTCAGAGTAGTTGAGAATATCACGTGAGCAAATCTGGTCTTAGGCAATAGCCTTAGCCCGTATTCCCCATGGTTGATCACCTCAAGCGTTATCGTACCCTTGAAACCAGCATCAATTATCGTAGGCGGCATGCTGAGCCCGTGCCTTGCCCATGTGCTTCTTAGCTCAACAAATCCCATGAGGTTGTCCGGAAGCTCCAGATATTCTAGGGTGGACAAAAGCACCTGCGTCCTCGGAGGAATTACCAGTTCCGATTTGTTTTTGGTTACAATGTATTCCTTCTTCACGCTCTCGGCATCATAGGGATCTACCACAGAACCCTTCTTTAACAAAGTGTTCTTCACCGCAATTTCATCAGCAAGCCTAAGGTCTAAACCGTTTTCCCTGACTGTGTCTGCGTCGCAAGGCTCCACAACCAGCCTTCCACCCCTAATGTAACTTTCAAGGTCAAAATCAGATAGTATCATAATCTCCCCACGCCACAACTTTCAGAATAATCTACCTGAGCTCTTTTTATTCTTGCCTTTCTGTTTTTTTACCAGATGTTTTGGAAGCGACCGTTTTGGCAAATCCCTCTGCAAATATTTATAAACAGATTCGCCACATAAGATTAGGTTATCTTACGGCTAAGCAAGGCAAATTTATAGTGCTTGAGGGGCTAGACGGTTCGGGCATATCTACCCAGGCTGTTGCTCTGGAAAGCCACCTGAGAAAGCTCGGCCTAAGGACGATGCATACAAAGGAGCCCACTGAAAGGCTGATGGGCGGGTTGCTTAAGGAGGCGCTGAAAGGAGAGTGGACTGCGTCATCAGAGGCACTGCAATTGCTTTTTTGCGCAGACAGGGCAAACCACGTAAAGAACGAGATTGAGCCTGCGCTCTCAAAAGGAAGGATGGTGGTGTGCGACAGGTATCTTTTCTCCACATTGGCGTACGGATTCAGCGCAGGAGTCGACTTCCAATGGCTGTGCGCGGTAAACCGGGTCTTCAGACTTCCTGACCTGACTATATTCATAGACATACCTGCGGACATCTCGCTTAGCAGGATCAAGAGCGGAAGAGAAAGAAGGGAGCTTTTCGAGAAAAGAGAGTCGCTGAACAAGGTAAGAAAGGCGTATCTGAACTTGGCCAAGAGATACAGGTTTAAGGTAGTGAACGGGGACCAGAGCATGACAGAGGTAAGCAAGGACATAGAAGAGGTAGTTGACAGCTACCTGAGACGGGAGCATATAATAAATAAAATTAGCACAAGATAATACTACTAGCTCCCATCGTCTAGTCCGGTCAAGGACATAGGGCTTTCAACCCTGTAACCCGGGTTCAAATCCCGGTGGGAGCAATATTTTGTTTTTTGGCCAAGAGAACGTTTCAATCACGCAAGCGAATGTACTTCTGCACAATCTCCCCTTCCGTCTTTCCGAGTAGCCCAATGCCGCCTATGAAAGAAGTAGGGATTCCAGGGCTGCCTTTAGGCCTGCAAATATAAACTCCGTCGCCATCAGGGTCTTTTTTGCGCCTCAACTGCGCAATCCCCCCTTCTTCATAAAATGCCAGAAGAACTCCCTTTCTCTTTTTAGCACCTTCAGTTATGCTGTAATCATATGCTTCATTGACTTTAAGACTGTCTTCTTTCAAGACTCTGTGATGACATCCCCCAGCCATATTCCAGTACATCTTTATTCCGATTGCAAGGGAGACGCCCGTTCTATGCCTGAACAAAGTAGCATAGTGAAGCTCCTCCGCGTTTAGCCGCGCGTACAAGCGGGCATGCTCGCTAGCAGTAGGGAAATTCACCTGCAATGCCGTAGGCAACGGAGTGATTTCTTGTTCTCCTGCTTTCTCTCTTGCAACAGTGCAACATATGGCATCCCAAAATACATGCGTGCGCCCATTTCCACAAGGAAAGAATCCAGTGTCAAACAAAGTAAGCAGGCTTTCAACCCCGGCGCCATGGATCATGACTGCATCACTGCGCACCCCTTGTCTGAGGAGTTTTTTTATCGTTTCAGAAGACAGTCCCTGTTTAGAAGAAACATCCTTATTCTCTCTCGTTTCCAGGGTTACCTTGACAATATCCATGCTTTCATCTAATCTTGCCTTCGTATTTAAATGTTGATGAGAAATTCGCTCCATTCAACAAGATAAATAGCTTTGTGACCGAATCATAATGATGAAAAGGGAAAGGATCATAAAGAAAGCAGCTCAGGAGCTAAGCTCGGAGGGGTACTCAACCGTACTTGCAAGCAACATGCACACCTGCGCAGACGTATTCGCCGAAAGAAAAGGAAACAAATTCATAATAAAGATTGTTTACAACATAGACTCTGTCGCCAGAAAGGAAGCAGAAGCTCTCCTCAAGCTCTCGCAGTTTATGGACGCAAAACCAATACTCCTGGGTTCGATATCCCAAAACAGCAAGCTCAAAGAAGATGTCAACTACCAACGTTTTTCCTTAAGGTGCATTTCACCAGAGATGCTCCCAAACATAGCATCAAACGAACTCGCATTATTCGCATCAAAATCAGTAGGAGTAAAGGTAAAGGTGGACAGCCGCAAACTGCAAACGCTGATAAAGGCAAGTGGAATGGCTGTCGCCGAACTGGTAAGGCTGACTGGGCTATCCTGCGCCACAATTCACAAACATGAGAGGACGGATGCCTATGCTGCAGCGCACACAGTTGCAAGGTTAGAAAAAATACTGAACGGATCCATACGCGCAGAGGATCTGCTGCAAAACGATAGGACAAGCTACCGCACCAACGAGCTGGCAAGAACCGGAATGAAGGCGCTCCACCTGGAGAAAGCGCCTTTCGACATAGTTACAAAAAGCAAAAACTATTATGAAATAGGTCTGGACGCTAACATAAGAACACTGATAAAGAGAGCTGCCTTATTCAAGGCCATAAGGGAGACCTTCGAATGCAACTATCCCTTCTTCATCTCCGAAAAGAAAAGCGGGAAGATAAAAGGCGTGCCTGCGATAAGGAAGAAAGATCTCATGCAAGTGCATTCAGAAGAAGAACTGCTGGACCTCGTATACTGATCTACTGATCAGATTATGAACAGTATTATGTTTCCAAAAAGTAGCGATATTGCTGCGCCTATGGCTATGAAGACTGCAAGAGGTGCCGCATCCCTATAAACAGGAAGCTTGGCTCTTTCCTTTTTCATTTTAGTTATCAAATACTTCGTTGCAAGTCTTCCAAAACCAGAGTATTTAGAAGAAAAGTACTTCTTTTCTCCGCGTGACATCATATTGAAAGCGATGATGTCTCCTTCATCAAGCTGGTTCGGGTAAATTCTTTGCACCATCCTGGAAGTTATTTCCTCTGAAAACACTAGCGTCACAAACGAAGGTATGGAAATCAGGAGTATTAGTATGAAGCGGCCCATGCCAAAACTGTACTGGAAGAAAACGCCAATCAGGAGCATCATGTAAAGTATCAGCAACGCAACTCCGTACCCGATATGCTTCACATCCGGTCTTATTTCAGTTCTTTGCCTTTTTGTAAAGAACAGGTAGTAAATCGGTACCGTCCATACCGCGGCAAAACCAGTAGCTACGAAAACAGAAAGAACGAATGGCAAGCCAAGCTGGGTAACGTTGCTTAACCACGCATATGGCTGTATCGGGAAGATGAGGCTTATCGCAACGAGCTCGAAATAGTCCCCCGCACCCCATAAACCTGCCCTGTAAACAATATAGCCGATTATAGCCACTGCGGCAGCAATACCAAAGCTAACAGGCAGAATATTAGAGTTGTATAAGAAAGTTACTGCTATTCCTAAAACAACGCTCGCGTAAGCGAAAACGTCTGGAACGTTTCTTTTGTTTAACAGGTCAAAGGCAGCATAAATTAGAACGATCGCTATTAATGACATCAGTTGTAAGGGAAATTCCAAGTACATATGATCACTTTAGTACACAAACTTTAAATACCTAAACAGGAACAAGCATATTAGCTGTATTGCTATGCAAGCGAGTATCGGAGGATGGTTCAGGCACTACTTTTCCTTAATCGTAGCCATGGACCTGTATACGATAACTCCTTTCACAGGCAATATAAAGCCCACTGCTTAAGGGCGGGCAAACTTTTCTGGTGCTCTTATGCAAGTGGGAAGATACAAGTATAGTAATACTCTTGAAGCGTTTCGATTCAGAGACAAGGAGGTGCGTCTGCTGGCCGAGATAGGGCTGGATGAGGTAACTACCGCCACTAGCTTTGTCGAATATGTGTGCGGCAAATACGCAATATCCAAGAGCGGAGTGTGGTACTGCTTGAAAAAACTCAAGAAAGGAGGCGTGGTGGAATTCACAGAAAAAGGGGAAGAATACAAACCTCTCAGGATGACCGAAAAGGGACTGGAGGTTTTCAGAAGCCACGTTCAGAAGCTCAAGTCAGGCAGAGAGCTACCTGTGGTAAGAGCCAGGGCATTCTTTTAGTTAGAGTATTTAACTTTTCTTTCCAATAGCAAGCAGATAGAATGAAAAGAAAGCAGTACGTGTGGTTTGACGGCAAGTTTGTGGACTTCGCAGAAGCAAAGGTCCACGTACTTACGCACTCCCTGCAGTATGGAAGCGGCATATTTGAAGGAATCAGGGCGTACAAGGCAAAGGAAGGTACGGCAGTATTCAGGCTCAAGGAGCACGTCAAGCGATTCTTCAACAGCGCGGAAATCTACAGCATGAAACTAGGAATTGGCCAGGCGGAGATGAAGGACGCGATACTAAGCACAATAAAGAAGAACAAGCTAGAAGAGTGCTACATAAGACCATTCGGATTCTACAATGATGCCCACATAGGAATGAATCCGCTGGGAAAAAAGGTAAGCGTAGCGATAGCAGCGATTTACATGGGCAACTACTTCAAGGGCAAGGAAAAGGGAATAAAGTGCAACATTTCATCATGGCAGAGGATAAACTCGCTGATACTCCCCCCTGAAGCGAAGGCGTCAGGAAACTACCTTAATTCAATACTCGCATCCATAGAGGCGATCAAATCCGGAGCTGACGAAGCGATACTGCTTTCCTGCGGCGGTGTGGTGGCAGAAGGGCCAGGGGAGAACATATTTCTAGTTCAGGACGGCAAGCTAGTCACTCCTTCAAGAAGTGCAGACATACTTCTTGGGATAACCAGAGACAGCATAATAAAAATTGCTGAAAACAAGGGCCTGATTGTCGAGGAAAGGGAGGTACACAGAGAAGAACTGTACACAAGCGATGAAGTCTTCTTCACTGGCACCGCCGCCGAGATCACTCCTATAACAACAATAGATTCCAGAAAAGTAGGAAATGGCGCAGTAGGTCCGATAACAAGGATGCTGGATAAAGAATTCGGCGAAATAGTTCACGGGAACAACGAGGAGTTTTCAGATTGGCTGACGTACGTGGACTAAAGCAGTTTCAGGGGCTTTGTGAATCTATCTATCTCCGTTCCCATCCACGGTCCAACACCGAGTGCCGTTATTGTTCCAGGAGGCACTTCCGTAAGCCCGGCATCAGTCACTAATGTGGAAGGTATCCCTTTGAACTTAAACGCAGCGTGAAGTTTTTTCAGGTCCTCCTCGCTACCGCTTTTGAGCACTATTTTCTTTTCTCCTTCAGCAATCCAAGCCTCGGCAACCTTCCTGTCCTTCCTCGCAGCCTCGAAGTAGCTCATCAAAGACGCGTGCGAACCCTGAGCCACCATCTTGCCCCTGCTCATGCTCAGGTCGGTCCTTATGATTATGGCCTGCTTTATCTCATCCATGCCTATAACTTCCAGCCAAGTATTTTATTACTTTCAGAAAGCATCCAAAAAGAGTTTTTATTAGTTCTCCCTTATTCATACTAGCATGAGACCCAAAGCAAGTGAACAAATCCCCACAATCAGGTCCCAGTCCGCAATGGAGTACCTGATGACCTACGGCTGGGCAATCTTGATAATTGCTGTAGTTCTAGGTGCCTTATTCCAACTCGGCGTTTTCAACTCCTCTTCATTTTCACCTAGGGCGCCTCCAGGCGCGTGTCAGGTGTTCAGGCCAAGCGGCCCCGGAACTGTGACCAACATCAACCTCATGGGCGTGTGCACTGGCCAGCTGCCGCAGTACGTCGCGCAGTTTCCAGGTTCAGCATCCTCTAACATCATCGTGCAGGATTCGAACATATTCACATCAGCTTCATCAGGCACATTGGCAGTGTGGTTCAGCCCATCCGTCGCGATAACACCAGCAGACCCCAGCTCGCATGAGTTCATAAGCAAAAATACACTTGTAGTAGGAATCGACACCGCAAACAGCGATGGTAGGATAGAGGTGCGCGGGCCTTCGCCAAGACCTGCTACTTCGCAATCTACCTGGAATGTGCAATGGTATCAGGCTACGGTGACATGGGGCAGTTCTGGGTACGTACTGTACATAAACGGGCAATCCGCAGGCACTTCAATTGACACATTTGCCTTCCTGAGCCCTTCGGGGAGCCTTGTGTTTGGAAAGACCTGGAAAGGCAATCTCGCAAATGCCCAGGTCTACAACACCTCCCTTTCTGCAAACCAAGTGCAGGCGCTTTACCTAGAGGGCATCGGCGGCGCGCCGATGAAGCTGCAGAACCTCGCGGGCTGGTGGCCGCTCAACGGAAACGCTAATGATTACTCAGGCAATAACAACAACGGCGTGCCAACTGCCGTAACGTTCACGTCGCAATATGGGAAATAGCATGAGAATACTCAAACTACAGTCCGCAATGGAGTACCTGATGACCTACGGCTGGGCCATCTTGATAATTGCTGTAGTTCTGGGTGCCCTCTTCCAGCTTGGCGTTTTCAACTCTTCCTCCTTTTCTCCCAGGGCACCGCCAGGCGCCTGCCAGGTGTTCAGACCCAGCGGTCCTGGGACAACAACAAACATCAACCTGATGGGCGTGTGCACAGGTCAGCTTCCGCAGTACGTGGCGCAGTTCAACGGGGCGAGCAGTGATATGACGGTCTATAATCTACCTGTGTTTATTTCTTCTACCAATAGAGTTACTTTCTCAATGTGGGTCAATCCAAAAATCGCTGATGGGTGGCTGGCAAGAAAAACACAATCAGGGGTTATGGACTTGGGGCTACGTCTCATTTCGGGAAACAAGCCGCAGTTCACTGCGTATAATGTCGGAACGCCATACTATGTGACTTCGGCAAACGCAATCCAAAACAAAATATGGACTTTTATTACAGGAACGTATGATGGTTCGTATCTGAGGATGTATATCAATGGAGTCCAAGATGCTTCGCTGGCAGCTACTGGAAATATTGCTGACGTAGTAAGATTAATGACGATTGGAGAATCAGGCTCTACTGCTTATTTCAACGGCTCAATCTCCAACATTCAGGTCTACAACACCTCCCTCTCAGCAAACCAGGTGCAGGCTCTTTATCTTGAGGGAATTGGCGGCGCTCCGATGAAGCTGCAGAATCTAGTCGGCTGGTGGCCGCTCAACGGTAATTCCAATGACTACAGCAGCAATAATAATAACGGCGTTCCGACAGCAGTAACGTTTACGTCGCAATATGGTAAGTAGTATGAAAACGCATTCAAAATCCCAATCCGCAATGGAGTACCTCATGACCTACGGCTGGGCCATATTGATTATTGCAGTTGTTCTTGGAGCGCTGTTTCAACTGGGTGTCTTCAACTCCTCTTCATTTTCACCACGTGCTCCACCTGGAGCCTGTCAGGTGTTCAGGCCAAGCGGACCAGGTACTACAACAAACATCAACCTGATGGGAGTCTGCACCGGGCAGCTGCCGCAGTACGTCGCGCAGTTCGGTGGATCGAGCGGCAGCTATACCAACATACCTTACAGCACAGCTCTGGATAATTTTGGTACGATGGCAATTTCTGCGTGGATATATCCTACTTCAGTTGTTGACGGCCAATCCCATGCGGTAGTAAACAAAGGCTGGCAAGCTACCGGGTCGTTTCTTGTATTCATAAGTTCGGGTGGCGTATTGTATTTCTCCATTAGAGATTCCGCTCAACGCAGCGCTTTCTGGGGGACTCCACTAAGTACAAACCAATGGTATCATGTTGTTGCCACTTACCAGAAGGGAAGCCCAAGCAAGATATATGTGAATGGCGTTGCCGGTTCAGACTCGTCAACGACAGACAATTCTCCGTTATCATTAATTTCTCCTGTGCAGATCTCAAGCGCTTCTTCTTTCAACGGCTTGATTTCCAACGTCCAGGTCTACAACGCCTCCCTCTCAGCGAACCAGGTCCAGGCGCTTTACCTTGAAGGCATCGGAGGCGCGCCTATGAAGCTGCAGAACCTCATTGGCTGGTGGCCCCTGAACGGCGACACAAAAGATTACTCTGGTAATAATAACAACTGCGTGCCGACAGGTGTGACTTTCACTTCGCAGTATGGGAAATAGTGCGATGCCAAACGGCAGCTTGCATTAACCTATAAAAGTCTCGGTTGGCTATATTTATCGAAGTGCTGCGAATGTCCAACCTTGGCGATAAGATAGTCACCGGCTACCTGAAAGGCTACTACAGGTCGGCGCACGACATCGCCCCTGACAAGCTTGAGCAGAGAGAGTTCGGCTTCGGCACATTCGCAAGCAAAATCGCATTTAGGCACATTGCCTTCAAAAATGAATCAGAACTGGCCAAATACCTGATTGAAGTGGCGCCTCCTTTTGCTGATTACTCTGCTGCATATTACGAACACCCTGATGGCAGGCCTATGGAGAAGAAGGGCTGGCTCGGATCCGAGCTCCGCTTCGACATCGATGCAAACGACGTACCCGCTCCATGCAAGCTCGACCACGGGAAGGAGTGGGTGTGCAGCAAGTGCCTCGATGCGGCCAAGGAAGAAGCAATGAAACTGATCGACGACTTTCTCATCGCTGACTTCGGCTTTTCGGAGAAGGAGATAGAGATCAACTTCAGCGGCAACAGGGGATACCACCTCCATGTAAGAAAGGACAGCATAATGATGCTTGATACAAGCGCCCGCGAGGAACTAAGCAACTACATATTCGGCCAAGAACCTGACTTCAACCTCTTTTTCAGCAAGGACTATAGCGAAAATCAAAGAGGAAAACTCACTGGTCCGAAGCCGAGTGACGGAGGCTGGAGAAGGAAGGTCGCGCAAGCATTCCTCAACTCCGCATACAGCAAAGAGATGATGACCGCGCTTGGCATAGACAAAGTTACTGCGTCGTGGATATTCAGGAATTCCCCTTCAGTAAGGGCGCAAATCGGAATAGGAAATTGGGATTTTCACCCAATACCAAAAAGAGATGAAGTGCTAAGCAACCTGGTTCACAACCAGGCCATAAAGCAAGGAAACAAGATAGACAAGGGAGTCACCAGGGATCCTTCGCACCTGATGCGTCTGCCAAACACAATACACGGTGGTTCAGGCCTCATAGCCAAGAAAATATCATCGCGCGCTGCGCTCTCCGCCTTCGATCCTCTCAAGGAAGCGATAGCATTCAAAAAGGGAGAACTTAGGGTAAAAACAGATTTCAAGTACAAACTTTTGCTGAATGGCCAGGAGTTCGGCCCATATAAAAAAGAGACGCTTACGCTGCCAGTATACGCCGCTACCTATTTATATTTAAAAGGGTTTGCTGATATAATAAACAACAATTAATACTCAGTCAAAACAAACGCTTATTTTGCTGGTGTAAACATGAACGCATACAAATATATGATTAAATCATTCCAGGAAGGCTACAAGACAAGGCCGCAGATGGTAAAGGACAGGATAGCACTCTGGCGCAAGGAGTCCCCAGTCGCAAGGATAGATAAGCCTACGAACGTGGCAAGAGCGAGAGAGCTCGGGTACAAGGCCAAGCAGGGAGTCATGCTTGCGAGAGTCAGAGTAGACAGGGGGCTGAGCCATCGAAGGAAAATCAAGGCAGGAAGAAAGCCTTCGAAAGAAGGAAGATTTTACGCTTACCGAAAACCGCTTCAGGCAAGGGCCGAGGAGCGCGCTTCAAGGAAGTTTTCAAACTGCGAGGTGCTAAACTCGTACTTTGTCGGAGCAGACGGAATGTACAGGTTCTTCGAAGTCATAATGCTCGACAGGTCGCATCCGGCGATAATGGCAGACAGCGCTTATTCCGGAGTGATTGCGCAGAGGGGCAGAGCGTACAGAAGCATCACAAGCGCAGGCATCAAGCAAAGAGGTCTTGTGAAGAAAGGGTTCGGCACCACCAAGAACAGGCCGAGCACCAAGGCGGGGCAGAGCAGGAGAGAGAAATTCGCTAATCGGCATCGATCCAATGCCTAGTGCCAAGCTTACAATAAATGTTGGAAAGAGCGCGAAGGAATACGTAAAGGTAGTCGGAAAGGGCGAAAAGTACAAAAGAGGAAGCATTTCTTTCGCTGAAAAGAAGGGCGTGATACAGGTCGATGTGATTGCTGACGACGCTGTTGCCCTCCTGGCTTCAATAAGCAGCGCAGTCAAGCAGTTGAAGATTGTTAGCGAGGTTGACTCCCTGATTGAGTAGCCCGTACTTCCACAAATGCCGATATTAATATAAATGTAAATCGCCAATTACTTTCGTTATTCTGGTGCAGACACCTCCATAACTGCGCTCATTTTAAAGTGCAAAACCATGAGAAGAGGCTCTTTAGAGTATTGGCCACATAGAAGGGCACAAAAGGTACTGCCAAGAGTGAGGACCTGGGCTGTTTCAGACACCCCTTCCTTCCCTTCCCTGCTTGCTTTCAAGGCAGGCATGACGCATATTGGTTTAATAGACGATTCAGATTCGCCTTCCAAAGGGCAAGAAATAATAAGACCTGTAACTGCGCTCGTATTCCCAAAGATTTTCGTGTACGGAGCCAGGTTCTACAGGAAAGGCTATCTGTACAAAGAAGCAGCCGGCTCTGTTTACGACAAGGCACTGGCACTGAAATTAGGAATGAAAGCGGCAAAGAGCACAAGCACAGAAGAGGCAAAGAAAAATCTGAAGAACTATACTGACATAACGATTCTCGCTTTTGCTGACCCTGTAGGGCTCAACATTGGCATAAAGAAGCAGATAAGGTTTGAGATGCCCTGCGGAGGAAAAAGCATAGAAGAGAAGTTTGCATTTATCGAGAGCAAGCTTGGCAAGGAACTGAAATCAACGGATGTTCTGGCGCCTGGAGAGTTTGTGGATGTGATAGCAGTTACAAAAGGTAAAGGCTGGGAAGGACCGATAAAAAGATTCCACTTCCCGAAGCAGGGCCACAAGGCAACAGGAAAGATAAGGCACGTTCCAATACTTGGGTCGTGGCATCCTGCAAAGGTCATGTTTACTGCGCACCTGGCAGGCTCCCTGGGATTCAACTACAGAACTGAACTTAACAAAAAGGTCATGAAACTTGGTTCTGCGCAAGATGCAAATACAGTGACACCAAGCGGAGGCTTTTTGCATTTCGGCAATATAAAAGGCGACTATGTTCTACTCAACGGCTCCGTACCAGGGCCTGCAAAGAGGCTCGTAAGGATAAGAAAGGCACTCAGGTCAAAGGGCAAGGTGACTGTGCCAAAGATAGCATACATATCAACAGCATCAAAGCAGAGCGCATAAAATGGAAGCAAATGTTTACGATTTAGAGGGCAAGGTGCAGAAAAAGGTGAGCCTGCCCAAGGTCTTCGAGTGCTCTTACAACGAGGACATGATAAAGAGGGCTTTGCTTGCAGAGCAGAGCGAAGAGTATCAGCCGCAAGGGCGTGATATTCTTGCAGGCATGAGAACATCTGCTCAATTCGTGGGAAGACTCGGCAACTACAGGTCACAAAGACACACGGGAAGGCCTCCCAGACCCAGACAGATGCTTGCTAGGGGCGGCGTTGGCGCTGTAAGAAGAATACCTTCGGCTGTGAAGGGCAGAAGGGCGCACCCGCAAAAGGTTGAAAAGAGAATAGTAGAGAAAATCAACAGGAAGGAATATATCAAAGCTCTAGAAAGCGCAGTCGCGGCCACCGGGAACATGTCCCTAATCAAGAAAACACACATTTACGCAAAAGAAACTTTCCCTATCGCTGTTTCATCCGAGATCGAAAAGATATCAAGGACAAAGGATCTCATGAAGATCATTGCCTCTTTGGGTCTGATGGAAGACCTTGAGAAATCGCACAAGCCTCGCAAAAACGAGGGCAGCAGCAGAAGGAGCAAGAAAAGATACTTCAGAAACAGCCTTTTGTTCGTAGTCAAGGATGCAAAAGTGCTAGGCAAGGCAGGCAGGAACATACCTGGCGCCAGCGTTTTGGAAGTTGACAGGCTGAGAATAAGCGCAATAACTCCCGGTGCCAAGCCAGTGCTGACGCTGTGGTCCGAATCAGCGCTGCAATCGCTGACTGAAGGCATTACAAATTCGGCAATGAGACGTAAAGGGTGGGTAAAATGAACGTTCTGCTATATCCGATCGCAACTGAGAAAGCAATAAATATGATAGAGAGAAATAATGTGATAACGTACATAGTGGACATGCGTTCAAAGAAGGAAGAAGTAAGAAAGGAATTTGAAGACACTTTCAAGGTAAAGGTTGAGAGCGTAAACATTTCGATTGAGCTGAAGAACAAAAAAAGAGCATACATCAAGATAAAGAAGGATTTCAAGGCCAGTGACATAGCGCTCAAGCTCAAGCTAGTATGAGGTAATATTCAATGGGAAAGAATCTGCATCAGCAAAGACGTGGAAGGGGCACACTCGCCTTTAGGAAACCACAAAACTACTTTAAGGCGGATGTAGTTCTCCCAAACAGGAAGGTCGAGGGGAAGATAACGGGAGAGGTCATGGAATTCATTGACGATCCTGGTCACAGCGCGCCGCTCATGAAGGTCATGTATGAGGACAACTCGCAAGCAATATTCATAGCGCCTGAGGGAATAAGGGTAGGCGAGCGCATCGAGGAGGGAGCGCAGGCAAGCGTAAGCCTTGGCAGCATACTGCTTCTGCAAAACGTACCCGACGGCATGCCCGTTTACAATGTAGAGGTATGCCCTGGCGATGGAGGAAAGTTCGCGAGAGCGGCAGGAAACTACGCAACTGTAGTATCGCACACCCAAAACACAGTCAGCCTTCTTATGCCTTCAAAGAAAGTTGTTGAGATGAATCCGCGCTGCAGAGCCCAGATAGGCGCAGTCGCAGGGGGCGGAGCGGACGCGCTGCCTATAATGAAGGCAGGAAAAAGCCACTATATGCATCACGCTATCAACGCGCCTTGGCCTGTAAACAGAGGAGTCAAGTGCAACCCTGTAGACCACCCGTTCGGAGGCAAACAGCACCACAAGGGGTCGTCAAGCATGATTTCACGCAACGCACCTCCTGGTTCAAAGGTC
>Ga0208045_1000331_pt1 | contig 20802 bp, 18 predicted proteins | sample PL_2010_200m_FD_184160 | JGI IMG/M metagenome (GOLD analysis project Ga0208045, IMG submission 184160) | Freshwater microbial communities from Powell Lake, British Columbia, Canada to study Microbial Dark Matter (Phase II) - PL_2010_200m... | ecosystem: Environmental > Aquatic > Freshwater >...
GTATATTAATTTTGCATCAAATTCCTTAAAATATGATAGCAAACGAACATTTAATCAGGGATTTAGTTGAAAAATACGGCCGGAACCGAACGGCCCTGATCCCTATACTGCAGGGAGTTGCAGAGGTCAATAATTTCATTTCCGACACCGATATGACAGAGATTGCGAAGGAGCTAGACCTTTCAGCTGCCCAGGTATATGGTACGGCGACCTTTTATTCCTTTCTTTCCACTGAACCTCTTGGGAAGTACGTGATCCGGGTATGTAAAACCATCAGCTGCGACATGCACGGGAAAATGCAGATCCTTCAAACCATTGAAGATATGCTGAAGGTGACGGTAGGTGAGACCACCCCCAACAAAAAGTTCTCCTTGCTGGAGACCAACTGTCTTGGCTGGTGTCATGAAGGGCCGGCCATGCTGATCAATGAAAAGCCTTATACCGGACTTACTCCGGAGCGGGTTCACGACATCATCAGCGAATACATCAGTAAGTCGTAACACGAATTTTAAAGAGATAGACCCATGTCAGAATCTAAACTGAAAAGAGTGGACCTCATTTTCGGCGAATATTCAAGTGCGAAATACAAAGTCCTGGCCGACGCCCTGAAACGGTCGAACGAGGAGATCCTGGAAGACCTGATGGAATCGGGGTTACGTGGGCGCGGCGGAGCCGGATTCCCTACCGGGATGAAGTGGAAGCTGGCTGCCGAAGCACCCGGAAAAGAGAAATATGTGATCTGCAACGCCGATGAGGGTGAACCCGGTACTTTCAAGGACCGGGAGATCCTTTCCCGTGTTCCGCGGAAAGTTTTCTCGGGCATGGCCATCTGCGGAAAGGTGATCGGGGCGCAGAAGGGGTATGTGTACCTGCGGGGCGAATATAAATTCCTGCTTCCTGAACTGACGCGGGAGCTGGAGCAGTACCATGATCAGATCGGCAAACTCGTATTTGATTTCCCGATCGAGATTAAGCTGGGTAGTGGCGCTTACATCTGCGGAGAAGAAAGTGCATTGTTTGAATCAATGGAAGGTTTTCGCGGAGAGCCCCGGAACAAGCCCCCCTACCCTACTACCTTTGGATTCATGGGAAAACCTACCGTGATCAACAATGTGGAGACCTTTGTCAACGTCGTGATGATCATGCGCCTTGGTCCGATTCAGTTCAAGCTGCTGGGCACTTCCGATTCCCGTGGATCAAAAGTCTTCTCGGTCTCCGGCGACACTCCCATTCCCGGAATATATGAACTGGAACTGGGGATGCCACTCGACCGGTTTGTAGAGGAATTCGGCGACGGCGACACCAAAGCCGTACAGGTGGGAGGCGCATCGGGATTCTGCGTTCCTCGGAAAAAGTTCAGGGAGACCGTGATCGGTTTTGAAGGGGTCCCCACCGGAGGTTCCATGATGCTGTTCAACAGTTCACGTTCCATGTACAATGTACTCCACAATTACCTCAATTTCTTTGAGGAGGAGTCCTGTGGCCAGTGTACCCCCTGCCGGGTCGGTTGCCAGCAGCTTCGCAAAGGAATTGTCGCGGTTAAAAAAGGGGAGAAAAAAGCACTTTACCTCGATCAGCTAATGAAACTGGCAGAAAGCATGAAGATCACGGCCAAATGCGGGCTCGGACAATCGGTAGCCAACTCGTTCTCCTCCATTGTCTATAATTTCAAAGAGGAGATGATTTACTAGTCACATATGAACCGGAAAATACTGTAATTCAGATATGGCAAAAAAAGTAACGATAACCATTGACGGAATCCAGGTGTCGGTCGACGAAGGGTCCACCATTCTGGAAACCGCCAGAAAACTGGATATTCATATCCCTACCCTCTGCTACCATGAGGACCTCTGCGTAGCGGGGAACTGCCGGGTATGCGTGGTTGAACAGGAAAATTCAAGAATTCTTCCGGCCGCCTGTGCCACCCCTGTTTCAGAAGGAATGGTGATCCACACCAACAGCGGGAAGGTACGCCAGGCCCGCAAACATATTGTGGAGCTGTTGCTCTCGGAACATAACGCCGATTGCACAAAGTGCTATAAGAACCGCAATTGCGAATTGCAGAAACTGGCCTCGCAGATGCTGACCGGCGACCACATGTTCCTCGATCTGGTTCCCGAGAAACGATATGCGATCGACCTGTTCAACTCGGCTCTGATCAAGGACGACAGCCGGTGTATCCGCTGCCAGCGCTGCGTCCGTACCTGTGAGGAACTCCAGAGTGTCAGCGCCCTGGGAGTGGCCTATCGCGGAAATAAGATGAAGATCTCGACCTTCTTTGAACACTCTCTCTTTGAGGTGGTTTGTACGAACTGTGGTCAGTGCGTAAACCGGTGTCCGACCGGAGCTCTGATTGAACGGAATTATGTAGACAAGGTCTGGGATGCCATCTACGATCCTGCCAAACATGTGGTGGTTCAAACCGCACCTGCCGTACGCGTTGCGCTGGGCGAATCCCTGGGTATGCCTCCGGGAAAAATTGTCACAGGCAAGATGGTCACCGCCCTGAGACGGTTAGGCTTCACTGCGGTTCTGGACACCGATTTCACGGCCGATCTGACGATCATTGAAGAGGGCCACGAATTGCTGGAACGGTTGAAGCGGGCACTGGTGGACAAAGATCCAAAGGTAGCCCTTCCGATGGCCACCTCCTGCTCCCCCGGATGGATTAAATTTTTGGAACACACCTTCCCGGAACTGCTGCCCAACCTCTCTACCTGTAAATCCCCGCAGCAGATGTTCGGCGCACTGGTTAAAACGTACTATGCCCAGAAACGAAAGCTGGATCCGAAGAATGTGGTATCGGTCTCCATCATGCCCTGTACGGCTAAGAAATTTGAAGCCGACCGTCCGGAGATGCGCTCCAGTGGTTACAAAGATGTGGACTATGTGCTCACCACCCGCGAACTGGCTATCATGATCACTCAGGCCGGGCTGGAATTTGACAAACTGCCGGATGAACCGTTCGACAGCATCATGGGGGTCTCAACCGGAGCCGGTGTGATCTTCGGAACCACAGGTGGCGTTATGGAGGCAGCCCTGCGTACAGTGTATGAAGTAGTGACCGGACGGGAAGTCCCGTTCGAGGATCTCAACATCATCCCTGTCCGGGGCACCGAAGGGGAGGTCCGGGAGGCCTCCTTGAAAATCACGAAGACCAAACCGGAATTCAGGTACCTGGAAGGCATCGAGCTACAGTGCGTGGTGGCCAATGGCCTGGCCTATGCCAAACAGGTAATGCAAAATGTAAAAGAAGGGAAGGTCCACTACCATTTTATAGAGATCATGGCTTGTCCCGGCGGATGCCTCGGTGGCGGCGGACAGCCCATTCCCACCAACAAGGAGATTCGGAATAAACGGAAACATGCAATTTATGAAGAAGACCTGGGGATGCCTCTCAGAAAATCTCACGAAAACCCTGAAGTTCAGGAGATCTACAAAGAGTTCCTGGTGAAACCTCTCGGGCATAAATCCCATGAACTGCTCCATACGCACTATACTCCGCGTAAGCGGTACTAAACCGATGGTTGAATCAGGCCTTTGCTGAACTTCAGCTCAAAGAACTCCTGAGAAAGCTTATTTAGGCTCTTCGGTTTTAGCAGGTTCTTCCACCTCCTCCGGCATTTCCCGGTGCCAGATGAGCACATCCCTGTCGGGAGGCCCCAGCAGAGCGTCATCAGAAACCTCAATGGTAATCCGTTTCCCGTTTTTGATCTCTTTGACTTTGTAACTCTTCACCGCACGCATCGGAATGTCGCCCAGGACATCGGAAAGGGTTTCCCCTTTGTTACCGGATCTGAACCGGACCATGCCACGACATTCAGGTGGTTCGGGTATAAATTGCATGTGTTCAGGGAGGCAAAAGTGTTCCAGATGTTCCGGTTGACAGGCCCATCTCCACTGACCCCTTTCCCGCGGCATTACTCTGTAAGCATCCCGAAGGGAACGTCCGACTTTTTCCTGGACCTGCTGCATCTCCTTCTCGCTGAGGTTAATCTGCATCTCTTGCATCAGCTTCTCGAAATCTTTCATCTGGCCCTGGTATTGCTCCATCGCTTCCTCAAAGGCCTCCATGTCGAAATTCTCATCGATGACGAAGGTGGTATCAATGGCGAATGACTCGCCATTCTCGTCCATGTCGATTTTGACGGAGATCATCTTTCCGGGTTTCTCCTTTAGGGTATCCTGCGAAGAGGCTTTCGGCGGCAAAATAAAGATGCCTGACAGAGTGAGTGCAAAGATCATCACTCTGATGATACAAACTGATTGGTTTTTCATGGTGTTTCTGAATTGGTGTTGAAGGTACAAAACTATTCCGGATCTCCCATTGAAACTGTTAAAGGGTCGTTAAAGTTGGTTAACGAAAGGTTAATTATCTGACTGAGACTCATTTGATTTATTAATTTTGGTGCATGAATAAAAGATGGCTTTCCCTGCTTATTCTCTTCATCTGTCTTTCCATGGCAGGTATCATTCTGGTACAGTACCTGTGGATCAGAAATGCTATGAAGATCCGGGAAGCCCAGTTCAACCAGCAGGTCAATGAAGCCCTCGGTACAGTTGTCGACCGGTTGGAAACCACGGAGAACCTGTCGTTACTCAGCGCCCGGCTTATTTCCGACAGCATCCGCGACCTCATCAGAACCCTGGCCAGTGACAGCGCTTCGGTGGAACAGCTTCAGATTGATGCGGGACTGCTCCATGACCTGCTGAATGACAACCCGGTTCACTGGGCAGAAAAAAAAGTGGTCAGGGCAGATCCACAGGTCAGAGTCCAGCCTGAAGAGGAATACAGCAAGCAGTATCAGCAAGCCATGGCGAAGCTTTATGGAGACCGGAAGTACCAGCAGTCTATGGATTCCATCATGTCCCGCATCCGAACCAATCTCATCGTGGGCAACGATTGGGTGAATATTCAGTTTGAATGGGAATCCAGTCAATTGGAGCGCCTCGATTCGATGTGGGTCGTTCAGGAAGAGTACATTCAGCGGATCCCCAGCGATGGGAGAAGCGTTTCGGTTACTGCCGGCCGTCCGTCAAGAAACACCTACTACTTCCAGGATCCGCAACCGCCACCAGAACGACCGGACGAGAGGAGAAAAACAGCCGGACGATTTGTGGTCACGCATCATCCTCCTGATCCTATAATCGTACTTCCCCCTCCTCCTGAAAATCAATCGAGACATAGCGCTTCGAAGGTCCTGGAAGAAAAGATCAAAAAGCTGGACAGACGTGCCTCTCAATTGCAGGATTTGATCCAGCGAATGGCCGTAGAGTTTGAAGAGATACCCAAGACCATCGAAACGCGGATTGACAAAACCATTCTTGAAAGCACCCTGAAATCGTCGCTAGCCGACAAAGAGATCGCCATTCCATTTGAATTTGCCGTATTTTCCCCGCAGAACGACGGCAATCCCATTCCGATCCGTTCTGCAGGATACCTGGATAAGCATGAAGCGATAGACCACGAGGTTTCGCTCTTCCCGAATGATGTATTCGAGAAACCGGATCAGCTCCTGGTCTACTTCCCCGGGCAAAAAAGTCATATCCTGAAGTCCCTTTCGGTACTGATGCTGGGATCCATCCTTTTCACCCTGATCATCATGTTCTCTTCGGGATTGAGCATCTTTGTGATTGTGAGGCAAAAAAAGATATCGGATATTAAAACCGACTTCATCAACAACATGACCCACGAGTTCAAGACTCCCATTGCCACCATCTCGATTGCTGCTGATTCGATCAATAATCCGAAAGTCATCGATTCGCCCGACCAGATCAAATCCTACACACGGATCATCAAAGAGGAGAACAGCCGGATGAATACCCGGGTGGAGCAGGTGCTCCAGATGTCTCTCCTCGACAGCCGCGATTTCAACCTGCAACTTGAACCGTTGAACCTGCATAAACTGATCAGCCGGACCGTCGACCATTTCAGGCTGATCGTAGAAAAACGGGGAGGAACCATTGAGGCCCGGTTCGATGCATCCAATCCGCTGGTACTGGCCGACGAAGGCCACATGCGGAATGTGCTGACGAATTTGTTTGACAATGCGAACAAATATTCTGTCTCACAACCCGTTATCACCATCACAACGGGCAACAGGGCAGACCAGTTTTTTTTCAGTGTGGAAGACCAGGGAATGGGTATGACGCAGGAAACCCAAAAAAGGGTATTTGATAAGTTTTTCCGGCTGACAACCGGCAATGTACACAATATCAAAGGATTCGGTCTTGGATTAAGTTACGTCAAGGCCATTGTGCTGGCTCATCACGGTGAGATCAAGCTGGCCAGTGAGACGGACAAAGGGAGCCGGTTTGAGATCTCCCTGCCCGTAATGACGAGGGACGAAGGACGTGAGACGTGAGACGTAAGACGTGAGACGTAAGACGTAAGACGTGAGACGTAAGACGTGAGAAGCAAGAGATGAAATCGAATAGTGGGATTTCTACTGTACAACTGATTAACTCCGTGACCCTGTGACTCTGTGACCCTGTGCCCTTGTGACTTTGTGACCCTGTGCCCTTGTGACTTTGTGACTTAAAACTGATACTATGAGCAACAGAACGAAAGTACTTTTAGTAGAGGATGATCCCAATTTCGGATCGATCATGAAATCGTACCTGGAGCTGAATGACTATACCGCGGTACTGAGAACAGACGGAAAACAGGGACTTGAAGCGGTCAGCGAAGACTCATTCGACATCTGTATTCTCGATGTGATGATGCCGGAAATGGATGGGTTCACCCTGGCCAGGGAGATTAAAAAACTCCACCCGGACCTTCCCTTTATCTTCCTGACCGCAAAATCACTGAAATCGGATATGCTCGAGGGCTTTAAAACCGGCGCCGACGATTACATCACCAAGCCGTTCGACTCCGAAGTGCTGCTGTATAAACTGAAAGCGATTCTGAAACGGCACGCCCAGCAGGCAGAGGACGAAAGTAAACTGATTGATTTCCAGGTAGGTAAATTCACCTTCTCCTATACCCTTCGCACCCTGACCCTCGGAGACCACATCCAGTCCCTCTCTCCCAAGGAGGCAAAGCTCTTACGGATGCTGTGTGAAACACGGGACGGAATCCTGCTCCGGAAGGAAGCACTGGATAAGATCTGGGGCGACGACAACTACTTCAACGGAAGAAGCATGGATGTATTTCTGGCCCGCCTCAGGAAGTATCTGAAAAAGGACCCTTCGGTGGAAATTATCAACATTCACGGAAACGGGTTCCGGTTAATCACCGGTAAATGATATCCGGTTATTCAAAGAGGAACATATTCATTGACCAATAGGTAGCCGCACCGGCGAAGTAGCCGATGACTGCCCATATGGATATTTTGCGGAGGTACCAGATAAAATCGATCTTTTCCATTCCCATTACGGCAACGCCCGCGGCAGAACCGATGATCAGGATACTGCCTCCCGTTCCCGCACAATAGGCAAGCATCTCCCAGAAATAGTGGTCCACCACAAAGGTCGACTCATACATGCCCATCGCGCCGGCTACCAGGGGGACGTTGTCGACAACGGCGGAAAGAAGTCCGATGACCACGTTGATCAGGTATAGGTTCCCGACATGCAGATCGAGTTCCGTGGCCAGCAACTGGAGGTGACCTGCACTCTGCAAGGCAGCGACAGCAAGCAAAATTCCGAGGAAGAACAACACGCTGGGGGTGTCTATTCGCCTGAGTGTCCCAACCACAGTCAGCATGGGTTTGTGCTCCTCATGTTTCGATTTGTGAAGTATTTCAGTAGTTATCCACAAAATACCCAGCCCCAAGAGCATCCCAAGGTAAGGTGGAAGGTGTGTGATCGTTTTGAAGACCGGAATCATGAGCAGGGCTCCGATTCCCATGATAAAGATAAAGTTCCGTTCAAACGCGGTCGTAGGATTCGATTGATCCTCCCGTTCAACCCTGGCAGGGCGACGGACCATTCCTTTCATCAAAAAGGATAGTATGATTAACGGGATTACCATGGAAATGAAGCTGGGGACGATGGTCTTGAGAATGATATTCACTGTGGTGACATGGCCGCCGATCCACAGCATGATCGTTGTTACGTCGCCGATTGGGCTCCAGGCCCCTCCGCTGTTGGCTGCAATGATCACTATCCCGGCAAAAAACCACCGGTCCTTTTTATCCGCTATCAGTTTCCGCAGCAGTGCTACCATGACAATGGAGGTGGTCAGATTATCCAGAGCCGCCGACATGAAGAAGGTGAGGATGCTGAGAATCCAGAGGAGCTTGATTTTATTGGTCGTTTTGATCCGGTCGGTGATGATACGAAAACCCTCATGCGAGTCGACTAACTCCACGATGGTCATCGCACCCAGCAGAAAAAAAATGATCTCGGATATTTCTCCCAGGTGCTCCAGTAATTCGTGATGCGAAACCCATACTGAAAAGGTACCATCGGAGAATTCTTCCAGGTACCTGTGAAAATTCCCCGTGTTGACCAGGATCTGTTCCCCGCCGAATATGAACAGGACCCACAACAGGACGGCAAGCACCAATGCACTCGCCGATTTATTGACTTTCAGGGGATGCTCCAGGGCAATGCAAATATATCCCAGGATGAATACCACGATCATCAGGTAGAACATATAGGTCATATAACTAGTTTAATCAGGGCTGTAAAGCTAACGAAATGTCCGGGATGGGGCAAAAGTACAAACAATTGGAACTACTCCCGTTTTTTTTCAACAGGATTTCAACAATTACTGGCAGGATTGTAAAATTTTTGTCTACTTTTATCTACGAATCTAAAGGTATCCGTATGTATCTCAAAAACCTTCCGCATAAAACAGTTGAGCGCCTGAGCCAGTATCGCCGGGCTCTTTTATTGACATTATCGAAGGATAAGACCCATGTTTTCTCCCATGAGATTGCCCAGATGCTCCACATCACACCGGTGCAGGTTCGCCGGGATCTGATGCTGATCGGCTATTCGGGGAACCTTCGGAAAGGATATGACATCAAGGAGCTGATTGAATTGATTGGCCGAATCATAGATACTGAAAAGGGACAGCGGGTTACTGTAATCGGACTGGGGAACCTGGGGAAAGCGATTATCAGTTATTTCAAGGGAAAACGAACCAAACTTACCATCATTGCCGCATTTGATATCAATCCCGAGAAGATCAACCGCGTTTACGACGGGGTTTCAGTTCACCATATTAGCAATTTGTCGGAAATTGTAAAAAAGCACAACATCAGTATCGGGATCATCACGGTTCCTGCCGATCAGGCCCCGGAGGTTGCAGAGGCCCTTGTGGAATCCGGTGTAAAAGGGATTCTGAACTATTCCCCGAAGCCCCTCAATGTCCCCCCCTATGTTTACCTGGAAGAGTATGACATGATCACATCGCTGGAGAAGGTAGCCTTCTTCGCGAAGAAAAACGATGAACGGTTCAAGTAACAGGGACTAGATTGAATATTTATTACGACTTCGACCATCTTGGAGAGATCCGGAATGCTGTTGTTACAACCGGTTCTTTTGACGGGGTGCATACCGGCCACAAAGTGATCCTGGAGCGGCTGAAAAAGCTCGCTTTTGAGATGGGGGGGGAAACGGTGCTGATCACGTTTGACCCCCACCCGCGGAAGGTGCTGTACCCGGATACTTACGGGAAAGAACTCCGGTTGATCACTACCCGGCGCGAAAAGACCGAACTGCTGTCACGGGCGGGCCTTGACCACCTCATCATTGTCAATTTCACTCCGGAATTCTCGAAGACTTCTTCTGTCAATTTCGTCAGAGATATCCTGCTTAAAAAACTAAAGGCGCGCAAGATCATCACGGGCTACAACCACCATTTCGGATACAACCGGGAAGGGGACACGGAGGTGATGCGTCAGCTTGGCAGGCAGTACGGTTTTGAGGTGGAAGAGATCCCGGAACAGGAGATCCAGCAGGAGTCGGTCAGCTCGGTCTCCATCCGGAAAGCCCTGCTGGAGGGGGATATCCGGCGTGCCAACAAATACCTTGGCCACAATTATATCATTACGGGAAAATGTACCCGGAAGAAGGTATCCCCGGTAAATCCCCATGCTCCATGTTATTCAATCCGCCCCGAAGATGAGATAAAACTCCTGCCTCCTGATGGCACCTACCCCGTCATCATCATTGATCCGGATGACAAATACCCCGGGCATTGCATGATCCGGAACAATCCTGAATCGCCTCTTCAGGCATCCATCACCTTTGAAACAACCGAACCGGTAAACTGCATGACCGATATCACCACCCTTTTATTCCTTGATAAAGAACCAGCATCCCATGCACATTGATATCCTCACCATATTCCCGGAGATGTTCGATAACTTATTCCGGCATTCCATCATCAAGCGAGCCCGGGAGAAGGAACTCGTTACCATCTGTCTGCACAATTTCCGCGACTATGCCACCAATAAGCATAAAAGCGTGGATGACTATCCTTACGGAGGAGGGGCCGGCATGGTAATGATGGCGGAACCGATCATCAGCTGCATCGAAGCGCTCACCGGTAAGCGGAGCTATGATGACGTTATCTACCTGAGCCCCGACGGAGAGCTGCTTACACAGCATACAGCCAACCTCCTTTCGCTCAAGCAGAATCTCATCCTGCTCTGCGGTCACTACAAAGGAGTGGATGAACGGGTCAGGGAGTCGGTGATCACACGGGAGATCTCGATCGGAGATTATGTTCTTTCTGGCGGCGAACTGGCCGCAGCTGTGCTGGTGGATGCCATAATCAGACTGATCCCCGGGGTGCTGGGAGATGAAACCTCTGCCCTCTCCGACTCCTTTCAGGACAACCTGCTTTCTCCGCCGGTCTATACGCGTCCATACGAGTTTCGCGGCAAAACGGTTCCCGATATCCTTCTTTCCGGCCATGATAAAGAGATCGCTCAATGGAGGCATGAGCAATCCCTGGAACGGACCCGGAAACGCCGCCCCGGTCTGCTTGATGATCAGTGATCGCGGTTCCGGTATTGATTCTAGAGAGAATTATCATCACCCCTCCCTTGTGTAATGAAAAAATTTCTATATTTGCACTCCCTTATTCAGAATAACCATTTAACGGAGAAAACAGGATGAACAGAGCTGAGATCATGAAGTACGTAGAGGAGACATTCGTGGAGAAGAAAGAGTTCCCCGTATTCAAGGCAGGTGACACCATTACAGTGCATTATAAGATCAAGGAAGGAAACAAGGAACGTATTCAGAATTTTCAGGGAGTAGTACTTCAGCGCACAGGCAAAGGAGCAACGGAAACCTTTACGGTACGAAAAATCTCCGGAAATATCGGCGTGGAACGGATTTTCCCCATCTCCTCCCCCTTCATCGAAAAGATCGATGTGAACAAGCGGGGTGTGGTCAGAAGGGCCCGGATCTTCTACCTGCGCAAACTACAGGGCAAGAAGGCCAGAATCAAAGAAGAGAGAATGTAACCCTCGTTGACAAAAAGCGAAAGAGGCTGCCTCAACTTGTGAGACAGCCTCTTTCTTTTTAGTTCATCACCAGATGTATGTGACCCGTAAACCGGGTTTGACAAGTAGACAAGGATTTTGAATAGTTGAGGATATTTCTGATCACATATTCACTGGGAGAAACACTCTTACTGCTTTTTTTACCCTCATCAGAATGAATTGTTCCGGAAGAGGTTAACTTTCCAAAGAAAAAAAGTAAGCTTCGCTTCATAGGCATGGTTTATGGTTTGACACGTTTTCATACTTATGAAACGGAGTAAGTTTTCACTTATTTTATTTGTGGGAAAAAAAAGCGGACAGGCCTTTGTGCCTATACTGAGAGGATCACCTCTTTCTCTTTGACCAGTTTGCGCAGGTTGATCAGTGCATACCGCATGCGGCCAAGTGCTGTGTTGATACTGACGTTGGTTACTTCGGCGATGTCTTTGAAACTCATATCGCCATAATGGCGCATGATGAGGACCTCTTTCTGTTCTTTGGGGAGGTATTCGATCAGTCGTTTGACATCTTTATGTATCTGCTCGGTGATCATGACCTCTTCGACCGAATCGACAGGGATCCGTACCTTATCGAATATGTTGTAGTCGTCGCGGTTCTCGATGACCGGGATCCGTTTGGCTTTCCGGAAGTAATCAATGATGAGGTTGTGCGCAATGCGCATTACCCATTGGATGAACTTTCCCTCCTCTTTGTATTGTCCGGATCGGAAGGTATTGATCACCTTGATGAAGGTATCCTGGAACAGATCCTCGGCCAGTTCCTTATCCTTGACAATCATAAGGATATAGGCAAAGACACGGTTTTGATGACGTCTGATAAGTTTTTCGAGGGCGGATTCATGACCGGCTAGATACCTGCGAATCAGTTCCTGATCACTGATTACCTGGGTTTTCATAGGACCTCCTTTTTAAACAAAAAAGAGTAGAGTTTTAGCCGATAGTGTCCCTCCTATGATTTGTGCGCGGTTGCGCGGTGATCTATTTAATACGCCCTTTCCAGTGAAAGGTTGCTGCAAAAATAAATAAAAAAAACCGAAAAGCAAATATTCTTACTATTTTCGCACTTTCTGCGGGACCGATACAATGAGACGGAATGCTAACCCAGACCCGAAAAAGCACATCATTATCCGGGGCGCCCGGGTCAACAACCTGAAGAACATCAGCCTGGCCATCCCCCGGAACAAATTTGTGGTGATCACAGGTCTTTCCGGTTCCGGAAAATCCTCCCTGGCATTTGATACCCTCTATGCGGATGGCCAGCGTCGCTATGTTGAAAGTCTGAGCGCCTATGCCCGGCAGTTTCTGGGACGGATGAGCAAGCCCGAAGTGGACTCCATTCAGGGTATCGCCCCGGCCATTGCCATCGAACAGAAGGTCAACACCCTCAATCCGAGATCCACCGTAGGGACCTCTACCGAAATTTACCAATACATTAAACTGCTCTTTGCCCGGATCGGGAAAACATACAGTCCGGTTTCCGGCAGACCGGTGAAACGCGACACTGTTTCCGATGTGGTGGATGTGCTGCTTTCGGCCGCAGAGGGAACCCGGGCTACCATTTTTGCTCCCTTGAACGGGTTCCCGCAGAACGGAGATCTTAAAGCCAAATGCAAGGTGCTGCTTCAGCAGGGATTCAACCGGGTGATGGTAGACGGGGAAGTCATCCGGATTGAAGAGGCATTAGAGAAAGATGACTGTAACTACAAAGAGCTCTTCCTGGTGGTTGACCGGGTGACGATCCAGCCGGATGATGAAGACCTGGCCGGACGGTTGGCCGATTCCGTTCAGACTGCTTTTTTTGAAAGCCATGGTTCCTGCGTGGCCGAACTTTTGGGGGAACAAACGGAACGGCAGTTCTTTTCGAACAAGTTCGAAGCCGATGGCATCACGTTCGAGGAGCCTTCCGAGAATCTCTTCAGCTTTAACAACCCTTATGGGGCGTGTAAGTATTGTGAGGGATTCGGCAGCGTGATCGGGATTGACGAGGAACTGGTGGTTCCCAACAAAAGCCTTTCCATTTATGAGGAAGCCGTTGCCTGCTGGCGAGGGGAGAAGATGAGCGAGTGGAAGAACGAGCTCGTACTACACGCCTATAAGTTTGATTTTCCCATCCATAAGCCCTTTTATGAAATGACTGCTGAACAGCGGGCCCTCCTCTGGAAAGGGAATCGCTTTTTTAAAGGATTGACCCGCTTTTTCGAATTTGTCGAGAGTCAGAGTTACAAAGTCCAGTACCGGGTGATGATGTCGCGCTACCGCGGAAAGACCGTCTGCCCGGAGTGCCATGGCGCCCGGCTTCGAAAAGATGCCTCCTACGTAAAGATTGGGGGTAAATCGGTTAATGAGTTGACCCTGATGCCGGTTTCGGATCTGCGTGAATTCTTCCGGTCCCTGAAACTCTCCAGCTACGATGAGACTGTGGGACACCGGCTCCTGACGGAGATCAACAACAGGCTGGAGACCCTGACTGATGTAGGGTTGGGTTACCTGACCCTCAACCGTCTCTCTTCTACCCTCTCGGGAGGAGAATCCCAGCGTATCAATCTCTCCACAGCACTCGGGAGCAGCCTGGTCGGTTCCATGTATATCCTGGATGAACCCAGTATCGGTCTGCACCCCCGCGATACACAACAGCTCATCAAGGTGCTGGTGCGGCTTCGTGACCTGGGGAATACCGTGATCGTGGTGGAGCACGACGAAGAGATCATCCGGGCAGCCGATGAGATCATCGATATCGGGCCCCTGGCCGGACAACATGGCGGAGAGGTAGTTTGCCAGGGGACTGTCAGTGATCTCATTGCCTGTGAAGGGAGTCTGACCGGAGATTACCTTGGCAAGCGACGATCTATTGAGCTCCCATTACGACGGCGGAACTGGAAGGAGTTCATTCGTATCAAAGGAGCGCGGGAGAATAACCTCAAAATGATCGACATCGAGATACCGCTCCACATTTTTACCGTCGTCACCGGCGTGAGCGGATCGGGAAAGACCTCCCTGGTCAAGCGGATCCTCTTTCCGGCCCTGAAGAAGATTCATGGCGGCTGGGCGGAGAAAACCGGGAAATTCGACCACCTGGAGGGGGATTTCAACCGGATCGGAGCGGTGGAACTGGTAGACCAGAACCCCATTGGTCGCTCCTCACGGTCCAATCCAGCCACTTACATCAAGGCTTTTGACGAGATCCGTGCCCTTTTCTCCGATCAGAAACTCGCTGTGGTACGGGGATATAAACCGGGTTTCTTCTCGTTCAACATTGCCGGTGGAAGATGCGAAGAGTGTGAAGGAGAGGGCGTTCAGAAGATCGAAATGCAGTTCATGGCCGATATTTTCCTCACCTGCGACGCCTGTAAGGGAAAACGGTTCAAGGAGGAGGTGCTGGATGTGAAGTACCGGGAGAAGACAATTGTAGATATCCTTGATATGACGGTGGATGAAGCGATCGGATTCTTCGGACAGGATCCGAAACCCACCGCTTCAGAGAAACGGATCCTGGGACGACTACAATCCCTGCAGGATGTAGGACTGGGATACCTGAAACTGGGACAATCCTCCTCCACCCTCTCAGGCGGAGAGGCGCAACGGATCAAGCTGGCTTTTTTCCTCTCGAAAGGGAATACCGAGAAACCCACCCTCTTCATCTTCGATGAACCCACCACCGGACTTCATTTCCACGATATCCACAAGTTGCTGATTGCCTTCGATTCGCTGATCCAGATCGGCCATTCCGTGGTGGTGATCGAGCACAATCCCGAAGTGATCAAAACGGCCGACTGGGTGATCGACCTGGGCCGGGAAGGAGGAGACAGTGGGGGGTATTTGGTTTTTGCCGGCACCCCGGAGGAGCTGGTGAAATGCGGGGAATCCTATACGGGTTACTACCTGAAGGAAAAAATAGCGAAATAGCGAAAAACGAAATAGTGAAACCATGAAAAGTATTAATCCTGCGACGAACGAAATCATTCAGGAGTACCGTGAGCATACCCCCTCAGAGGTGGTAGCGATCATCGGAAAAACGCATGAAGCCTGGGGAAGATGGAAACAGAGTGCGTTTACTTCCCGCCGGGAGTGCATGCTCAAAGCGGCGGCGGTGTTGCGATCGCGCCGGGAGGAACTGGCACGGCTAATGACGCTGGAGATGGGAAAGATCATCGGGGAGTCTCTGGCAGAAATAGAGAAATGTGCTTCAGGTTGTGATTTTTATGCGGAACATGCAGAGCGTTTCCTGCGCGATGAAGTGATCTCCACCGATGCCTCCCGGAGTTTTGTGGCTTTTCAGCCACTGGGCGTCGTCCTGGCCGTGATGCCCTGGAACTTTCCATTATGGCAGGTCTTCCGTTTTGCTGCTCCCGCCCTGATGGCCGGAAATGCAGGATTGCTCAAGCACGCTTCCAACGTGCCCGGCTGCGCCCTTGCTGTCGAGGAGGTGCTCCGGGAGGCCGGTTTTCCGGAAGATCTCTTCCGCACCCTGCTGATTCCTTCCGGTTTCGTGGAAACCGTCATTGACCATCCGTTCGTAGTGGCTACTACCCTCACCGGAAGTGAATTCGCGGGCAGCCAGGTCGCTTCTGCAGCCGGCCGGCAGATCAAAAAAAGCCTGCTGGAACTGGGGGGGGCCGATTCCTTCATCGTACTGGAGGATGCCGATCTGGATCTGACCGTGACCAATGCCGTAAATGCCCGGCTGGTAAACCAGGGACAGAGCTGTATAGCCGCCAAACGCTTCATCGTTGCGAAACCTGTCCTTGGAGAGTTTACCACCCGCATTCAGGCCGAGTTCCTGAAACTTCAACCCGGCGATCCACTGGATCCGGCTACCCGGATCGGTCCATTGGCCCGTCCCGATCTGGTCGACGACATCGACCGCCAGGTACACCAATCGATAACGATGGGGGCTATCCTCATAGCAGGGGGAAAACGGATAGACCGACCCGGCTGCTACTATGAACCGACCATTCTCACCGGGGTATCCAAAGGGATGCCTGCTTATGAGGAGGAGACGTTCGGTCCCCTGCTTGCAATCATTCCGGTATCTTCGGAAGAGGAGGCCGTGATGGTAGCCAATGATTCTTCCTTCGGTTTGGGAGGAAGCGTATGGACCCAGGATCCGGTACGGGGAGAGCGGATAGCCAGAGCCGTGGAGACCGGCGCCATGTTTGTCAATGGCATCACCAAATCGGATCCGCGACTGCCTTTCGGCGGCATAAAAAAATCGGGCTACGGCCGGGAACTGGGGAGTTACGGCATAAGGGAGTTCGTGAACATCAAGACGGTTTGGATCAGGTAGTTTCTCCTTTTTCTTTGATCCTAAATTTGAAACGAGTACCTTTGCACCCACATTTTTGGCGTGGTAGCTCAGCTGGTTAGAGCGTCGGATTCATAACCCGGAGGTCACGAGTTCAACTCTCGTCCACGCTACTACAGCTCTCAAATATCTCATTATCAGGCATATAGAAGCGAAAATTTGTGTCTCTTGAGACAAATTGAGACAAAAATCTTGAGTAGTCTTCATCCATTCTCTGTTTTTGCCGGGGGCGGTTTAATTCAGAGAAACCATGGAGAAATACAAGACTGCAAAACTCTTCGATGCCAACGGCGATATTGATCAACGTTGGTTTGTATTCTATTACTTCCGCAATCCTGATACTGGGAAATTTGAAAGATTCCGAGAGTGGATTCCATTGAGTATCAAATCACGGTCCGGAAGACGTGACAAAGCCCACCAACTCATTTCCAGGATAAATATGAAGCTCCGGCAGGGATTCAATCCCTATGCCCATAAGGAGAAGCGGTTCACTAACATTATTGATGCGATGAATTTTGTCCTGGAAGTAAAGAGGAGCTTCTGCAGAGACAGAACCTATCATACATACAAATACCTGGTCAAGTACTTCATTGAATGGCTAAAGACTAACCAAATGTCTTCATACACCATTGAGGATTTCAGCTATTATCACGCTCAGGACTTCCTTGATAATGCTAAACGAGATAAAGGGATTACGAACAGGACTTACAACTACATGGCCATGCACATGAAGACTTTCTTCAATCTTCTGGTAAAGCGGGAATGGATCCTGGCGAATCCATTCCAGCGAATTGAGAAGCTTCCAGAAGAGGAAGCCGAAATTGCCGCATTCTCAAAAGAGGAACTCTCGATCATGCAGAAATTCCTTCCAGAATATGATTACAACCTATATGTTGTAGCCTGTCTGATCTTCTATTGCTTTCTCAGGCCACAGGAGATTATGCGGCTAAGGGTCTCTCATATCCATTTGAGTGCCGGGACAATAATCCTCCCGGGCCATGTCTCAAAGAACAAGAAGCAGGATGTGGTCCAGATTCCGAACGGTTTTAAGAAGGTCTTAGCCAGGTTTGACATGAATTATCCGCCTGATTATCTATTATTTACACGGAAACTGCAACGAGGAACAAAACCTGCTGCTCCTACCAGGATTGCAGAATACTGGAGGGCCTTTGCAAATACCTATGGAATACCCAAAAAGATCTATTCCTTGAAACATACCGGTGTTGGTATGGCAGTGGATAGTGGAATCAACCTCCGGGATCTTCAGCTTCAGTTAAGACATTCCTCTCTTGACATGACGCAACGGTACCTAGACAGGTTCCGCAGAAGGCCCTCCGATAAATTGATCAATGGATTTCCGGAACTTGAGTAAAGTGGCTTAGACCTTGTACATCTCCAACGTAGCCGGCTTGATTTTATCCCTATTAAAGGTCACCCGGACATCCTTGATCAGGTAATCGAGTCCGTTTATCCTATACTTCTTTGAGAAATCCAGGCTCTTTAATTCCTGGAAAGTCATCTGCTTGACGACCTTAACCAGCCTGGCTTGCATGAACCAATTGAAATAAGCCTTGTAATGCAAATCGTACAAGTTATTATTCTGATTGAAAAACAAACCAAAATTATTTGTCTGACTTGTTCCGATCATGGTAGGCTTTTCAATGTTTTGGTATTTGGTAAAGAAGATCCGAGGAGATATATTATTCCATTCAGACAGTTTATTTTTACACATGACCTCATCTGGGGCTTCAATCAAGCCAAGGCTGGAAAACTTTGAATCTATTTTCTCCGAAAAATCACGGAAAAGAAACTGGGAAAAAATGTATGATTTCAATATCGGAGCCGCTGCCCAGGTTTTCGTAAGGGAGGAAAGATTATAAAATTCATTTGCACTTTCAACGAACCTGATTTCCCCGATTTCTGCATAAGGGAACTGGGGTAAATCTGAGACTTTCTCAACAGAAGGATTGATCCTGCCGACAAATATATCTTCAATCGACGAGGATGAATCCAGTGCCGTATCATCCGAATCCAGGGACATCTTGAAAAGGAAGCCTGTTTTATGCGTAGTGAGATCCGACGATACTTTTTCAATACGGTCACTGAATTCGATGTGATCTGTTGATTTGAGGATATCGTCCACCGAGATACACCGGGCGTTTTTCATGGTGTTATCAATGAAAAAACGACAATTGAAATGGGTTTCAATGCCGGTCAGAAAGTCACTAACTGCCATATTCGGTAGATGCATCCCGGTGAAGATATCCACCAACGTATAGGTGAAATCGGTCAGTAAGCTATTACAGGTTAGAGAGTTGTAAACAACGAGTTTACTATAGTCGGCATGTTTTGTGAACATGGAATCCGATAGCTTATACCCTGCATCCTTGAAAATAGAAACAAGTACATGACGCAGAAACAGAAATGGAATGATAACGGTCCTGTTGTTCTGATTGGTCCATGCACAGATCTTATTATTGGCAGGGGGATCAGTTCTGCGGTAATTATAGTACTCTTGTTCCGGATCTTCTGTGACGGGATCGAAATAATCGGGATTCCAAATCTCCGGGAAGCAAACAGTTGTCTCGGGATAAAACCTTCCGGTACACCAGTTGATGTAATCAAGCGCCACGGTTTCGCTGGGGAATACCATCTCCCCGGTATTCACTGCACGCATCATTCGCTCTTTGATGGCATTGAAGAAACTCCCTTCTGCCTGCAGCATGGTCCCCTCTATCACGTCAGCATCGATCTGCGTGTATTTGATTACCGTTTCTTCGAACGGACACCCATTCCACAGAAGCTGAGACGGAGCCGAGACAAACGGATCCCGGGTCCCCTCCTGCCGGTGAAGGAACCCGATGATCTTGCTGTTACGTGGGGAATTCCTGAACTTAAAAGGATAGGAATAACTTCCAACCTCATTGAAGATGGGGCTCTTCAGATTGGAAGTCACAGAGAAATCATCCGGCAGCTCAACTGCCTCTCCGTTGACTTTAAGGGAGAGCATAACGGTTACTTCTTCCTAGATCCGGTTTTCGGAGGAGTTTTGCTCTTTGGTTCAGAGGAGGGAATGGCGGGAGGTTTCGGTTCACCTCCTTGCATAGAAGCCAGGATGAGATTTGCAGCGTTAAGATTCTGGATCCCTCCTACCCGGAGAGCAGCATCAACAAGCCCATTGATGGCTTGCCGGCCCTCTTCATCAACAATGATCTTCATCGGACGCCTCCTTTTTAAAGATCATCAATTGCGCCAAGAAATGGAGGATTCTCGATGATGTTCCCCTCGTCATCCTTCTGCGGATCATAGTCAACCGGGAACATCGTTTTGATCAAAGGATAGAACTCATCCGGATTGGTCACCCTTCCATCCAATTGGAAGTCGACTTTATCGAGCTGCCTTTCCGGATTTTCTTCCTTTAAGACCTTGCTCCCGAATTTATACAGGCGAATGTTGGTTTTATCGCCTACAGTAGTTTTGATAACCTCAAGGCGAGGCCATCCATAATAGGCTTCCTCTAAGGGAATGCCCTGGTGTGAATCTGCTTTTTTGAATCCCATGATATATAAGTATTAAAGGTTAATTACCAGGTTGATAAAGCTGCACGTTTCCAGGTGTTGGCTGCGATGCAGACATAAAGAAAATTCGAATCCCATGTAATTGTCCCGGCTGTTCCGGTAGCTCCGGCAGAGGCAGGGGTCTGGGTAGCTACGTTGATTTTTTCAGTATAGAGAGTTCCTGCAAAGAAGCCGTCTTTGACTTTGTAGGATGAGGAGCCGATGTCATAGTTATTGGTATTATTTGGTAAAAAATGTCCTGTTGAAGCTAAAAACCATCGATCCGCATTATTGGCTTTAAATTGTACTGATGAAGCTCCTATAGTTCCGATAGTCAGTTGCCCAAAAGAAGTTTGAATTGTACTGGCATACGGCATGGTGATATTTCCGATATAGGTCAGATCTCCGACCACTTCGGCCCCTGCCGTGTTGCGGGTAAACCAAGTGAGCCAGCCACCCAGAACCTTATT
>Ga0208045_1000333_pt1 | contig 20710 bp, 19 predicted proteins | sample PL_2010_200m_FD_184160 | JGI IMG/M metagenome (GOLD analysis project Ga0208045, IMG submission 184160) | Freshwater microbial communities from Powell Lake, British Columbia, Canada to study Microbial Dark Matter (Phase II) - PL_2010_200m... | ecosystem: Environmental > Aquatic > Freshwater >...
GGTCAGCGGCGGCCTTACCCATCCATAATTTCTTGGAGTTGCTGCCGACGGTAAACTCCCGCAGACCGTGCGCGCCAGAGCTGAATCCCGTGGCGCTCCAGACATAATCCCACAAATAACCTTCTTCCAACAGGGATGCGGCCGCCAATTCCTGTTCCTCCGGGCCGAGAGGATCGCCGTATGCCACCACCTTGCGAGCGCCCAGGCTCCGAGCTTGTTGCTCGAGCCAGGGCCGGAATTCCGGCCTGGCCAGATCGTCCGCCGAGCAGTTGGCCAGTCCGCGCACGCGGAAGCGGGGATCGGTGAAGATGAGTTGGACCATACCCGGGTGATCGCCTGACAAGCGTTTCCCCAGCTCCGCCAGTTTGGCGGTTGAATTGGCCTCTTGCCCGATCATACCCCAGTGCGGGCCGTTCGGATCGGCCAGGAGCGGATCGGGCGTGGCGGCTTCCGCGGCTATGATGTGCCGGGTGATGGTGCCGTCGGGGTGGATTATGGAAAACTTGCCATGATCCGTCACCATGGCGCCCAGGTTCCCGGGAATGAGCTCCGCTTCTCTCTTGGCCACTGTTTTATCGGGGTTTGATGGGATTTCAACACCCGAAGGATGATTGTGATGCGGCAAATGCGAATCGGCGCCCAAGCTCGAAAGCCAATCTTTGATCGTCTCCGGGTAGAGCAGGATGGGCGAGTACGTGGAATCCACGCTTTTGATCGTGAGGCTCAGGTGGCCTACGCACTTGCCCTGGCGGATGGCTATTATCCCCGACGTCTCGAACCGCGGATTGCGGAAGGCCCGGGCAATCGCCCACTGTTCCTCGGGTGTCCGCGCCCATTTGCCCACGGGATCGAACTTGCCGGTCTCGGCTAGTTCTTTGGCGATGGCGCGGGTGTGGGGGTCGGCGGGCAGTCGTAGGGTGGACTGTCCCCGTCCAGCATCGCCGCGGCCTGGTTCTCCAGGTAATCCTGCGGCGGGCCCGGCGGCCGCGGGGGCGGCGCTGGCGGTGGGATGTTGGAGAGCCACAACCTCGAGCGCGAGGTTGTGTTTGGGGTTTTGGCGTAATCCATACCAGTCCACTCCGGGCAGGAGCACGTCCTGGCCGGACTTCTGCCACGGTAACCCATTCTCGAGCAAAAGCAAGTTCCCGCGTTTGTCGGTGCTGCCCATGGCCATAGGGCTCAGCTCGAGCGCCGAGAACAAATCCGCCTGATTTACCGCGCCGAACTTGGCCTGGATGGCGGCCTGGGCGGTCTTCCGCTCGGTCATGGCCTGGGCCTCGGCCTTGATCCGGGCATCGGTGGCATCGAAGAAATCCATGAACCCCTGGCTGAACGACCGCTCGAGCGCCGTCAGTTCATCGTGCTCGGCCTGAGTCGGCTTCGGGGCGGTGGCCGGGTCGGCCCGGTAATCGGCCAACTTCTGCGAAAGTTTACGCAGACGCCGCACCCGTGGATCCGGCGCCACCGGGCCGGTCTCGACTTGGTACTGGCTTCCGTCCTCGTGCAGCATGGCCTTCTCGCCCAGATTGATCCGGCAGATGGAATGGATTTTATCGAGCAACGTTTGCGGCTGGCCGAGCATGTCACCCTCGGGGGTGTACAGTTGGACGGTGTTGACCAGGCTTTCGCTGAACTTATTGAGGTTGTCCCGGGTGGCATAAGGATCAGGCCTGTGTCCGCCTTTCTTGAGCTCGATCTGCTCGAATTGGTTGCTGATCGCGCCGGCTAGGGCGCGCGCGGCCTTCTCGGGTGGGGTATCGAACCCTTCGCTTTGGCTCCAGATCTGATTCAAAACCCGCTGGGGGGTCATGGCCGGGTAACGCTTCCGGTAATCGGCGTAGCGGGTGAGCATCTCGGCGATGGCGCGCCGGGCGGATTCATTGCCGGGCTTATCTTTGATGGCCAGGGCCACCGGCACCAAGCTGTCCACGATGTTCTTCTCGGTAAAGTCGCTGGCTCCGGTAATCCGGAAATTGGTGATGGCCGGCGTCTCGAACGCGGCATGGAGCAACAGATGCTGGGCATAGGCAAATGCCTCGACATCCGATCCGGTGAGTTTGCTGCGCGTGTTTCGGTCGAGCACCTCACGTTTAATTAGGTCAGCGATCCAAGCGCGTATTTTGCCGGGCTCGGTATCCATGCTGATCTTTTGGATGTCTAGTATGGGGACCTTCGCAGAGTCTTGTCGAGCCCAACTCGAAGTACTCTCGACCAGTTGCTCAACAGGATTCATCTCTGCGACTAATCGGTTAGCCTGGGAAATGCCCTCCGGGGTGCTTAAGTCTAAATTGTCGATAAACCGATCCAGAATGTATTCGCTGGATGGCTTGGGTGGCAATCCATACACTCCTGGCTCGCGATTGGCTACTTCATCATATTGAGTCCGCTGCTCGGGGCTGAGCATGGAATCGGTAATTGACCGGCTATTACCCGCTACGCGATAAATTGTTCTGGTGGTTGGCGCGTACGCATCTACTGGGGTCCCGCCGTCCACAGAGGTGGCATTGGACACCAGCGTCTGGGCGTCATAATTGTTTCGGTGCTCGATTATTTTTGCCTGTTCGACTGGGTCGTTCTCGTAATCCCGGGTATTGGTCAGCGGCGCATAATATGGGTTCTTTGCGAAATCTGGCGCCAAGTGGCTGGCCTGGACCATAGACCGTGGCACCCAAGCGAACCAGGCCCGATATTTCTTGTTGCCTTGTCCGCGGACCTCCGTTTGTCGGCCGAGGATGATGCCTGGAGGTAGGTTTGCTGGAGCGTTAGCCGAAACACGCGTGACTTGGATGGCGGGCACAGGCGCCGGTTCTTTAAGTTGTACTCGTTCAGCCGTTTTTGGAACATCAAAAATAATTTCAGGTTTTACGACGAAAATAGTTTCTCCGTTTGCAAGATTGAATCCAATGATAGCGTCGTGACCACCTTTCCTAGCCTCTTCAAGCAGGCGATCAGATACTTCCACAAACCTATCTCCTGGAACTTCCAACGGATTTTTGATGGCAAGATAAACAACTTTATCGCCACTATTTGATACTTCTCCAGACCGCATTCCAGAACCTTCCCAATTCCCGGTAAACCATGCCTGTCTCCATGGTTGACCAACAATTTTACTTCCAGAGTGGAAATAGGCATCGCGGAATTTTCTAAGAACACCAGCCATGTGAGCCGATAACTTTTCGGCAATCGGGATCGGCAAATGGCTAATATCTCGATCCACGTTTCGTCCAACACCTCCATACCATCCGTTGAGTGCATCATCACTAAACTTTGGTTGATAAATTGGTCCGGCCTCCGGTCCATATTCTTGAGTCAATGCATCTATCATTTTTGCCTGACGATCATACTTATCTTGAAGTCTTACATCTGTTTTCTTTGGGACCATCAATTTTCCAAGACTAGGTTTCGCCGGTTCGACCGCCGCGGGAACGGGCGTGGCGGATGGAACGGCAGCGGGCGCGGTAGGCGGGACCGCCTCGGGAACTACCGGCGCAACCGGCGGCACCGGCGGTGCGGGCACGGGTGCCGCTGCCGCCGGCGGTTTCCGGGTGCGGATTTCGCGGGTGACGTTCTCCCGGATTTTGGCATACGCCGCGGGCTCGATCTTGGCCGCCATGCTGGGTAACGCCAGGGCCAGCATGGCTAGGTTATTCACCATGCCCTGCTCGACTTCCTGGACATACTTCTCGTCCTTGGGGTCGAACATCTTCGAGACTCCCTGCACGGCGCCCAGGTAAGCCGCGGTCAGCCCCAGGCCGCTCATGATCTCGATTCCGTTGGCCACCGTCCGGGCCACCTCGGCCGACACGCCTTTGATGGCGTTCAACCGGCTTTCGATCTTGGGAATCAACTTGCCCGGCGTCATCAGGCTCTCTTCCAGGATAAGCTTGGTAGGCCCTGCCGCTTTGGCCAGGAGCTCGCCGGCGGCTTGCCGGCCCACTTTGGCCACCGGCCCTATCCCGGCCGCTATCAGGCCCGTTACCCAGTCCGCCCCCTGCGGCGTGGGCACCATGGGCAACCCCAGCGCCGCGGCCGCGGGCATCCCGGCGGCGCTCAGCCCTTTGGTGGCGGTTATCTGCGGAATGTACCGGGCTATAGTGGGCAGCGTGGCGCCCAGCATGGCCCCGTAAGGATCTTCCTTGGCCAGCTCGGCAAAGTCTTTCTGGTAAGGCAGCAACTCCTCGCCCCTCAGCCCGGACCACGTATTGCGCATGGCCCAATCCCGATTGCCTTCGAGGGCATCGGCGGTGAGGCCCTCCGTCACGCCGCCGGCGTACCTGAACGCGCCGCCGATGGCCTGCATAGGGCTCAGGTTCGGCGTGTCTCCCAGAAACGGCTTCAGCGGCGGCTCTATCCGTGTGGCCTCGACCACCTCGGCCGGGGTCGGCGGCGGCGCCGGCCTGCCTGCTGCGCGGTAGGCAGGCCTGCCTGCTGCGCGGTAGGCAGGCGCGGGCGTCAGGGCCGAACGCGGATTATAAACCGGCTGGAGCGATGCCGGCCCTTCCGGCGGCCCGGCAAACTCCGGTTGCTGCAGCGGTGTGTCCGAAGGCGTGCTGGGGGCCAGGTGCGGGGCAAACTTGACAATGGCATCGGATATCTCCGCCCCGGTCATAGTGTCCGGGAAATCCACCGTCCCGACAGTTGGCACCAGTACCTTGGGCATTATCGTGCCGGGTTGTTCGTGGTATTGTACGGCACCAGCCCGTGGGCCGGATCCCAGACAAAGGCGGGCAGGTTCGAGGCGGCGGCCGTCCTAGATTTAGGCAATGGCCGGCCTGCGATAATTCCGTAAATTCTCGCTGCAAAGGCATCATTGGCCCCTTTCTGGGTGACGTTACCTTGTTTATCCGTCTCGATACCGCTATAGTCTGGCACTGCGCGTTTAAGATGCGGCTTGCCATCAATCATCTCCCAATCAGACTCGCTCCCATCCGCGTTGAATATAGGCTCCACCACCAGCGGCAGCCCATTCTTGAGGGGGACTTGCGGCAAGGGCATCGCCGAACGCGGCGACGTCCATAGTATCTTTGACCCATCCACATCCTGCACCTGGCCGGTGCGATCCTCGACCACCGGCGCCGGGGCCAGCGAATGCGCGAACTGCGCCAGCGCCGCCACCGACCCAGCCCCCAGCCCGGTGCTCGAGCGCATGGCATCCTGGAAGGCGTTGCTGAACGCCACCACGGGCGGCACCGGGGCGCCCTGGTATCCCTCGGGCAGCGCCGGCGGATTGGCGGCCGTGGCGAACTGGCTCATAATCCGGCCGGTGCGCTTGTCTTGGGATTCCTGCTCGACCCGGCGCGCCTCGGCCTCGGCCTGCATATTCTGCTGCAACTTGAACCAGTCGCCCGATTGCTTCGTGGCGGCCTGCTGGGCGCGCACGGCCTGCGCCACCGAGTACGATTGCAGCAGCTGCCCCATGGCGCGGCCGCTCATGGTCTGCGCGGCATCGGCGCTCACCAACGGCTGGCCGTTATCGTCCTTGAGCGTCGGCAGGATCACCCGAAACGCCTTGGCGAGCTGGGCGTCTTGTTTCTCCTGCTCGTTGCGCTGCGCGCGCGCCTCGAGGCCAGCGCCGATGCCCGCGCCAAACTGCGATATCCCCGCGCCGAGCAACTCGCCCACCCGGCTTTGGACTCCTGGGTTATAAGGCATGGCGTCCTCCTTTCCTCGGCAAGGCCAACTGGCGGGTTGCCCGTTCCGCTTCCTCGCGCCTTCGCGTGAGACGCCCCCTATTCCCTATCCGGGCATCCATCCACGCCCGGATCCGCGGCTTCAGGCCCGGATGCCGGTGCAGCCAGGCGGCGAACCACTCGCCGAAGGTCCCGTACAACCACCGGAACCAGCCCGGCGCATCGTTCATCAGCCAGTTGCGATACCAGATCCAGCGGATATTATCCTCGCCGTACACCTCGCGGGCCACCCAGCAAAACCCCAACAGACCGCCGCCGACTCTCCCCAAGGCGCCTATCCCGGCACCCCAGAGTCCCGCGCTCGCGTTCTGGGCGTTAATCAGCGCCGCCGCCCGGGCGTTGTAATTGGTGTTGTACAGATCCTGACTGTATCCGCTCTCCGGATTGAACAGCGTCGGCCCGGAATTGAGAAACCCGGCCGCCGTCGAGACTTGGTTCTGGCCCGACTGCGGGCTCATGGCCGACCGCCCCAGAATGGCCATGAACGGGTCAATGCTCGAATTCGCGTTCAGCCCCGCCACGGAAAACACGTTCTGCAACCGCTGTTGTTTACGCTGCTGCCCGGCCAGTCCGGTGGTCATGGCCTCCTCGAACAAATCCACCGGCCCCAGGCCAAACCCGCGCTGCGCCTGCCCGGCGCGGACTTGCTGCTCGAGCTGCCGACGCGTCTCGGGATCGAGCGCGCTCCCGGCGGCCAGGTCGCCCATGGCCTGCTCGTTCAACGCCGCCATCAGCGCCTCGCGCCGCGGATCGGCTTCGCGGAAAGCCGTTACCGCCCGCCCGCCGAGCTGCTCCACCGCGGTCACATCGGCCAGCCGCTGTGCCTTCTCGGCCGCGCTTTGGATTCTGGCATTGGCCGGCGCCAGGGCGTTCTCGTACAAATTGAGCAGCCCGGGCTGCCCGTTTGTCCCCAGCAGCGTGTCGCGCGTGATCTGCGAATTCAGCGCCGCGTACTGCGGTGCGAACTTGGACTGGGCGGCGAACAACTCTGGGGCCAGCTTGATCTGGTCGGCCAGAGTCGCGGAGGTCTCCGTGTAGTAGTTCCGGTCCGGCGGTGTATCGGCACTAAAGCATCCCATAACTTCCTTTCTGAACCTGTTATTGATTCATAATTTCTTGGCCCAAAGCACGGTCTCGCCCAACCTCACAAACCCCAGCGCGCCCATCACCGGGCTGAATGGACTCGCGGCCGCGCACGGCATCACGATGCTGGCAATCCGCCTGTCCCTCGCCAGATTCTCGCACAGCGACAACAGCATCAGACTCTCGCGCCGCTTCACCCGTTTCGAGTCCAGCCACACATTCACCACCGGCGTGGCGCAGATGCTGCCGTAGCCCACGATCTCCCCGCCCACGCGCACCACATGCGTCGGGCACAGCACCTGATGCCCGTCCGCCGCCGCGGCCCTTTTCAGCGCCTCCACCTCCTCGGCGGTCACTATCGGTCGGACATCGGGCCAGAACTGTACAGGCCGATCGGGCGTGGGGTTCATGTCACGGTTGGGACAAAGGGTAAAATCTCGCAAACGAAGCCCGCGGCGCCTTTGTGGCCGCCGCCGCCGTGATTCTTAGCGATTTCTCCGACATCCACCGTTTCCGAGTAAAGACTCACCGTGAAGCATTTTCCGTTGTGGATGTAAGCGATACAGACTGGATATTGTGCAAAGGCCTCGCCAAACCCCGGACTGCCAAACCTGAAAGCGTTCAACGCATAAGCTCGGTGTCCGCCGATCTCAGTTTCGTATCCGAAGGATTTCCTTATTTCGGCGCAGTACATATCCCGGTATACGATGGCGATCCTTCCCGCCTGCAGTGCCTCGCTTATCGACCTCGATCCATTCAGCAGGTCCCGCCATATCCCCGTCCGCGGAGATTGATCGCAAAGTTTCAGTCCCTCGTAGAATTGCAGACATTCCGGCGCCTCTTTCAATCTCCAGGCATCGTAATCGCCTAGCAGCGTGATCCAGTACGGGCATTTCTCGCTGGGATGGAAATGCTGCCAGGTCACCTCGCACCCGGCCGCGCCTTTCTCGCTGAAATCGCGGACTCCAGGCACAGCGTATCCGTAAGCCGCGGCCGTCTTGTGATGATCGCACCAGATTACGTTGGAAGTCCTGGCCATGATCTGTGCCATATCCTCCGGCTTGAAACTGAAATCCACAATCACCACCCGGTCGCCGGCCTCGACAGTGCCGAAATTGAACCTGTCCTTGTAATCGCACTCTACAAAAATGACGGGTTCGTCCCACAAAGCGTTCCCGACGATGGCGGCCGAAGCCCGGCCGTCCGCGTCGTTGTGATGATAAACGATGGTTTTCATCTCGTGGCGTAGATGCGGAGTTTCCAACGGGTGGGGGTAATGTCGATATACGTGAGCCAATCGGAGATGTATCCGCCCTCGGGACCTTCGATGCCGATCTGCGAGGAATCGCACCAGATCCAGCCGGTCGAGGTGCGCAACTCGATTTCATCGCCATACGAATAATCGCCGTCCGTCGTTTGGCAAACTATCGCCAGCCGCATGAGTTTGGGAGTCCCGCCTAAAGCATGGTTTATGGGCACCATCAAGTCCCACACCGTTTCCACACCGTCTAAGTGGGCTATGGTAATCAGATCCGAATTCCAGATAGCGGCGCTGCCACCGCCGCTCGTGCCAGGGATCCCTTGATCGCCCTTATCGCCTTTATCGCCCTTATCGCCCTTCCCGGCCACCCCATTAATTCCCGGAACACCTTGCGCTCCTGCCGGACCGACCGGCCCCGTCAAACCAATAGGCCCTTGCGGACCCGCGGGACCGCCGGGTGTGCCGTTCGCCCCGGCCGGCCCGGCCGGCCCCGTCAGCCCGCGCGAGCCTTGGCCGCCGGCCGGGCCCTGATCGCCGTTCAATCCATCCGCGCCTTTCACGCCGGCCGCTCCCGTATCGCCCTTAGCCCCTTGCGGCCCTACCGACCCGGACGATTGCCCGGTGAGCTGCCAGTATATCCCGTCATAAATCGACTCCACCCACAGCCCCGCCGTCAGCGCGCCCACCGGCACATCCCCCGACCCGCCCGACTTGATCGTGGCCGCCCCCAGCCCGGCCACGTCCAACGTCGGGTTCACCACCGTATTGGTATTGCCCGCGCCCACCTTCCACAGCAACTTCAGCCCGTCGAACAACGACACCGGCGCCGGATCGGGCGTGACCGTATAAGCGTCGGCCACCCCATCGTCCTCCCCCAGAAACACCTCCGGCTGTCCGGGCGGCGAAATCATCTGGAACACCGCCGTGGCCTTGTTATACGTCACCGTCACCATCTGCCGGTATCGGATATCCCCCGGAGCCAAATCCGTCCCGGTCCATTTCTTGATGGCCGTGGGCGCCAGCGCGTTCACGGTCAGCGTCGCCGCGTCCGTATTCGCGGCCTGGGACCGAAACCGGAGCGGCACGCCATCCAGATCGTCCAGATCCGGAGTGCCGGGAATCTCGATATCGTACGCATTCGCGCCCCCGGCGCCCGTGCTGTCGTAATACCCCTCGCCGCCCCCGGCGCCGAGCTGGCAGAACACCTGCCAGCAACCGTCCACCACCAGCGTCGTGTTATACACCGCCCCCACGATCTGGTTGTCGGCGATCGTGCCCGCGGCGAAATCGTTCCCGGCATTATCCACCAGCGGCTTAGCGCCCAGCGAATTCACATCCAGCGTCACCGCGCCGTCATTGGCATCTTCCACCTTGACCCAGACCACCAGCCCGTTCAACAACGCCGCCGGCGCCGGATCCAGCACCACGCTGTAACAGGGCGTCACAAACGTGGCCAGCCCGTAGAAATACGCCTCCACCTTCACCACCGTATGATCCACCGAATCCGCCTCGAGATCCACCGCGCCCACCGCGCCCTCCACCCGCACCGTCGGCGCGGCCGTGGCGCGCAACTTGGCCAGCGTCACCGGACTGCCCGCCGGCCACAGCTCATTGGGAATTACCGTTACTCGAAATGCCATAACTTATCCTTTCGTCCCTCCGGCGCGCCGGCCCGGCAATGCCTTGACCTCCACCGCCGTCAACTCGGTCCTGCCGCGCAGCCCGGTCAATCGCAGTTGCACATACCCGCCTTTCAGGTTCGGCCGGAAATTCTCCGTCAGTTCCTGCACCTCATCCACCCGCACCCCGGCGTTGTACAAATGCAACGCCTCCGGCGCCAGCGCCGACCCTGCCCCGACCTCCTCGAGCGCCACCGAGTAATCCTCCCGGTACGGCGTCGCCGCGTCGTTGTTGGCATTCGACGCGTTATAATCCGGCTTGTTCCACGGCCGGACATAGCGGACTCTCGACCGCGTTCGCGTGCCCAGCGTGCGCTCCTCCTCGACGCCCTCCACCAAGGCCGACACCGCCCATTGGCCGAACCATTCCCGGGTGATCAGATCCGCCCTCGAGAACTGCTTCTCTCCCAAATCCCCGCACCGATACCCCCGCGTCAACAGCATGCTCGAGATGTCCGCCTCCACCACCGCCGCCGGCGCGATCTCCGGGTCATAAACCTGATCCCGCTCCCCCTCTTCGAGCAGATTCACGAACCCATACGCATCCAACACCAACAACCGATTCCGGCCGTGCACCTTCATCTGGAGAAACTCCTGCGGATAGAAATTCTTGGCCAGATCGTACCCGCTCCAGGCACCATTCAAGAAATCATAAACCAGCATCGCCGTGTTCACCCCGTCCACCGGGATGATCTGGCCGTGCCATTCCGACTGCCCCGCGCCGGCCAGCCGCACCTGGGCCGTGTCCCGCCGCGCCAGAAACTCGCCCTCCGCCGTCAACCGCATCGGGCTCGCCGCCGTCCCGTAATTCAGCTCCAGATCCGCCGTCATCTGCGTGGCCGGATCCCAGCTCTGCTTATAGAAGTACCGCCGCCCCGGTATCAGTCCCCTAACCTGGTGCTCGATATTGCTGACTCGGTCAATCGCCGGCGCCGGCCCCCCCTCGTCCAGCGGCACCGCCAGATAAAACCGGTTCTCCCAGTACGCCCCGATCGCGTTCGCCGCATAATTCCAGTTGATCCTGTCAATCACAGGCTGGATAGGCTCGCTCAGCGGTTTGGCGATGCCCTGCAACTTGCCCTGGACCGTCTGCGCCACCCCCACCACGCCCCGGTCGGACAACCACCACACATCCGCCCCTACCGCGCAAACGCTCCGCGGCGCCTGGCACCCATACTCCCGCGTCAGCTCTTCCATCTGCGCCGTCGAGAGATCCCCGAACAAATTCGTCACCACGTACGCCGCATGTTCCTTGAGGAACAACATCGCCGTTTGCCCGAACGGATACGCCGCCACCAGCTTATCCTGTGTGCCTTGGTTGATCCGAAACACGTTCTTCACCGGCGCGTACCGGGTATAGTTCAGGTAATCGCTCACCAACACCAAGTCATACTCGATCGGGATGATCGCCCTGTTCCCAAAGAACACCCCCGCGGTCGCGTTCGGGATGGCCGTGCCGGTATCCGTGTCGTAATCGTCCATCACGATCGTATTCCCGTCCGCATCCTTCTCGAGCGTCTCCGTCCCATCCCCCTTGGCGATGCTCTTAAAACCCTCGTCCAAATCCGTCAGCTCCAGCGTTGGCGCCTCCGTGCCCTGGAACAAAAGCAGCGACGCCAGGCACTGCGTGAACCGGACCGGCCGGGTAAACCGATACCCGGTCGGCATCTTCACCCGCGACGGCCCCGTAAACGGCCGTTCCTTCCAGCAACCTTCGAGATCCATCACTATCAGCCAATCCCGACCTTCCGAATCGAGATACACCCCGGCCCCCAGCACCCCGTCGAACTTCGTCAACAGCGACGTCAGCGCCGGATTAGTCTGGCTCGATGTCACCACCACCTGGTTGCCCCAGGCCGGCTTGTGCAGGCCCTTCCGCGGCCTGGCCACCCCGTTCTCGAACCGCATATTAACCGCCCCCGCCGCCGTCCCGGCCGGCAACTGCCCCGGGCTCAGCCGCATATTCACCCCCAGAAACCCGCCGTCCGCGTCTGCCAGCGGCGGGTCGTCTCGCGGAAAATAACTTCGGTATCGGTTCATGGTTTCCTACGGCCTCAGCACCCGCTTTTGCAACAGCGCGTTATTATCCGCCGTCGCTTGCTTGATGAACTCCAAGGCCGTTTTGATCTCTCGGATATTGCCGCGGTTCTCGCTGGCAATGTTTTCCAGCGCTATGATCCTGCGTTCGATCTCGCCCTGGCGGTAAGGCAGCACATAGAACACCTGCCCCATGGTTCCGAACATGCTGGCCGCGCCCACCACGATGCCAATTACCAACGCCAGCCTATTGATCGATAATTTCATGTCCGGTTCCTGCACAGGTTGCACTGCGTTCCTTTCTCATTTACGGTTTAACCGCCTTCACTGCCGCGCTCACCGACGCATTCACCGCCGCGCTCACCAGATTCGAGTCCACCCCGCCTATCTGCTCCAGCCCGCCTACGGCGGCGCCTTGGGTCTTTTCGCTCTGGGTCGCTTTCCAGGTGGCCAGGCTCGACCGAGCCGAGAAGAACGTCCAGCCCGCGGCTGTCGTCTCGACCGTGGTTTTCGTCCCTCTCTTGGTGTCTTCGCGGATGTCATATTGATGCGTCGAAAACCTGGCGCAACCCGCCGCCAGGAGCATGATTAGTAACAGACTGGTTTTCATAATGGATTCAAGGGTTCTCGCGGCTCCGGCGCGCCCGTCTGCGCCTGCCTACCGCGCAGCAGGCAGGCCTGCGCGACCGCGGCCGCCGCCGCCTTCTTCGCCCGCAGCGACCAGAACGCTATCGCCAGCGCGGTGATCGCTCCAATACACGTCTCCGCCGTGCCGTTGTCTATCAGGCCCTTGGACACCAACACGCCCCCGAGCCACGCCAACAACGTCCTCACCAACCCGCCCATCTCTTGTGCTGTCATATTCCTTGTGCCTTTTGCTGTTCTTTACCTCAGCACCTCGAGCGGTTCCTGTTGGCCCTGCTGCCGTTCCACCTTGTCGAACTCCAGCACCAGGATGCCATAGGCCATGTCATTCTCCGGGCCGAACTTCTCCGCCTGGCCCTCCGGCTTGCCCAGCATATCCGAGTACGCCCCTTGCGCCAGGTATTCGGCGAACACGTACGGGATTTCCAGCCGCGACCACTTGGCTGGATGCGTTACCGGCGTTTGTCCCGGAATCGCGTCCTCGAGGCACCCATAGAAATCCTCGTCGAAATACACCTGCTCGCCCCGGTCGTACCCCGTCACCGTATTGAACAACCCGCCGTCCAGCTCCGGCGGCCGCACTCGAAACTCCACCCACCCATAATTGATCGGCGCCGTGATAGTCACCCCGTTCGCGTTCAACCCAAAGCTCGACAGCTTCGTCGCCCCCAGGTTCGTCTGTGGATTCCGCCGCCACACCGCCTTCACCTCCCCCAGCGGCGTCTGCCCTTCCTCTTCCCAGCCAAAATACCGCTCGAGCGGCATCACCTCGCCCCACCGGCCCGGATCGGGCGGCGGATCCGTGAACGCCGCCGTGTGCAACTGATACAGCCGATCCGAGTTCGGCTCCCGCACAATCGAACCTACCGGATACGGTTCCCTCGAGGCATCGTAATCGGGAGCCTCGTACGTGGCCGACAGCGCCGCCCAGTACGCGCTCACTCCGGGCACGTGCGCCGCCACCACCCCCGTCAGCGCCCGGTACACCGCATCCGTAGCCCCGTGATAGATCTCCGCTCCGGGCGCATAACTCCCCGCCGTCCACAGCGGCCGCACATAGCGTTTCTCCGTCCGCATCAGCTCCGGCCACCAGAATTGCTCCCACGCAAACCGCAGCCGCCGGTTGATGAACGACCGCAGCTTGCCCTCGTCAATGTCCCCCAGCGTATCCGGGTCCTGCCCCCACAACCGGCACGCCTTCCGCAGAACGCTGTCGTATGTTACCGTGCGCATTATCGCCCCAGGTACATGATGATGTTCGTGGTGATGCTCGTCACCGCTCCGGCCCCGTTCGTCAGCACGTTGATGAGGTTATTCGTCTTCCACACCACCGGACCGAGCATCTGGAACGTGATGTTGCTGGCGTTCAGCGTCCCAATGTACGACGCCAGGAAATACTTGCTACCCGATCCCAGATTATCCACCGCGTTCGTCATCGGCACCACGTGCCCCTGCGTCTGCGTCTCCGTGATGTTCGGCCCGCCCAAGACCAACTGATAATTCTTGGTCGTGTACGCCCCCGGGCCAATGCCGATGCTGCCCACGGCTGTCGCTAATTGCAGCGCGTTGTAGCCGGCTAAATGCCCCATAAACACGTTAGAGTGTGCGTACGTCAGGCTCCCCCCCGCATCGCGGCCCGACAAAACATTAACATCGCCTATCAGACTGTAGCCAGCCTGGTATCCGTTCAGCACGTTGTACGCGCCTTTGCCCAAATTAAATCCAGCTTCCTTGCCGTTGATGCTGTTGCCGCTCCCGGTCGTCAGACCGTAGCCACTCAGAAAACCCAGCGTGCTGTTGCCGCTGGCATTCCAAATGGCAAACTCCGCTGAATGCCCGCCCACCGCCACCGAGGTGCTATAGGTGCGCATTTGATTAGTGAGGCTGCCGGAGGTGTTACGGATGCTAAAGGTAGGTTTCGATCCTGTGATTTCCTTCAGCACGACGTTGTCGATGGTGCCGGTGAAATCGGTCGCGCCCGTGAAATACAGATCCGTCGTGTCCGCCGCCATGACGTACAACCTGGTTGACGCGCCCGTCGCGCTGTAAGTTTGCGCGTACGTCACTCCGCCCAAAGTCACCGTCAAACTCCCGGCGCTCACGGCAAGATCGAAGGTGATCTGGTAAAGTTTAAATCTGGCCATCCCCGCCACCGGCTGCGATAGCGTGCGGGCGCTGCCATCGGCCACCATATAGGCCTTGCCGTCGTGGATGCTCCAAGCCGCAGCGCTCTTAGTCCAACCCGAATCCGTGGCGAACGTGCCATTGGTGATCTGGTCGCTGCCCAGCGTGGCGTAATCGCCCCCGATCAACACCGCATTAGTGGCCGTAAGCGCGCCAAAACTCCCGGTCTGGAGCGCCGGCCCTTCCAGCCGCAGATAACGCCCTTTCCGCGCCGTGGGCGACACTACCGAATAGGTGTTCGTGGCCACCGCCGAATTGGGATTGTAAATCCAAATACCATTCGCCGACGAATCCGTCACCAGCAACGTCGTAGCCGCGCCCGATTCATACGGATCGTATGCCGCCAATTTCGCCAGCGTCGTCACGCTCTTCACCGTCTGGCTCACATTCGCCCCTTGCGCCGGCCCCTCCCAGAGACCGGCCCAGACCGCCATCGCCAACAGCATCGCCATCCGTTTCCCCGTCATTTGCATCCGTTTCATGTTTTGATTTTCTCCTTTGCGGTTTTCCGACATCGTTATTTTACCGTCTCCTCCGTCTTCCATTCGTCATTCTTCAACTCAGCGACTACCCCGGCGTGCTCGGCCCGAGACCAGCCTTTGAGCTTCAGATTGGCTGGCAGGGTTATGGGTGTTTGGTCACCCCAGTCAACCTTCACCAGGGCTTTCGTGCCGGTTTTGTTGAGCACAATTCTGAGCTCGTTGGCTGGCCAGGTACGCTTGTGCGCGGCGCGGAGCACGGCAATCAGATTGTCGTAGTCCGGTTTGTTGACAATTAGGAGGTAATACTGATGGTTTTCAGGTTTCTTGGGCATAAGTTATGGTGGTGTACCTTCGGTTAGAGCGCCAGTCACTGTCATATTATTGCCATTCCCAGACCGGTCAGTGCCAAAACTGGCATAAGGATCACGGTAATAAGCAGTGGGAGGATTTCCTGTTGGTAGGGAAGCAGTTGGCCCAAGTGAGATGGGTTTTCCACCAGAGGCGAACTTCGTGGGGTCGTTGAGGTATTCGGCAAGGTTGATGTAGATTTCGCATAATTCGCCGTTGAATTTCAACGCACCAGCCACGTTAGCCCCAACAGCCCAATTTGTGTCGGTAAAATCAATATTATCATTGGTGAAAGTTATTTGGGCAACATCCTCAATCCCATCCACATATATGTGTCGAGCCCCCGCAGTGCCTAAATCAACACAAATCATTACATGATGCCAGCCTGTTCCTGCCATTAGTGTGCCGATAGTAGCAATGTTAAGAATTATGATGCTGCTCGTATTAATTCCCACCACCATTAAGGTGTTAACCGACGATAATTGGAAATAAAATTTAGTAATAGTGGTGCACAAAATCCGTCTGGTGTTATTATCACCTCCCAAGACTTTCAACCACAAGGACAATGTAAACTTTTTACTGTCCGCACCTCCAGTAAATTCCGATCCCCTGGTCATCCAGTCCTTGGTGCCATCGAAATAACTGGCATAGGCAGCCCAAGCAGCACCAACTTTTGGCGTGGCAATCCGACGGCTGCTAGGCACCACCTGGGCACCCAATATCGCCGGTGCGCCCAACACCCAGAGACCGTGCTTGAGAAATGTGCGTCGTGTGATCATTATTTGTAATACTCGAACGACACCGCGCAATTCGTCTGCGTGGCCGCACTAGCACAAGCCCCGAAGCTCTCGACGATCATCTTGGTAATCACGCCGTTGGTGATCGCTGCCGGCACGGCACTCAGCATGTTCGTGCGCCACGTGGCCGGCACGACCAGCGCATACGGTCCTGCCCCGCCAGCAGTAAACCAGCGGACCTGGCTCTTGTGAACCAAGGCCACACCGTTCGTTGCGTGGGCGAACGTGATCGCATTGGTGACCACCGTGGTTCGTGAAGCGAAGTTCAGGTCCACCACGTTCGTATCGCCAGATGCCAAGGTTGCCCCAGCATTACCCGTGATCGTCAGGTTCGTAATGCTAACCCCGCCAGTGCCAACCACCGTGAACCCCGGAGCATCAATCGTCAGACAGGTAATTGAGCTAAGATAGTTGCTACGCCAGGCAAAGTTAACTGCACCCAGATCGTAGGTGCCGTTGATGGAAGGCACCAAGCTCGATGCCACCGAACCTGCCACCGTCAGATTGGTAATGGCCGCCGCGTTGGCCGAGATGCCCGCCGTGAACTGGTTGCTGGCCGTAAAGATGTTGGGCGTCCCCAAGTACGGATTCCCGCCGCTGATAATAAGCGCCCCGCTCCCCAGACTCGTCGAGGCCAAAAGCGTCACTAACGCGATGATGATTCTCATAAGCGTTTATCGGTAAACCACGGTGAAGAAGCAATTCGCCGCCCCATTGGTCTGGAGCGGTCCATACAGTGAGTTGGCCACCACAATCCCCGCCGCCATCGGCATCCCGCCCGCCGCGAAATCCAGCGAGAAATTCCCGTTCGCCGGGACGGCAAACACGCAGACTGGCGCCGCGTTGTTGGTCGGCGCACTGGCGCGGTCGTACACGTGCACGAACTGCGCGGCGCCCAGCGAGCTGTACCCCACCACGCTCAGCAACGTGCCCGGGGCGGCCTTGGCCACCAGATTCGATCCGAACACGGCGGACGCTGCCAGGCTCCCGGCGCGCAGGGCGATGGTGTTTGTCCCGTTTAGGTTCACGTTGTTCGTCACGTTCGCGGTGATCCCGCCCACGATAGTGGTTTTCAGCCCGGTATTAGTCGCCAGCCCGTGCAGCTCGGCTATGGCCCAAGCCTGCTTGGCCGCTATGGTCCGGTCGCTCTCGGGCCGGGCCAAATCCGGCTTCAGCGTCGTCCAGCCGGGATCCCAGAGCGCCGCCGCGGACGCCAGCGCCGCCACCGAAGCCAGGGTAACCAGTAGAATATTGGATTTCATATTTGAGATTTGAGATTTTAAATTTGAGATTGTCAGCGTTTCCACGGTGTGCTCAGCGGGTTGTCCTTGACGAACCTGTTCACGTTGACCGGGTCGTCCCAGAAATGCGGATCGGTCAGAAACCAGCGCATCCACGTCCGCGAGTCCAGCACCGCCTTCAGCGAGAACTCGGATCCGCGCCGGTGCGGGACAGCATCCCGGTAATGCTCCGCCGCAATCGCCATGCGGCTATCGGTCCGCGCCCGCTCGCGGTCGAGCGACCGCCGCAGCCGCCCGCCCGTCCGCAACTCGCGTTCCATCCACGCCGGCAGGCCAGCGTGCCGTTTGGGGACTATGATTTCCATTTTAGGCAATCAGGCTTACACTTCCACCCGGCGATCCGCCGCCCGGTTGCAGCTCGCCCAGATCCAAAACTCGCCCGCCGTCAGCAGCGAAAGGCTCTCCGCGCCCGTGTTCGGCTTGAAGATCGCCACCAACTGGCTCGCGGCATCGGCGATCACGTACGCCCCTTTGTTGTGCGCCGGCACGTGATACCGCGTCCCCACCACGTCCACCGCCGACAGCATATTGATCCCGGCCGGCCCCACGCTGCACACGCACGTCGTGAGCCCCGCCGGCACCACCTTGACCTCCAACAACAGCACGTTGCTCACCACCGTGCCGATCCCCAGGGTTTTGAGCACTACCGTTTGTTGTTCGAGCGCCACCGCATCGGTCAGATCGGCGTGGCTGACCATGAAAAGATCGGTCCAGCCCACCGGATGGGCTTCGTTCGCGTTCAGGATAAGATGTCGCATAAGGATTGATGAATGTTTGTGTGGTTATGAGATTTCAGGGAAAACAGGGGAGGAAGACTTGACTCCCCTGCTTCCCTTTGGGTCCCTTGGTTTGGCTAGGCCTCCACGTCCCTCTCTGCCGCCCGGGAAATGCTCACCCAGACCCAAAACTCGCCCGTCGTGCTTTCGTGGCACTCGTCCGTGGCGCCCGGATCGAACAGCGCCGTCAGGGCCACCTCCGCCACCGCCGGGTAAGCGCCCACCGTTGCCGCCGGCACGTAATACTCGGTGCCGGCCGCCAGCAGATCCACCCCGTCAATGATGGCCGTCCCGCTGTGCGGGCCAATGGTCAGCGTCAGGCTGCTCACCGTATCGGCATTCTCTTTGACCTCCACCAGCAGGTTGGGCCACACAATGTCCCCCACCTTCAGCGTCGTCAGCGCGATCTCCACGTTGGTGTTGTCCACCACCCCGGCGGCCAGATCCGTCGTGTCGAGAATAAACAAGTCCGTAAACCCGCTCGGCACCGCCTCGTTGTTTTTGAGCTTCTGATGTTTCATGTCATTCCTTTGGATTGTAGTTTGGCTCTCCGCGTGCTTTGGCCGCTGTTAACTAGCGGTGATCTTTCCCAGACCCCGCGGGTTATTCACCCGGAGCGCCCCTATGGCCTTGGTGTACCCGCGGTCGCCGCCGCCTTCGTCCGCCAGCTTTTTTGCGTTCAGGTTTTCCATGAAATGCAGATCGAGCAAATCCGGGTTCAGAATGAGCGCCGCCTCCGAATCGCCCGTCTCGTCCCCGTCGGTCATGTTCAGGAACTGGTCCGGGATGAAATTGCACAATCCGAACGTGGTATCGAAGATCACCACCGACAGCGTGATCCGCTTCGTCGTCGCGTTCTCGATCACCTGGTAAGTGGCCGATTGCGCGTCGTGCACCCGGTGCTGCCACGAATCCACCTTCTTGATGATGTCCACCCCGCACGGGAACTGGTAAGTGCGTTTCTCGCCGTACACCGTGAACAAGCTTTGCAGGATGCCCACCACGTCCTCCTCCTCCGTGTCCTCGCCTTTGGTGCCGATGCTGGCTGCCGGCGTCCGGTACAACTCCGGCACCGGGTTGGTGGCCTGCGCCGTCGCTTTGATCCACTCGAACAGCCCTCGAGTCACCCAGCCCTCCTCGCCGTTCCCCTGCACCATCTCCTGCGCGCCGCAGATCGTCGCCTCGATGTCGCGTTTGCCTTCACTGAACGCCTTGGCCTTGGAATGATTCCATTCATCCGTCACCCCGGCCACCTCCACCAGCTGCTGCACATCGGTGACCGCAAACTCATCCATCCACCGGTGAATGTAATTCCCGAACCGCCGGCGGTTGGCCGCTTTGTTCGAGAAATTCTTCGCGTCGGATCCTTCGGGCGTGCCCTTGGTCCGCGGTTTGCGAAGATTATCCGCCATCCACTCGGGATACGTCGTCTTGAGTCCCGATCCCTTGGCGATCATGCTGGTTACCGGAGTCGCCTCCGGCTCGAGCACCGTCAAAATATCGAGAAGACCCTCGCGGTTGCCGCCCGTGGTTCCGGGCGAATCGTAACTATTTGCGCTTGGCATACTGAATTACTCCTGTGTACTTGGTTTTGCTTGGTTAATTGATCAGTACGCGGGCGCCATCTGTTAGGCGGCCGCGTTTCCTCGTCGTTGGCGGTCTTCGAGCGCCATCACCCGGGCCAAATCCGCATGCCGCCCGGTCCGCTCGAACTGCTCGCGCGCCGCCGTCAACTCGCGCGAGTCCTCCTTCTTTATCGAAGCCGGCGCCGGCGCCGGCGTGGCGTTTAACTTGATCGGTTTGGGCGCGGGCCTGGCGGGCGGCTTCGGCGCGGCTCCCACCTTGGCTTGGCGGGCTTTGTAACCCTCGAGATAATCCCCCACCACAAACGGCCAATCCGGATACGACTTGAGCTGCGGGTTCATCCGCAACACCTGTTGGCTCTGCGCCCACTCGGCGCTCTTCGCGTCGTTCAGCCAGGGATAGACCTTCACGGCCTCGCTCATCTGCTGCGCGTGCGCCACCAGATAGCGTTCCCGCTGCGGACCGTCCCGGGTCAGCACGCGCTCGGCCTGGATCAGCGCCTGTCGCGTGGCCGCCTGATCCAGCTCGATCTCGCCACCCTTCCCATCCGGCACCGTCCCGCCCTCCGGATGCTCGATTGCCCACGCCTTCACATCCCAGGCATCGTTCATCGCTTGGCGCAGCTCGCGGATATTCGTGACCTGCTCGAGACTCCCCGGCGCCGACGGCCCTATCGCCGCCGGTGCATTCTCTCCGGCCGCCGCCAGCTTGGCCTCGAGCTCGGCTGTCTTGGCCCGTTCCGCCTCCAGCGCGGCCTCGGCCTCTTTCCGCTTGGCCGTCAGTTTGGCGATTCGTTTCGGCACCCATTCCGGCGCGCCTTCGAACCCCTCGCCCTTATCGAGC
>Ga0208045_1000336_pt1 | contig 20611 bp, 14 predicted proteins | sample PL_2010_200m_FD_184160 | JGI IMG/M metagenome (GOLD analysis project Ga0208045, IMG submission 184160) | Freshwater microbial communities from Powell Lake, British Columbia, Canada to study Microbial Dark Matter (Phase II) - PL_2010_200m... | ecosystem: Environmental > Aquatic > Freshwater >...
TAATAGGACACTCCCCTGTAGTACCAGGCATTTGCAAAATTCGGGTCGAGCTGGATTGCCTGGTCATAGCACTGAATGGCCTGATCGAATCTTCTCATGGCATCCAGCGCCTGTCCCTTGTTACAATAGACCGCCGGGTTGGAAGGGTCCTTCTCAAGCGCCCGGTCAAAGTATAATACCGCCTTATCATAGGCCTGCTCGTTATACATCTTCATTCCCAGTTCATTCTGTTCAGCAGCCTCGGGGTTGCTCTTGTATCCCTGGCTGTTCGGCTGGCAGGCCGCCACAGAAAACACCAGCAGCGCAAGCATGAGGGCCGCCACGTAAAACCACGTTTGTTTAATAACAGTAATCCACTTTTTCATAGATATTCCTTAATAGATTTATTATAAACGTTATCCTGACAGATTTTATCACGGAATTGTAGCACCGTACCCCCTGCAAGTAAATTATTGCACAGCCGGCAGATACGCTTGACGACGGTACTGAAAGGTCATTGACACATTAATACGTGTAATGTAACATTGTCCCCGAACGTAAGAGCAGCCTGTATAGTCCGGATTGGCCGAGTTTATAGTTGTGTAGGTTATTATGATGCGTAGAATTTTTGGCTTAATTATCGCACTCACGTTAGTCACAATGACTGTTGCGCCAGCCCTGGCCCAAGGCCTGCTGCCACCTGAAGAACCCGGCGGAGGCGGGGTTATCCTGCCGACTACACCCCTGCTGGTCACAACCCAGGGCGCCACCAGCATAACGGGGACATCGGCCAATCTCAACGGCTATCTCCAGTCCATGGGGCCTTACAGCGTTGTCGACGTATGGTTTGAGACTGAAGACGGGATGGAAACTCCGCACCAGTCCATGAGCTCACCGGGATTTTTCACGTCTTTCAAGGGGCAGCTTGAACCAGGTACCTCTTACAGGTACAGGGCCATGGCAAGCTCAAACCTGATGGGGGGACAGCAGAGCCAGGGTGCGTTTGTCAGCTTCACCACCCAGCACACGGTACCACAGGCCCCCATAGAGGTCTCAACCTCATCAGCTTCCGATATCACGTCCGGTTCGGCCGTGCTGCGCGGTTACCTTTCCAGCATAGGACCGTACACCAGCGTCACAGTGTGGTTCCAGTGGGGCAGTTCCACGGGCTACGGCAACAACACCGTACAGCAGACCGTCTATGGTCCGGGACCTTTCAGCATGCAGGTATCCGGGCTCAGCCCCAACAGCATGTATTATTTCCGTGCCGCCGCCAAGCCCGATGTGATAGGCGTCTCGGCTGTTTACGGCGTCCCGCAAAGCTTCAGCACTCCCGGCGCAGCCAGCCTGGCGGTCAGCACCGGCTCCGTATCCGGGGTGACCAACAATTCCGCGACCCTGGTAGGCTACCTCGAATCGCTGGGGGGATACCGCAACGCTTATGCCTGGTTCGAATGGGGGCCGACGGCCGCTTACGGGCAGACGACTACCATGCAGACCATGTATTCGCCCGGCACTTTCAACTTTACCCTCCAGGGACTCAACCCCGGCACCACCTATCATTACCGCGCCCTGGCAGTGCCTACGCAGGCGGGCGGCATGACCGTTCACGGGTTTGACAGCATCTTCACGACTACAGCCGCCCCGGGGATCAAGGTCAGCACCAGCGCTGCCACCAGTGTCACTCCCCAGTCTGCCACCTTCAACGGTTACCTGACTGCCATGGGCACGAGCAGTAGCGCATATGTATGGTTCGAGTACGGGACCGATACCACTTACGGCAACTCGACGCCCCAGCAGAACATGGGCATGCCGGGCAGCTTCAGATACAGCGTAAGCAGACTGCAGCCCGGGTTGACCTACTATTACCGCGCCGCCGCATTCTCCAACGGGTATAACGTGTACGGGCAGTACAGCACATTCCAGACCACCCCTTCATCTCCGGTATCGTTAACAACCAGCGCGGCCAGCGGGATCAGCACGACGGCTGCCACGCTGAACGCCTACGTCAACTCGCTGGGAGGGCAGCGTTCCGTCCAGGTGTATTTCAATTACGGCAAGACCATGGATTTCGGCAGCGTGGCCGCCCCGCAAACCGTAGCCTCGCCGGGCACGGTGTCGTACCAGATCATGGGGCTGACCCCGGGCGCGACCTATTATTTCCAGGCCGTTGCCCAGACGCCCGATAACCTCAGGGTTTACGGGGCTACCGAGATATTCAGCACCGTATCCAACTCGACCCTGGCTGTAGCCACCTACCCTGTTACGTCCGTAACAACTTCCAGCGCCATACTCAACGGTTACCTCCAGGATATCGGAACCACCTCGACGGCCCAGGTCTGGTTTGAATACGGCATCACCGCAGATTTCGGCAATACCACTAATATGCAGATGTTGAACAGGAGCAGCGCCTTCAGCACTGTTGTTACGGGGCTGGCACCGGGCCGGACATATTATTACCGCGCTGTCGCTCTCAACCCGACCGGGGGCGGCCGCTCGGTCAACGGGACCATAAGCTCGTTTGTAACGCCGGGAAGCGGGCCGACGCCTCCTCCTGTCCCGGGTGTACCGACCTTTATCTGGCTCATCATCGGCGGCTTTGTCATCGTCATTGTCATAGTCATTATCCTGCTGGCCAGCCGCCGCTAAGGTATACTCGGAACAATAGGATACTGGCAATATGGGCAAAATATTTTTCATCGACGTGACCAACAGGGACGGTGTACAGACCGCCAGGCTGAGCCTGTCCAAGCTGCAGAAGACCATGATCAACATGTACCTCAACGATTTCGGGGTCTTCCAGTCGGAGTTCGGCTTCCCGACGACCAATCACGAGACCAACTACCTGCGTGCCAACCTCGAACTGGCCAGCATGGGCGTGCTCAGGCCCATCCGCCTCAGCGGGTGGATCAGGGCAACCGCCGAGGATGTTGAGAAAACCTTCGAGATGGTGCCGGAGATCGAGTACCTGAACCTCTCCATCTCGACTTCCGAGCAGATGATCCAGGGCAAATTCAAGGGCCGAAAATCCCGCGTGGATGTCTTGGAGCAGATGGTCGGAGCGGTCAAAATGGCCAACAGGCTGGGCGCGAAGGCAGTCGGTGTCAATGCTGAGGACGCATCGCGTACCGACACCGATTTCCTGGTCGATTTTGCCAGGGAGGCTAAAGCGGCGGGCGGTGACAGGTTCCGCTACTGCGATACACTCGGCTACGACGACCCGTTCACCATTTACGACACCGTCACTAAGATTGCCGATGCCACCGCCATGCCGGTGGAAATACATTGCCACGGTGACCTGGGCATGGCGGTGGCCAATTCCATTGCCGGGGCCAAGGCTGCCGTGGATGCCGGCCAGGACGCCTACATAAACACGACCATCAACGGCATAGGAGAGCGCGCCGGCAACGCGGACCTGCTCTCCTGCATCCTCTCCCTGCTCAAATCCAAGGGTTTCGCTAATAAATACAAGCTCGGCAGGCCGGTAAAGCTGAACCGCGCCTACAAGCTGGCCAAGTACGCCAGCCTGGCCTTCGGCGTCCCAATACCCATCAGCCAGCCTGGAGTAGGTGAAAACGCCTTCGCCCATGCCTCGGGTATTCACGCCGACGGTGTGATCAAGGATCCCGAGAACTATGAGCTCTACAATTTCGAGGAGCTTGGCAGGGGTGAACCTGAGCTGGTCGAGACCGGCCGCATGATCTGCTCGGGTGAATATACGGGCATCTCCGGTTTCAGCCATATCATGGGCAAGATGGAGGTCTCCTTCGCCAACGCCAGCGAGGCCCGCAAGATACTTGAGCTCGTGCGCTACGCCAACGTCGAAGCGCAGACCCCGCTCACCGAGGACGAACTGCATTTCATTGCAAAGTACCCCGAGATAACCAGGCGGCTGCTGACGCTCACCCCTCCGGCTGATTAAACAATTGAAGGGGCGGACTTAAAAGTCCGCCCCTTTGCTTCGCTCTAAACCCTGGATTCTTAACCGCCAGTTATCCGGCAATATTTTTGTGCTTTATCACCCATTACAATTTATTTCCGCATTTCTTGCAGAAGCCGGCACCCTCATCAACCGGATTTCCGCATTTAGGGCAGAAATTAGGCTTTTCCTTCGACTCAGCCTCAGGTAAAGCCTTCTTTGCAGGCGTAGCGCTAACCGCTGGCTTCACCGGGGCAGCTTCTACCGGTGCGTCCACACGGGGTTGGGTAGAAGAGTCTGTCTTGACTGCGGTACCATCTGGACCGACACGCCTCTTACTGCTGCGCAAGATGAAAAAGACAGCCGCTGCGATGGCCAGCAGCGTAACTACTATCCAAAATATTGGCCAGAACCAGTTCTCGCGCCACACAATTTCCTGGGTGTAGGGGGCGGTCATATTGTGGCTGCCCTCAGCATTTATCGGCTCATACACGCCCCCGATCGCTCCAAAAAAGTTGGGAAAGGGAAGCGGCTGCAGCGCCAGTTTCCACGTCGCATTGCTGCCTGCGGGCTCCCAGGATTTCTCGAGGACGGCCGGGAAATCGGATTTCAGGATCAGTTCGTAGTAGGTGTCGTAGAGGGCCGTGGCGGTCCCTGCCCTGTTGACGGTAAACCACAGGTCCCTGTTGGGATTTGTGCTGCCGTCGGGCAGTCTCCACACCCGGAAGATGTATTTTGTGCCTTGCAGGCTATTGGATTGAACGGGGCTTGGTGCGCTGCTGCTGAAATTGGCGTCCACAGCATAAAAGCCGGCGTTCGGCGGCTGTGCGACTCCGGCAGGCTCGCTGCCCGTATCTATCCACAGGTCAGGCGCATAATCGAAATAGGCGACGTTGTCAATATCGGACACCCATTTCTGATTTGACCCGATGCACGCATACCTGGTTTTGGGGTCCGGTCCCTGTACGATTTGATCGACGACCACTAAATGGCTCTCGCACGGCACTGATGTAAAGATTTCAGATCCGTTTCCTGCAAGGGTGGCCTCCGGGTTGCCGTCGATTACCACATTTGTCGTGCCATACGCAAGGCCGGGGCCAATATTAACTGTGAAATCGCAAGCGGTGGTGTAGTAAGTGGTGATCATGCCATAGTAATTTGCCCAGCAATCGACGAAAAGGTATAAGGGGGCGGTGACGTCCGGGCAGCAACCTGGCTTGGTGGGGCAGGTACCTGCATCGGAGCAGGTAATCGTCACGGTCCAGAGGCCGCAGGTGCCCGGGGCTGGGGTGCCGGAGAGTATCCCTGTGTTGGGTTCCAAAGCAAGCCCCGCCGGCAACCCGGTCGCAGTCCAGATAAGTGGCCCCACATTGCCGGTAGCGGTCAACGTCATGATGAACGGCATGTTCTCCCATGCCACCGGGAAAATCGTTGGATTGATGGTCAGGAGACATGGTGCGAGCGGTCCTACATTGATTTTGACAGATGCATACGGCCCGTCAGCGGGGGTTATCCGCTGGCATGGGAGGGTACAACCGGAGAAGGTGGTTTCAAGAGGATTAAGCTGACTCGTGCACCCAATGTCAGCGGTATAGGACGTGCCAGCACTAGCAACATCAGGGCATCCTGTAAGTACCCCGGTAGCCGTATCTAGGAATAACCACGCCGGCCAGTTGATCGACGCCTGCCAAAAGAAATGGGCCTCCGGCAGATTCCAGGGGACACAATAAGCATTAGGAGGAACTTGACAAACTGAGGTAATAGTTAGTTGTGCAGTCGTAAAGTTCTCGCACGGTCCCACGTTAACATCTGGTTGCACGAGGGGAATAATGTCAAGATCAAACGCATGTACAGGCCGGGGGGTCAGCACCATCCCTCCCATAGCCAGTGTCAATGAAACTATAATGCCCAGGCATAGCCTGAAAAAGCCCGCTGCCCGCCAGCCCTTCCCAAAATTCGATGTCCTCATTTCACTACCTCCGTATTTACTCCAACAGGATGGATTCTCTTTCCCTTACCCCGTAAATATAAACCGTCAGCGCTATCTTAGAAGAGGGGTTGTCACCTTCTGGCAGGCTCTGGTTGCCTCGGCCTGGGTGGCGTAACAGCCAGTACCAGGTGTTTTCGACTGGTAAACCTGGCCATTGCTGCAGCACCAGTACGTTGGCGACGGCGCGCAGGCTCGCTGCGCTTCGGTTTGGCTTGTGTAACAGCCACGGCCAAGTGTTGTGGACTGGTAAACCTGGCCATTGCTGCAGCACCAGTACGTTGGCGGCGGCACGCAAGCTCGCTGCGCCTCGGTCACCGAGGAGTACCACTTGCCTCCCACCTGGGCACACTGGGTCTGTGTAGACTGGGAGACCTTGCCATCCGCGCAACACCCGCCTAACGGCTGGCAACGTTCGCTCGCCTGGGCCTGGGTGGCGTAACATGTGCCTCCCATCTTAGCACAAGCATCCGTGGTAGTCTGGCCGTACCTTCCGCTTGTGCAGCACCAGCACGTTGGCGGCGGCGCGCATACTCGCTGCGCCTCGGTCACCGAGGAGTACCACTTGCCTCCCACCTGGGCACACTGGGTCTGCGTAGACTGGGAGACCTTGCCATCCGCGCAGCACCCGCCTAACGGCTGGCAATGTTCGCTCGCCTGGGCCTGGGTGGCGTAACATGTGCCTCCCATCTTAGCACAAGCATCCGTGGTAGTCTGGCCGTACCTTCCGCCTGTGCAGCACCAGCACATCTGATCGCAGGCTTTCGCCGCCTCGGCCTGGGTGGCGTACCAGGCGCCTCCAGCCGCGGTTAAGGACTGGACACACTGGTACTGGGTGGCCGGTGTGAGCTGTCCGTTCCTGCAGCACCAGCCTGGCGACTCGCAGGCTTTAGTTGCCTCGGCCTGGGTGGCGTACCAGGTGGCTCCCGCCTGGGTAGCCTGCGCCTGGCTGCCCTGGTAGACCTTGCTACCACTACAGAACCAGCCTACCACTTGCTGGCAGGCTTTGATTGCCTCGGCCTCGGTAGCGTGCCAGGCGCCTCCCGCCTCTTTACACTGAGCCTTGGTGGCCGGGGTGACCTTGCCATCCCTGCAGCACCAGCCTTGTGAGACCGTCTCGCCGTAGCAATACCAATTTTGCGTTTTATCAGGCGAGTAGTAACAGGGCTGCTCTAAGCATTTCTGGGTGAACCCATGGCTTGCGGCGTCTTCAGGCTTCAGGCAATAGCAGCCGCTGGAGCATTTGGCAAACTGAGGGGGCCAGTTAGACGCACGTGCTGTAGCCGACGGAGCTGAAGAAACTGGCGCGGAAGTCTGGGGTCCCCATTTATTTTTTTTATCAGTTTTATTATCAGACACCGGCGGGATCAGGGAAGTGGGCTTCGGCTGACGCTTGGTGTCAACCGATATCTCCAGTGTTTTCTCAACTTTACCGTTCCCGTTTCTTGCACTTAGGACGGTTTTGAACTTAGTGCTGTCGCCCGTCAGTATTTGATAGGTCGTCCTCCCGTTGGCTTTCCCTTTGCTGGTTGTTAAAGGAGGGCCGTTAAACTCATCGATGATCTCGCCGGCCTCAATCACCTGTATTTTCGTGCCATCATACACCTCAAACATATACACCACATGACCGCCGTCCGGCACCGTTAAGGGATCACCAGTAAACACCTTGATCACCGGCAGGCTTCCCGTGGCAGTTGCCGCGGCGGTACGCTCGGCTGCTGATAAAATGATGATTCCAACCAATACAAGACACATACACAACCCGAAAATGCCTTTGAACCTGAAAATCCGTGCCAGACCCAGTTTTCTCATTTCTCTACCCCCCAATAATTTAATCGGCGTGATTTTCCTGATATCCCCGGGGCCGCCCCCTACCTGTACCTGATATTATTAAGTTATGAACATCACTGAAGCTATTTTCCTACATATATATATGTATGTCAAACCGGTTAAGCGGCTATTAACGCCGCCTGCACAACCCCCGGCAGGCCGTGGTCTTCATATGCTTGGGCTTAATAATTACTTAATAATCTTCTGTTAGCTTTCATTGCAGTGGCACGGCCACAATAATTTGATTTATAGTATGTGCAGGTAACTTTATAAATGAGCGGCAGGAAAATTCTGGTCGTGGATGATGACACCAAGACGGTGGACCTGGTCAAGCTGTACCTGGAGAGGGACGGGCACTCCGTCATCACAGCTTACGATGGTCCGTCAGCCTTGAAAAACTTCAGGGAGCAGCAGCCCAACCTGGTAGTGCTGGATGTCATGCTGCCCGGGATGGACGGCGTGACTATCTGCCGTACTCTGCGGTCTGAGTCCGATGTGCCCATCATCATGCTGACCGCGCGTACACGTGATGAAGATAAGCTGACCGGGCTGGATACCGGGGCCGACGACTATGTAACCAAGCCTTTCAGCCCGGGAGAGTTGGCCGCCAGGGTGCGCGCTATCTTCAGGCGGCTGCCGGCTGAACGAGGCCCTGCCGAGATAAGGCACGGGGCCTTTTATCTGAATTACCCCAAGCGGGAAGTGCAGCTAAACGGCAAGAAACTGGCACTGACCTCAGTCGAATTCAAAATACTGGCCACTTTTCTGCGTGAGCCGGGCAGGGTGTTTGACCGCGTGGAAATCATAGATAAGGCTTTCGGCTATGACTTCGAGAGTTTTGACCGTGCTATCGATGTTCACATCTTTAACCTGCGCCGCAAAATTGAGCCCGACCCCAAGCACCCCAGGTATATAAAGACCGTTTATGGGGCGGGTTACAAGTTATCAGAGGAATGATTTGAAACATAGCCTGCAGTTCCGTCTTTTAGTTGCTTTCACATTGGTCATCCTGCTGACCATCGGCGCCGTGTTCTTCATGATGTGGCAGGCTGCCATCGGGCAAATACAGCAATTCGGTGAACGCGTGGAACGCATGGTCGGCAACCGCATACAATTTGTTGTTACGGACTATTACCTGGCCCATGGCAGCTGGGAGGGGGTACAGCCGCTGGTTCAGCAAATCGGCGAGCAGTTCCGCCACAGGGTCATACTGGCCGATGCTGACGGTAAAATAATTGCAGATTCAACAACGAAAACGCCCGATACGCAGTTAAACCTTGAGAGCTTTGCCAGCAAGACGTTGACTTCTTCACATGAACGCCGTGATTCCTTATCGCCTGAGCCGGGAGGTCCGCCGCCGTCCGAACCTCCGCCCCTTATATCATTCGGACCGCGCATGCCGGCTCCCCCTGCGACGGTAGAACCGCCTTCAACCACGTCCGATGAACCGAAAATAATAGGGTTCCTCTTTATCCTGCCTTTAACGCAGTCTGAAACCGGGCTGGCGGCGCTGCAGATAATGTCTACCCAGCTGGGTATTTATTTCTTACTCGGGGCATGTCTGGCTGTGGTCGTCGCTTTCCTGGTTACACTCTTCCTGTCACGCCGCATCCTGTCACCCGTTAAAGAGCTGAGATCGGCGGCCCAGCGCCTGGGAAAGGGTGACTTTTCACAACGTGTTGACATCAGGGATAAAAGCGAGATAGGCGACCTGGCTTCCAGTTTCAACTCCATGGCCGGCAACCTGCAGCGCGATGAGCAGTTGCGCCAGCACATGGTATCTGATATTGCCCATGAGCTGAGGAGCCCGCTGACCAATGTCAGAGGCTACCTCGAGGCCATAAACGACGGCGTGATGCAGCCCGATAAAGCAACCATATCGTCCATATATGATGAGACAGTCCTCCTCTCCCGGCTGATAGATGACCTTCAGGAGCTGAGCCTGGCCGAGGCCGGTGAGTTAAAGCTCTACTGCCAGCCCGAGGATGTTGCAGAACTGGTAAGGCAATCCATTACCGCCATACAGGCCAAGGCGTCTGAGAAGGGTTTAGAGGTGTCTTCCGACATTCCTGCTGACCTTCCACGGGTAAATATCGATTTCCTGCGCATCAGGCAGGTCCTGCTTAACCTGCTGGAGAACGCCCTGGCCTATACGCCCGCAGGCGGCCGCATAAATATTGCAGCAAAGCTGAGCTTTGGCCTCGTCGAGGTCAGCGTATCGGATAGCGGGGAAGGCATCCCGGCCGAAGAGATCGACAATATCTTTGAGCGCTTTCACCGGGTCGATAAATCCAGGTCGAGGTCAACCGGCGGCAGCGGCCTTGGGTTGACCATCGCCAGGTATATCATTGAGGAACACCAAGGCAAAATCTGGGCCCGCAGCGAAACCGGCAAAGGCAGCCGCTTCAGCTTCACACTTCCGGTAGCAGAATAGGCATTTCGGCGTATACAGCAGGGTCTATTTTCAGCTTGAAAACCGCTCTGCCTAAATAAAATCTTAATATTTCACTGTTAAAGTTGATAGATTGAAACTGGTGATTTGGTTAATCACACATTAATAGGTAAAATCTTACGGATATGCCCCACATGCAAAAGAAACCAATCAACATTTTTATAGCAGGCATAGTTCTGCTCACCATAACCGGTTGCTCATCCGCTGCCACTTCAACTCCGGCAGCCATCAGCAGGCAGGTCCCGGTTCAACGCGGCGACCTGGTGGTAAGCGTTTCGGTGGACGGCAACCTCGAAATGACGGATTACTATAACCTCAGGTTTTCCGGGACGGGCGAAGTGAAGCAGGTGCTTGTGCAGGAGGGCGACCAGGTCAGGCAGGGCCAATTGCTGGCATACCTGGATGATACCACCCAGCGGCTGGACGTTAAATCGGCCAACAACGCAGTCCAGACATCCCTCAGCACCCTGTATGAAACTGTCCCGCGGTTGCCCCAGTTCCCGGGAGTTTACTACACGAGGACAGAACCCGATCCTAATGACCTAAAAAAGACGATTTATATTGCCCCTGAAGGAGTTCATGACAACCCCGTTTACACAATGTATTATCCCAATGCCACGATACTATCGTCATACGGGTGGGCACAGGAAGAAGTAAACCTGGCGCATGCGCTTTTTCAGACCGATAACTACAGCGCTGCAGCATCTGAGCTATATGTGGCCTCGGCCGACCTGGAGGCCTGTGTACATATACTTGAGGACACGATCAACAACCCCGAGTCCGGCCTGGGCAATACGGCACCTTTTGTGAATGACTCCAACTACGTGGCCTTTTCCATACAGAACGATAGTTCGTTTGCGGCCAGTTATATACAAGAACTGCGCGGTGAAGCAGCTGCCCTCAGGCAGGCGCAGGCAGATATACAAAACGTGTACAGCCTGATAAACCAGGCAAAATACGATGAGACGAGGTCACTGCTGGAAATTACCCTGGCTACTGTCGACGAAACCGCAAAGGAAGTGGTCCGGAACATCAACAGGCTGGAATTGCGCGACGACACAACCATTTACGGCAGGGACATCAGCCTGTATCTCTACACCGCCGCCATGGAAAGATTGAACGCTGCGATAGCGGGGATCGGAATGGGCGGCCTGTTCTCGAGCGAGATGAACGACAACCTGCGCATCGCCCGCCACTACATGCAGCTCTGCAACGGCATACTGGGCTCCAACGACATCGTCCTGCAGCACGGCCTCGGGCTTAAAGCTGAGCAGAATGCCAAGATCGACCTGGCAGGCAAGATGGTCAGCCAGGACACGACACAGAATAATTACCTCAACACCTTCATCTGGGCACCCATCGACGGCACGGTGGTAAGCGTGGGAGTGAAGGAAAAAGACATCCTTTCCTCCAAAAACAATACGTCCACCAATGCAATTGTGCTGGTTAATACCAGGCACATTGAATTCTGGGGCTCGGTCGATGAAATCGACATCATGAAAATAAAGGTCGGGCAAAAAGCCAGGATATCTGTAGACGCAGTCCCCGACAAGACGTTTAGCGGCGTGGTGTCTTTCATCTCGCCTAAAGGGACACAGGATGCCAACAAAGTAGTTAAATACAGCGTCCGCATAAAGCTGGACCCCACCGACGTAGGTCTTAAGGGCAAGCTCACGGCTACAGCCGATATCGGAATAGCCACCGTTGAGAACACATTGCTGATACCCCTGTCAGCAGTAACCACGACTGGCTCAGTCTCCACGGTCACAGTGGTCACCGGGGAGAAGGGCCAGACAGAGAAGAGGAATATAACCCTGGGCACCCAGAACCAGCAGTACGTGCAGGTGCTCAAGGGGTTGGGTGAAAACGATACGGTCATAGTCGTAGATAAGGCAAGCGGTGCCCCGGTATCAACAACAATGGGCCCTCCGGGAGGAGGCCCACCACAAGGTGGAGGAGGCCCCCCGCCGGGAAGATAACGAAATGAAAAACAGGCTACTTGCGCTGATTATACTGATACCTGCCGTGTTTTCCCTGGTGGCCGCGGGCTGTGCTATGGGCCAGGCACCCGCATCCGGGCAGACAATAGATGTGAAACGGGGTGACCTGAGCGTCATCGTGACCTCCGACGGTACGCTCACGGCGCCCGACCAGTTCAACCTGGCGTTCAACACCCCCGGCACTGTCCAGACGATACTGGTAAAGGAAGGTGAACAGGTGAGGGCGGGCGCCCTGCTGGCGACGACGGACCCCTGGTCGCAGGTAAACGCGATTAAAACCGCGCTTTTCAATATACAAACGGCGCAAAACAGCATAGACCTGGGCTGTGACACCGATCACCTTCCCTATAATTACCCCGACCTGAGCATAAGCCGCATGTCCGACGAGGCCGTGAAAGATATGGACACCGCCGCCCTATATTTCAGCATGGGGGACTACAAGGAGGCCGGCTACTGGCTGGTCATGGCCTACTTCGACATCCAGGTCTGCGAGAACCTCATTGAGACCAGGCCCAACGCCGCCCAACTGGCCGGCGCCAAGAACAATTCAACTTACTATCCTGCTATAAATGCGGGAGGATGGCGGCCGGTCACCCCCGACAACCGGATGGCCATCGACATAATGAGGCTATACCGCGAAAAGCTGATAATCATCTCCAACCTCATGAAAGACCCCCTTGTACCGTATACAGACATCGCCCCCCAGCTTGAGAGAGCGCGGCAGGAGATGTCCGAGGTGTCGCAAGCCGCCAAAAGCACGGTAACCATCAAGAGCAGGATGATCTACAAGTACGCCGACACGCCAACCAGCGTCGATTTCCTGCAGTCTTCACTCCGGCTGCTCGAGGGTTTGCAGGCAACCCGCCCGGATAACGAGGCCGACCTGAGCGGCACCATCTGGGACCTTTACACGGCAAAGCTTAACCTTCAGGTGGGCAAAGACGTGCTTGAGACCCAGACCCTGATATTTGAGAGCGGGGGCAATATCAACTGGAAGACCCTGCAGGATTACAACCTCAAGCTGCAGGCTGCGGAGATAAACCTTTACACTCAAAAGCGGAATATAATGAACACGGTCATCGTCTCCCCGTCCAACGGCACCATCTTCAGTGTAAACCTCAAGGTAAACGACCCGCTCTCCGCGGAAGATTATGCCACTCGGCCCGCCGTGGGGTTGGTCAACACGAAAGTAATTAAATTTATAGGCAAGGTTGATGAAATCGATATCATGAAAGTGCACGTGGGGGACAACGCAACGGTAAAGGTGGACGCCATCCCCGACAAAGAGTTCAACTGGAAGGTAAAATTCATCTCGCCCTTCGGGGCCAAGGACGGCAACGTAGTCAAATTCGATGTAATAATCCTGCCCACCGATCCTTTCGGGGACGACCTGAAGGACGGCCTGCGCGCCACCGCCGAGATAAAGATAGCCAGCGTTAAAGATGTCCTGCTGGTGCCCGTATCATATATCATCAGTACCCCCGGCGGTTCCATGGTCATGCTGGTCAACAGCACGACCGGCAAGGCTGAACCGAAGCGCATAACTATTGGACTGCAGAATTTCCAGTACGCGGAGGTTACATCCGGCCTTACTGACGGAGATAAGATACAGATGCCGGGCAAGGGGTCATTCACACCACCCACAGGTCAGCCGCGCACTTCTTCAGGAGCGGGCAACCCTATGCGCGCGCTGCATTAAAGGTTTTATAACATACAGGGCGTATAGTAAGATGATTGAACTTAAGAATATAAGCAAAATATACGATATCGGCGATGTTAAGGTCGCCGCGCTCAATGATGTCTCTTTCACCTGTGAAAAGGGCGAGTTTATCTCTATCATGGGACATTCCGGCTCGGGCAAATCAACCATGATGAATATCCTGGGCTGCTTGGACCGCCCCACCTCCGGCAGTTATATCATAGACTCGGTTGACGTAGCCGGCATGGCCGATGACGAATTGGCCAGCATGCGCAACCGCAAGCTGGGATTCGTCTTCCAATCCTATAACCTGCTGCCCAGGATGACCGCGTTAGCCAACGTTGAACTGCCTCTCATCTACTCGGGCAATAACCACAGGCGGCAGCGCGCCCTTAAGGCGCTGGAAGCGGTGGGCATTAGCCAGAGGGCATCCCATAAGCCCAGCGAGATGTCAGGAGGCGAACAGCAGCGGGTGGCCATCGCCCGCGCCCTTATCAACGACCCCCTGGTCATACTGGCCGATGAGCCGACAGGCAACCTTGACACGCAGATGAGCCACAACATCATGTCGCTGCTGGTCGACCAGAGCAAGAAGGGTATAACCATTATCGTGGTTACCCACGAAGAGGATATTGCCAAATACACTCAGCGTACTATCTACCTGCGGGACGGCAGCGTCATCGAGGAAAAGAAGCGATGAGCATCTGGGAGAGCGTTAAATCGGCCTGGCAGGCCATCTTCTCCAATAAGCTGCGCTCGTCGCTGACCATGCTCGGCATCGTGATAGGCGTCTGCGCAGTGGTGCTGCTGGTTTCACTGGGACAGGGCTTCCAGGCCAGCATGACTACCACCTTTAACAATATGGGGGCCAGCGCCCTCTACATATCGAGCTCTACTGATAAAGCGGTAACCAGCCTTCGGCCACTCACGCTCGATGACGCGGAGGCCTTGAGGGACAAGACCGTGGCCCCTTCAATAAGCGTGGTCTCACCCACGCTCAACAGCAGGGTGACGATCCAGTACGGCAACAATAATGCCAACGTACAGTCTACGGGCATCACGCCGGTAATAACCGACATTCGTAATTACCAGGTCGACAAAGGGCGGTTCATAACCGACCAGGATATCTCGGCAAGGAATAACGTGGTTGTGCTCGGCTTCCAGACAGCCACGGATCTCTTTGGCACTGATGACCCGTTGGGCAAAAGCGTGCGCGTCCAGGGCAGCAAATTCCAGGTGGTCGGCACGCTGAAGAAGATGGGCGGCTTCGGCGGCGACAGCTATATCCTTATGCCGCTCAGCACCATGCAATCAAAGATTACAGGTGGCGGCAATAACGTGCAGCAGATCGCCGTCAAGGCTTCCAGCCCCGACCTGGTGGATTCAGTGATCGCCGAGGTAACCAGCATACTGAGGAACCGGCATTTCATCAGGACAGGCGCGGCGGACGATTTCACCATCACCGATATGCGCGAAACACTTGCCAGCATGCAGGCTACTTTAGCCGGGTTCTCCCTCTTCATGGGGGCCGTCGGCGCGATATCCCTCATAGTAGGCGGCATCGGCATCATGAACATCATGCTGGTGTCGGTGACCGAGCGCACGCGCGAGATAGGCATACGCAAGGCTATCGGCGCCAAGCGGCGCGATATTCTGCTGCAGTTCCTTATCGAAGCGGCGGCACTGAGCTTGAGCGGCGGACTGGTCGGCCTGGGTCTTGCTGTGCTGGGAGCTACACTGATGGGCAATATCTCGCTGGGTACCACTACTGTTACAGCCCAGATATCGCCCGCTATTGTACTTATTGCACTGGGAGTTTCCATAGGTACAGGGCTAATATCCGGCACCTACCCCGCCTTCCGCGCTGCCCGCCTCGATCCCATCGAATCGCTCCGCCACGAATAGCGGGTTACTTTGGCTGTAGCAAGAGCAAATCAGCACCGGCCTTATCGGCCAGCAACTGATCTTTCGATAGCCTGATAGTGGTCTCAAGATCGCTAACAGCCAAATCGTCCTTGCCCATCCCTCGGTAAACCAGGCTCCTCATATAGTAGAACTGTCCGTCCGCAGCATCGAGCTCTATGGCTTTGTTTACGTCGGCCAGCGCTGCCTCGTACTTCTGGTTCTTATAATTGGAGTAGCCCCGCTCACTGTAGGCAGGAGCAAAATCGGGTTTAAGCGACAACGCCTTATTCAGATCCAGCAGCCCTATACTGAACTGCCACTGGTTATTGTGGAAACGTCCCAGTTCATAGTAAGCCCGGTAATATTTTGGAGCGACTTCCATGGCCTTACTCAGATCATTCAATGTATACGGATTGAGGCGCTTTACCTTGTAGTACCAGGCACGCGCTATGTACGCGTCTGCCAGTCTTTCCCTCAAACTGAGGTCTTCAGGTTTATCCGCCAGCGCTGCTTTAGCCTCTCCGATTACTCGGTCATAGTCGTCGGCCCTGAGTAAAGACGTGATTGCAATGCTGCCTGTTTGATTATCAGCGGCGGTTACGGCCTGCGGCACGACCGATGGCACCGAATTATTATCAGTACCTGTTGCAGTGCCCGGCGGCATAAGCCTGGATGGCCAGGAGCAGGATAGAGTCAGGGTTACGAAAACTGCGATGCACAGCAAACACTTCAATAATCTGGGTTTCATTGTTTCATGGCCTGAGGGCGCTTATGATATCGGGGCCAATGCCTTCAGACGGGTTATCAATGATATTCCCGGGATGAAATTTTGCTGTAAAAATATCGCGCATCTTTCAGTACTTATAAGCCATAGCCGGTTTGATACCATGTAGAGTATACTCCATCATCCGGCAAACCCATAAATCTTTTTATTTCGCATACGCCTGTATAGCGGGCTGCCCGAAAAAAATGACCTTAAAAATCCATCGTAGATACAATTCAAAAATAATTTGAAGATTTTTGCCAAAAATACTTGACATGCTATTTTATACATGTTATAAAAAATGAAAGAATAAAAAATACGATTGTGGCAAATAGGAAAAAATTTTAATTTTTAAGGAGGCACAGCCCAAGGTGGCGCAAGCATCAACAACTAAACAACAAGACTTATTCGAATTCTCCGCAGAGGAGGAGCCTCCAGGTCGTCCTGCGACGGAAGTAGAAGAGCCCCCAAGCTTGCGCCTGTTGAGGAACCGGCAACGGTTCTTCAGCGGCGTGCCTGACGAAAACTGGAACGATTGGAAGTGGCAGTTCCGCAACCGCATCACCAGTATAGAAGAGCTATCTAAACTCATCTTTCTATCGGTACACGACCAGGTCAGCCTCAGGCTGGTCACTGAGAAATTCCCCATCTCCATCACACCTTACTATTTCTGCCTGATCAACCACGACAACCCCCATGATCCTGTACGCAGGCAGGCTATGCCCGCTTTCGAGGAGATCGCACTCACGGGCATACTCTCCGAAGACCCGTTGGAGGAGGAGAGGGACTCGGTAGTGCCGGGACTGGTGCACCGCTACCCCGACCGCGTCCTGATGCTCGTAACAGATATCTGCCCCATGTATTGCCGACACTGCACGCGCAAGCGTGAGTGGCGACGCGGCCGCTGGGTGCGGCCACCCCAGGAGATCGACCGCATGATTGCCTATATACGCAACGACCCGAGGATCAGGGACGTTATTATCTCGGGCGGTGACCCGCTGACACTTTCCACCAGGCACCTTGAAGATATCCTGAAAAAGATACGCGCTATCCCGCACGTGGAGATCATCCGCATCGGCAGCCGTGTGCCTGTTGTGCTGCCCCAGCGTATCGATGATGATCTCTGCGACATGCTTTCCCGCCTGGGCCCCATCTGGCTGAATACCCATTTCAACCACGCCAATGAACTGACGGACGAGGCTAAAGCCGCCTGCGAAAAGATACTGCGCCACGGCATCCCTGTTAACAACCAGTCAGTATTGCTGGCCGGTGTTAACGATTCTGTAGAGAATCAGCTCAAGCTCTGCCACGGCCTGCTCAGGGCCAAAATACGGCCTTACTACCTGTTCCAGGCAGACGAGGTTGACGGCACCGAGCACCTGCGCACCACGGTGGAGAAAGGTCTGAGCATCATTGAGGGCATGAGGGGGCATACATCAGGGCTGGCAGTACCTACCTATGTGATCGACCTGCCCGGGGGCGGGGGCAAGGTACCCCTGCAAGCCAGCTACCTGGTATCCCGCGCAGACGGCCGGTTGGTCTTCAGGAATTACCTGGGAAAAACTTACAGTTACCACAACCCAAGGCCTCACGCAGCGGCACCAGGCCGCAACGGGCGTCGCAAGTTGAACGACCTTCAGATGGCGCTGGAGTTTGTAGCAGCGTAAAAAGGACGACATGCGAATCGGCCTTGCCTACGACCTCAAGGACGACATAGAGGCAGGCCGGAATATCCCTGAAGACGCGCTCGAAGAGTACGATTCCATTAAAGTGGTCAGGGCCATCGCACACAGTCTGCGCGCCCTGGGCCACAGGACGGTCTACCTCGGCGGAGGGCGCAAATTCCTGGAAAACATCCTCAAGGCCAGGGTAGATTTCGTTTTCAATATCGCCGAGGGGCGCGGCAGCCTGCGCAGCCGCGAGGCTCAGGTGCCCGCCGTACTCGAAATGCTGAACATCCCTTATACAGGTTCAGACCCCCTGACCCTGGCTATTACCCTGGATAAACCCCTGGCCAAGCAAATAGTCAGCTCCGCGGGTGTGCCTACCCCTCCTTGGGTAAAGATAGGTTCAAGCGTCGAGCTTAAGGCGGTTCGCGCCAGAGATATCCCGCTGCCGGCTTTCGTTAAACCAGCCTTCGAAGGGTCCAGCAAGGGCATCCGCCTGACATCACGAGTTAATACAGCAGGCAGGGCCCGCACCACGGCACAGGCATTGCTGGATAAGTACGGGCAGCCCGTACTTATGGAAAAGTATATCGAGGGCGAGGAGGTCACAGTGGGGATAGCCGGCAACTCGCCACCGGCCATCGTGGGCATAATGCGGGTGCTGCCCAGGAAAAAGTTCAAAACATTCGTCTATTCCCTCGAAGTCAAGCGCGACTGGCGCAACCTGGTGGATTACGAATGCCCGGCCAGGCTTGAAAGGGCAACGTTGAAGCTCATTAGCGAGTTCAGTATCAAAGCTTATAAGACACTGGGCTGCCGCGACTTCGCGCGCGTTGATTTCCGCGTTGCACCGGACGGCACCCCCTATTTCCTGGAGGTCAACCCCTTGCCCGGGCTTAACCCGGATTCAGGAGACCTGCCTATTATGTCCTACAAGATGGGCTGGACCTATCAACGACTGATCGGGACAGTATTGGAGGCCGCACTGGCAAGGTATTGATTATGCCTCTAAAAGTAGCCATACTGTATAACGACCCTCCCGGCGAGGTCATTATTCCCAACGGGGAAGAGGAGGCCATAACCGGTGTTCTGGAGGAGGTGGTGGCTGTTAAGAAGGCGCTTATTGCCCTGGGGCACGAGGTTGAAAAAGTTCCCCTACGCCCTCCGCTGGATACTGTTCCCCACGCATTGCATAACCTTCAGGCCGATGTAATCTTTAACCTGTTCGAGGGCTTCGAAGACCAACCCCATTCGGAGCCGGTGGTGGCACATATGATGGAAGAGATGGGTCTGCCCTTCACAGGCAACCCTTCCCGCGTGCTGGACCTGACCCTGGACAAGGCCGGCTTCAAGACCGTCCTGCAGGAGGCCGGGATAGACACACCCGCATTCATGGTGCTGACGCCGGCCAACGTGAATAATTTCCGGCTCAGGTTTCCCTGCATCGTGAAGCCAAGAGATGAAGATGCCAGCCACGGGCTTTCGCCGGAAAACGTGGTGTCAGACATGGAGCAGCTCAAAGAACAGGTTGTCCGGGTCAGCAGCCGCTTCCGCGGCTGTGCGCTGGTAGAAGAATTCATCGACGGCCGCGAGTTCAATGCCTCTGTACTGGGAAACTCGGTGCACGAGCTGATTGAGATTTCCGAGATTACCTATACCCTGCCGCCGGGGCTGCCGCGCATACTGACCTTTGAATCCAAGTGGTTCGAGGATACCGATTATTACAAGGGCACCGGGGTGTGTTGCCCGGCACAGGTCGACGCCGGCCTGAGGCAAACGATCGCGGTGGCCGTCCTGTCCTCCTGCCGTGCAGCAGGCTGCCGGGGATACGCCAGGGTCGACATGAGGCAGGACCGGGACGGCGGCATAAAGGTGCTGGAGGTCAATGCTAACCCCGATATCACGCCCGAGATGGGGATCGCACGGCAGGCGGCGGCGCGCGGTATGACGTATACTCAACTGATACAGAGAATAGTCGACCTCGCACTGGAGTAAGGCCATGGCGGTCAAAATAAGAGGTATTCTCCCTTCTGACAGATTCAATATCATCGGGGTGACCGATGAAACCAGGGCCTTCCTGCCTGAGGAGTTGACGGTGGTTGGCGAGATCATCGACGAGTATTTTGATGATCCGGAAGGTTGCGGATATCACTTTTTAGTAGCGGAATACGGCGGTGATTTTGCAGGCTATCTTTGCTACGGTCCTACACCGCTTACACACGGCGCGTGGGATATGTACTGGTGCGCCGTCTCACCGAAAATACAGGGCCGGGGCATCGCCGGCACCCTCTTCACCATGGCAGCCGATCAAATCAAGAAACAGGGCGGACGGCTCATATTGATCGAAACCTCCTCCAACCCCAATTATAAGGCAGCCCGCTCCCTGTATATCACGCTCGGTTACAGGCAT
>Ga0208045_1000338_pt1 | contig 20554 bp, 17 predicted proteins | sample PL_2010_200m_FD_184160 | JGI IMG/M metagenome (GOLD analysis project Ga0208045, IMG submission 184160) | Freshwater microbial communities from Powell Lake, British Columbia, Canada to study Microbial Dark Matter (Phase II) - PL_2010_200m... | ecosystem: Environmental > Aquatic > Freshwater >...
GGTATGCATATGTATAAGGAAAACTACCTGATCAGTTGAAATTTTTTTGAGATACTGACATGTCCGACCGTCATCCTGACCAGGTAGGTTCCGGCAGCCAGGCTGTCGGGAACAAACTGCTGCTCATATTCTCCGGGTGGAATCAGGGAATCCATAACCATCATGACGAGTCGTCCCGAGATATCGTATAAACCGATTTGGACCCGATCCTGTGAAGGAATCGTATACCGGATTACCATATAGTCTGGCAGATAGCCTGTTAAAAGATGGAGCCGGAGCGACGGGCCTGATTGATTTTCAGGGATGGCAATCAGGGAGGAGTCGTGGCACTCGTAAGCTCCGATATCATTTACCAGGGCAAATGGACGGGTGCGGTCGAGAATATCGAAGGAGAGGTTCAGCGGACTTACAGGAACAGCTGCATTGACCGCTCCCGAGGTCGGACGAAGATCAAAATTGCCGTTACCGGGATCCACAAACTGAGAGACGTCAAAATTGGGATCCGTATAGTTGTTCTGGACTAAAATGTTACTTCCCATCTCCACATTCACCAGACCCCGTCCCCAATTCATGACCAGGTTATTGATGAACCGATTCCCCGAGGAGGACTCATTCCGGAAATCGAGTGCAAAATCCTTCGGTGAGATGATCGTATTATTCGCGATCAGGAAACTGTTTCCCGGAAGGGTTTGTTGAGTCCCGACATAAATTCCATTCTGGTAAGGAAACTCTTCCGGGAATGTCCTTCCCGGATTAACAATGAGGTTGTTATAGGTCTTATTTCCCGCGAGGCCGTGATCCTGGATCCCGTTTCCTTTCCCGTATAGGATCCAATTGTTGTAGCAGTCGCATATGCTGCCTTCGCCCATGATGATCCCGCTCATCTGGTTGAATACGGCCGCATCACTGTCGTACCAGATCTCGTTATGATAGATCGCACAGGCTGAATCTGCGCAGGAGGCCTGGATCCCATCCCATCCGGTACGGGTGACCAGATTATTAAAGATTTTCAATCCCCGGATCATATGCGGCAGAAGAATGGTGTCCTTTCCGTTGCAGGTATCAATGACACCAGAATAAAAGGAACTCCCGATATAGAATCCTTCATTGCCCGCATCGTGGATATAATTATCATGGAAGGAAATATTTCTCATCACATATTTATCCCTGGTTGAAGTAAATGAGCAATCGGGATCACTTTTACAGTAGACAGCGGAAAAGGCGGTGTTGTAGATCTCGATACCTTCGATCTCCACGTCGGTACTCAATCCCTCAATACTCAGGCCCCCTCCAACGGAAATGTCGAAAATATGGATACCGTAAGGTAAGGCACTGACCCCCTTCCCCGATAGTTTGATATGGGAACAGGAATCAATTTTAATTCCATAATAAAACTGGTGGATCGAAACCCCTCCCAATGTATTCATGATAACGATCGGCGCGTCACTGGTGCCATGGAGATAACGGATCCAAAGATAACTTCGAAATCCCGGCAACAGGCATACGGTATCACCCGGGCCGATCGCAGATGCATTCCCATGCCCGTCAATGAAACCTTCTGTTATTGGAATTTGCAGGTCACAGGAAGAAGTCTGGCTGAAAAGGGCAGGGAAGACCAAGACCAGGAGTCCGGCCAGGATGACTATCCGAATAGTGTGTTGCGTGCGGTGTACCATGCGTATCTGTTTGTTGCGTTCATCCCCGCTTTGCACGTTCCCAATTGACCGACTGCTTCTTTTTAATGTACCGGAAAAAGCCAAGATAGACAGCCAGGTTCATGATGAAAAAGTAGAACGGGATATAGAGCAGTTTGATTTTGATGTTCCGGTCTTCCAGCAGCCAACCCGTAAGTGCGGCCACGTAGAAAAGGATTTGACCCAGGAAGAGCCAGGAATAGATGGTATGGATGTTGAACAATCCGTAATGTAAAGCGAGGAAAAAATTACACAGCAGGATAACCAGAAGTCCTAGCGGAGCCAGGGTCCAGCGCAAAACCCGGTGAGAAATATACTGGAAAGAGAGGAGTCCGTACCGGAACGGATTGAGTAGCTCTTTGAGTCTGACAATAGACTGGATCCCTCCGGCAGAGATCCGGATCTTTCGTTTCAGCTCTTCCCTGACGTTGGCTGATGGATTCTCCAGTGCATAAGCCTCCGGGTCGTACTGGATCTTATACCCCTGTTCGGCAATTCGCAGCGAGATGATAAAGTCGTCCAGCAACGTATCAGGTTCTATCGGCTGATGTAATTCCGTACGTACGGCAAACAACTCTCCTGCCGCTCCCACCACCGTATTCAGCTCTGCATCCCACTTCTTCAGAGTACTCTCATACTTCCAGTAAATCCCCTCTGTAGCAGCGGTTGAGCCGGAGAGGGCAACCCGTTTTTCTCCGGAGACACATCCTACCTTCGGATCGCTGAAAAGCTTGACGATTCTTCGGATAGACTCCTTTCCCAGCATCGTATTCCCGTCTGAAAAGATGACGATCGGAGTCTTCACAAATTCCATCCCCCGGTTCATGGCAGCGATCTTCCCGGCTCGTTCAGGTTTGTGATACACCTCCACCCCTTCATACTGACGAAGCAGATCAGGAGTTCCATCATCAGAACCGTCTGTGATCCAGATCTGACGAACCTTGTCTTTGGGATAATCGAGGGACCGGGAATTTTCCACCTTCTTGTCAAGGAAATCCTTTTCATTGTAAGCGGCCACAAAGAGTGTCACCTCCGGTTCATAGGTCTCCTTTCCATCCGTATCCCGTTTTTTTGCCAGCAGGCTTTTCATCTTTACAAGAAGAAAAAGCAGAATCCCGTAGCCGATATAGGCATAGAAGATGAGGAAGAGAAAGACCCAAAAGATAATTTTCAATGTCAGCATATCTGTTACAGTTGGTTAAACCTTGCGCTCCCAGGTTTTTGTCTCCTTGGCATAGTGTTTAAGCACCCGGGCAGGATTTCCGGCGGCAACCGAGTAAGAGGGGACATCTTTGGTCACAATGCTGCCGGCGGCGATGACACAATGCTTGCCTATTGTCACACCGGGCAATACCACACAGTTCGCTCCAAGCCAGGTTTCATCTTCAATGACGATGGGGGCGGTAGTGACTCCCTGGTCGGAGATGGGAAGGGAAATGTCTTCGTAGTTATGGTTGAGTCCTGACATGACAATATTCTGGGCAAGCCGGATGTCGTTTCCGATTTTTACCGGTCCGATCAGGGTACACCCCAGTCCGATCCGGGTCCGGTCGCCGATGTAGATATCACCGACTCCGTTGTTGATGGTCGTGAAATCTTCAATGGTGGAATTATCTCCCAGGTAAAACTTATTATAGGGGAGGATATCCATCCTGGTTCGCTTCCGGATCAACGAATTCTTTCCTTTATGGTGAATTAACGGGTTCAGAAACCACTTGACCCACCGCCTGGGCCTGGCCTGGTTTTTTGGCATTAACGCTCTGGAAGCAAGTTTTTTAAGCTTCGGACTTGTTTTTATTTTCTCTGCGAATGACATGGGCTTTTGTTATGATGGTCTGACTTTTTCAATCGCTTTAAATAGTTCACGGGTGTTGTTTTCCCAGCTATGGAGTCTCCCTAACCGGATTCTCTTTTCGTGAAGTTCCGGAGTATCCGTCCGGAATGCCTCTTCAATCAGCTTGCAATAATCCTCCGGTGTTGTTCCAAGGAAACAGTAGTTGGAAAACATCTCCATGGCTTCGGTTCTGGTAGCAACAACAGGTTTCCCCATAGCCAGGTATTCATCGATCTTCCGCGGGTAGTTACCTTTCGTGACGGCATTATACACCTGGGGGTTGATAGCCACATCAAAAGCATGAATGTAACGGGGGAGTTCCGACTCCGGTTTGGAATCCAGAAAGAACACATTGGGCAGTTCATGGAGTTTGCTTTTCTGAAAGACTTCACCTTCCCATCCCACCAGGACAAGCGCCCATTCGGGACGATTCACAGCAATAAACTCCAGTAACTTGATATCGATCCGGAGAACCCTCAAAGCTCCGACGTATCCTACGATAACCTTGAACTTCTCACGGATCTCTTTCATGTCATCAGGGAATTTATATGATCTCTCCGGATTGAACAGCTCCGAATCGCATCCTTGCCCCACATAGAATGAATTGGGATTGTACTTTCTGGCATAGGCTGCCAGGAATTCAGAGTTTGCTGCTACCAGATCTGCTTTCCGCATAATGGCTTCTTCCATCCGGGGACCATGGCTGCGGTAAAAATCTGTATCGATCATATAATCCCTGATATAGTAAATAAATAATGCGGGATGGAGGATCTCTTTTAATTTGAAGCTGCGGTAAAAATCATTGTCGGTCAGAACGACAAAATCATGGAATCCAAGTTTCAACACAGCCTGCCTGACCTTTTTTCCAAACCGTTTTGCGTTAATCGCATTGAGACGATTAAAAATCCACCGGGGTTTGATCCGGCCGACAGATTCCATGACTACATCGGGGGTATATACCCACAGATTATCGGAGACCTGTTCAATTGTAGCATACGGATTGGCCTTTGATTCCTTGTATTTTTTTACGGCCAGAGTGGAATGATTCAAAAGCAGGGCAAGTCTGTCAACAGCGTAGTTGACATATAAAACCCGGTGATGCTTGGATAACTCTTTGGCTAGGTTAACGGCATTTCCGCCCATTGACATATACCACGATTGAAGTCCGGTGATCACAATGTCGCAATCCGGACTTATCGGTTGTTCCCTTTTATTTTCTACATCCATCGATAAGGTATAAATTTTTCCGACAAAATTTTCCCAGCTATGTTCGGTTGCCAGAGCTTTCCGCTTGGCAATCCATGAAGAGGTATTTTCCTGTAAGGCCTCTTCAATATGGTCGACCCATTCTTCGTAACTGGATGCCAGGTGGGTATGGTCTTTAAAGTAATCCATAAAGGCAGTTTTTGTAGCCACCACAGGTTTCCCCATGGCCAGGTATTCATCAATTTTCAACGGGTAGTTGACATCTGTAATGGGATTATGGAGTTGAGGATTGATAGCTACATCAAACGATTTCACATACCCGGGAAGGGTATCCGGGTCTTTTCTTCCCAGGAAATGGACATTGGGAAGTTGATGGAGGACACTTTTCTGAAAGGTTTCATCTTCGGGACCGACCATAACCAGGCTCCAGTCAGGATGTGCCTTTGCCACAAATTCGAGGATTCCAATATCCAGCCGGATGGTAGTGAGGGCACCGGTGTAACCGATGATCGGCCGTTGTATTTCTCGAACATCTTCAGGAAGAGGGAGTTTACCATCCTGATCGTTATACATGGACACATCGCAGCCCTGTCCGATGGTGTGCGAATTGGGATTATACAGTTTTGCATAATTGCAGAAGTAGCTTGAATTCGTCACCACCAGGTCAGATTTGGCAATCAGTTTGGGTTCCAGCACCGATCCATGCTTTCTGTGGTAGGGGACCAGGGTAACGGCATCCCGAAGCAGGTAGATATAGAGGCTTGGTTTCAGCAGTTCCTTCAGGAAATAGCCGTTCAACATGGAATTGTCGTTCAGGATGATGTAATCATGAAATCCGAGGTCTTTGACGGCTTTCTTTATTTCTGATGCAAATGCCCGCTCATTCAGGTAGTTAAGAAGAAAAAACAGCGGATGAACCGGGATCCAGTTGATGGACTCACTCACCACCCTGGGGTACAACACCCACAGGGTCGGAGAAACCTGCACCAGGTTGGGTTCCTTGCCTTGCAGAATCCGTTTCCTTTTTTGAATCAGAGGGTTTTCCTTTTGTTTAATATAGGTAGTGCGTGTTTCGGGCAGATTTACAAAAAGAACCCGGTTCTTGTGGGAAATCTCCAGGGCCGTATATTTGCGTGTAGTGGCGATGGGAAGATCCCAGGCTGGGAGTCCAATGATAATAAAATCCCTGTTTTCCATTCCGAAAAAAGTTAGGTTCGACTTGCAGTTTTATCAACAAGTTCTTTATAGATTTCCATATAATCCTGTGCCATTTTAGCCCAGGAAAATCGGGTTGCCTGAACGAATCCCCGTTCCGACAGGCTTTTGCTTAATCCGGGTTCGGTCAGAACGTTGTGTATAGCAGACGCCAGATCATTCGGATTCGTAGGATCTATCAGAAGAGCCGCCTGTCCGGCAACTTCAGGCATAGCAAATACATTGGAGGTAATCACCGGTGTGCCGCATGACATAGCTTCCAGAATCGGGATCCCGAAACTTTCCCTGAAGGATGGATAAAGGAACAGGGATGCCATGGTATAGATCCCCGGAAGGTCGGCATTATTCACATAATCCAGCCGGTGAATAAACGGCATGAGGTCTGGTTCCCGGATCTCCTGCAGGATTCGCTCCAGTTCTTCCTGTGGATAATCGGCGATCACAATCGGGATCTTTGTGGTTGCTTCATGGATGTACCGGGCGAATGCAGTCAAAACACCTTTGGTATTTTTCTTCGGATCTGTATTCCCGAGAAACAACATATACTTTCCCGGGAGGCCATAAGTTAACCTGATCTTCTCCAGGACCCCCTGGTCTGTCACCGGTTTGAAAATTTTGCTCACCCCATTATAAACCACTGAAACCTGCTCGTCTTGCAGGTGGAAGAATTGAAGGATCCGTTTCTTTTCCGATTCGGAAACAGTGAGTATTCGTTTGGCTCTTTTCACGACGCCCGGAACAATATACCTCCGGTACATATTGCCGAACTTCTGATATGGGCTAAATCCTTTGCGGAAAAGGCTGATATTCTCGAGGTGAAAAATATCATGCACTGTCACAATCATCGGAACGGGGTTGTACAGAGGGGCGGTATTGCTTGTACAATGAAGGAGGTCACAGCGGTATTTTTGAACTGCATGAGGTAATGCACATTGCTCCCACGTAGGGTAGGGTCCTCCACCCAGTTCAATGATGTTCATGTTTCCGGATGACTGCAGGCACACATCCTCATCCGGTTTGACGAATACCACGTACTCATTTTGGTGGTCCAGCTCCTGGATATTTTTTACCAGTTCCAGTGCCACGAAATCCATTCCGTGTTTATTTTGCCTGAACAGTCGTTGTCCCTCAATGCCTATTCTCATATAACAAATTTATGTCCGCGTCGATGTTGTATGTTCCGTGTGAATAAACTTTTTATTGGCTCCTTTGGTGGTAAAAAGGGAGATCAACATCAGAAAAATCCCTTTCGGGATGGATAAGACAGCGATGAGTGTCTGGGTGTTGTAGAATTTTCGGGGGATGGCAAAAAGGAACGTAAGGATCAGCAATGCCAATAGTCCTGCCCACAGTATTGTATATATAACTGGATTTACCAGGACAGAGAGAAGGGTAAACAGAGGTAATAAACCGATTAGCAAGATCCGCGGAGGAAGAAGCATCTGGATCGCCTTGTCCAGGTAATCGAAATTCCGTTTGGTCAGGAAGGTTCGAAAGGCATCCCTGAAATAAGAGGCGTAGTGAATCTGGGCAGAAAGCCAGCGCCGGCGTTGCTTGACGAAAACCTCTTCGCGTTTCACTTTCTCGTCATAGACCAGTGCTTCATCCAGGTATTCAATTTTAACACCCTCCTTCAGCATTTTCAATTCAATTTCCTTGTCAAAACCTCCCACAGCCTGGACAGTCAGCATCAGGGTCTTGAAAAACCGGTATTCAAATGCCATTCCCGAGCCGATCAGGCTGGAGGAAAGTCCTGCTACCCGGTGCCCCCTCCGGAAGATTGAATTGTTGATCTCTTCACTGACAGCATCCAGAACGGCAAAGGATGTGTCGGCGTTTTTCGCGATCCGGTGTCCCTGGATGGCTTTGAAGCCGGTGTTAAAAGAGTTGTTGACGCGGGTTAAAAAGTCGAGGGCCATCAGGTTGTCAGCATCCAGGATTACTGCGATATCGTACCGGTCATCAGGGAGCTGCGACATGGCTTTATTCAGCGCTTTGGACTTGGTACTGTGCTCGAAGAACACTTCGACAACCTGTACGGATAATGCTTTAAGTTTCTCAAGTGTTTTCGGTTGAAAGGAATCCGCGATCACAATCACCTCATAGTTTTCCTCTGGATAGTGTTGCTGAAGTGCATCGCCAGTTGCTTCCAGTATGACGGCATCTTCTTTATATCCCGGGATCATGACAGCGATCCGGTGAAGATCTTCCTTCCCGGCTTTCCGGGGGTAGTAATGAAAAAGGGAGGCTGAAGCAAACACAAAGATATAGAGTGTTCCAAATGCCAGGTAAGCCAGTATAATCCACTGGATGATGAATAGAATGACGGCTAAACTGTTCATTGCCATAAGGAAAATATTGATCGGGATCAGGCAATACTAGAACAAATATACTCCATTTTTCATTAGTTAGAGTGCCGGATTGTTATGGATATCTTTGTTAAAGGCGTTTTTCCCATGCCATCCCAATGCACGCAGGTAGGAGTAAACATGTCCAAGTCTGAATTTCAGCAGAAGTACCAGGATGTTTTTTGGAATAGCGATGCACAACTGATACAGAATCCCCAGGTAGAAATCCTTGCCACAGATGTTTCGCCGCATGAAGACGAGACGATTACGGGTGAGGTAATAGGTTTTCAATATGCTCAGTTTCCCTGTCGAAACGGATTCCTTGTGGTAAACAAGGGAGTTGGCCACGTACCAGATCTTGTATCCTGCTTTTTTTATCCTGTAGCTCCAGTCAGCCTCCTCGTAGTAGAGGAAGAAAATGTACGACATCAGTCCGATCTCCTTGATCACCCGCATCGGAACCATCATAGCAGCGCCATGGGCATAAGCCGTTTCGGAATCCATATCATACTGCCCTGTATCTTTTTCCCGGTAACCAACAGCAGCATTCCGAACGGTGTACCTGTTGATCGGGTAAAATCCTGCAAATTGGATAATCTTGGGATCGTAATAGAACCGGATCTTTGGACTGACCGCCCCTATGTGCGGATCAGTCTCAAGCTTTTCCACCAGTGGTTCAAGGAAATGAGGATCGACAATGGTATCATTATTAAGTAACAATACATATTCTCCCTTTGCCCGCATGATCCCCTGGTTATTCCCTCCGGCAAAGCCCCAGTTGATATGGCTTTCGTAAAGAATCACGTTGGGAAACCGCTCCTTGATCAAAGCCGGATTATCATTCGGGGATTTGTTGTCGACAATGATTACTTCAAAGTTCGGATAGGTGATCTTGTGGAGCGATTCAATAAAATCGCAGGTTACTTCCGGATGATCATAATTCACTGCCACAATAGATACAAGTGGATATCGGGCAAGTTTTTTTCGGATCAGCATGTCGGATGTTGATGGATAAACTTCTGAAAGACTGTCCGTATCTGCCATCCGACAGCCCTGCAGTAAGCCCGGAACAGATCAACTCTTCCCTGGAGAAGGAAATGAATCATGTTTTTCGGGATGGCCACGAGCAACTGAAACAGGATGGGGATGATGGATTTTGGACCCCGAACATTCCGGCGCATATAGAGAAGACGGCTTCGGTTGAGGTAGTAAGTCTTCAGGGGACTTTGTTTCCCGGTGGCGACGGATTCAAGGTGGTAAATCAACGAGTTGTGCACATAAAAGATTTTATAGCCTGCTTGCCTGATCCTGAATCCCCAGTCCAGTTCTTCGTAGTAAAGGAAAAAAACGAGCGACATCAGTCCTACCTGTTCCACCACCTTCCGGGAAACCATCATGGCAGCACCATGAGCATAGGCAGAGATCCTGTCCTGATCGTGCTGGCCGGTATCTTTTTCCATGTACCCGTAAGAATGGCTTCTTACCGTAAAAGAATTGATTGGGGTCATACCGGCATACTGAAGGGTATCGGGAAGGAAATAATAACGGATCTTAGGACTAACAGCGCCTATTTCCGGATCTGATTCCATTTTATCGACGAGGGGTTTAAGGAATCCGGGAGTGACAACGGTATCGTTGTTGATCAGCAGGATGTATTTCCCTTTCGACATACAGATCCCCAGATTGTTAGCTCCTGCGAAGCCCAGGTTTTCACCGGTCTCCAGATAGGTTACCTGCGGGAATTTCTCGTGAATAATCTTCGGATCGTCGTCAGGGGAACCGTTGTCAATCACAATTACTTCATAGTGAGGATAAGTTATCAGGGACAATGATTCCAGCATCTGGCAGGTAATATCCGCATGGTTATAGTTGATTGTGATGATGGAAACCAGCGGGTACTTTTCCTGCGTTTGTTGATGATCAATCATGTCCGGAATATTGAAGCCTCAGATAACCTCTGTATATGGAAAGTAAATTTACAATAAAAACTGAATAGTTATTTTCAGATTTTGTTAAATTTGATTCTTCTTTAAGGACCACTTTTTCGTTCCGGACATGGCAGATCTATTTATCCCGAAAACAGGAGCCTACCGTATCAACCACCCGCTGGTTCTGTTCCTGTTTTTTATCAGTTTGGTTGGAGTGGGTTATTTCATTGCCGAAAATGGGATATTGGCAGTAGCCGCGTTGCTGGTTCTTCCTTTTGCAGTTTTTTTTCTGATCAAAGTATTTGAAAACCCTGTCGTCGGTTTTTTCGCCGTTTATGTAGTGAATTTTGTTGCTTTGGGTCTTGCCCGGTATGTCTTACAGGCTCCTTTCGGATTACTGGTGGACGGATTCCTGGTTCTTACATTTATCGCCATATTTTTCAAGTATTTCAACGAAAAATTTGATTGGTCAAAATTGAACAACCCGGTTGTCTACGTTGCTCTGATCTGGTTTGGTTATTCCTGTTTTGAATTGGTCAATCCTGCAGTTGCCAGCAGGGTTGCATGGATCTATTCAGTCAGGTCGGTTAGTATGTATATGCTGTTTACGGTTATACTGATGTTCATCCTGATGGATAAGTACAAGTATTTTATGTATTTTATCTACCTCTGGATGTTCTTTGAAGTGCTTGGATCGGTGAAGGGTATGATCCAGTTGTACGTCGGACTTGATCCCTATGAAGACCGGTGGCTGGCAGTGGTCGGATACTCCACCCACATTCTCTTCGGGAAACTCCGGGTGTTTTCTTTTTTCACTGATGCAGGACAGTTCGGTGCTACTCAGGGCCATGCTGCGATGGTTGCTGCCATCATTGCGCTGACAACAAAAAGTTTCAAAGAACGGGTGACATTTTTCGTGGTGGCCATTTTCTGTTTCTATGGCATGTTCATTTCAGGTACCCGGGGGATCTGGGGTGTTTTGGCAGGCACCGGTGTCTTCTGGCTCCTTCTGAACAGGAACTTCAAACTATTCTTTCTCGGTTTGGGGATCGGAATTGCGGTAATCATCTTTTTCCGGTATACCTATATCGGACAGGGTATTTATTTCATTCAGCGAATGCGTTCCGCTTTTGATCCCAACAACCCCTCCCTTCTTGTCCGGCTGGAGAACCAGGCCAAACTTCGGCCCTACCTTGCCCTCCGGCCGTTTGGCGGAGGTCTTGGAAATGCCGGGACGAAAGCACAACGGTTTACGCCCTCAACCTTTCTGGCAAATACCGCAACCGATAGCTGGTACGTGGAAATCTGGGCAGAGCAGGGGGTGGTGGGGTTGGCATTGCACCTGGGGATACTGGCCTTTATTCTGATCAAGGGCTCTTATATCATCATGCATCGAATCAGGGATCCGGAGTTGAAAGGGAAAATGATCGGGATCATCAGTGGAATTTTCGGCATCATGGTTTCCAGCTATGGGAATGGTGTATATGGTCAGATGCCAACGGGATTGCTCATGTACAGCTCAATGGCCTTTATTTTCCTCGCCCCGAAATATGACCAGGAGATAGCTGAAAAGAAAGCGGCCGGGATTTCTTTATTCAGTTGATGCCGGGACAGGTTACCTGACAATTTGTTTGACTGCCTCAAATGCTTCAGCATGCCGGCAGTTGCACTGGCTCCCCCTGAATTCAGCAAGCGATCTCATTCCGGTAAGGATCTTGTTTGCATACCTGCCCACGACCTGAGACTCATGGGCTATCAACGATTTCTCTTTGATGTGATAAAAGTCGGAGATATCCACATAATAATTCACTTCAGAGAAGATCTTCCCGACTCTGGGGTATGGGACCTGTTCAAACAGAAAGATATTATCGACATAGCGTCCTGCAGCAAATACGGTTTTTAACGTATTGATATGATCCTGGTGGGAGTCTCCGTTCCAGTGTGAGTAAATCGTATCGATTTTCAAATCTTTGAGCAATCGCTCGATGGCGAAAATGCTTTCGCGGTCAAACGGAACCAACTGATCCAGAAAGTCCAGGATCACCAAATCCGCTCCAATGATCTTCGCAGCGGCTTCCGCCTCACTTCGCCTCAGCGCTTTGGTGTCGACGATCTCATGATAAATATTCAAACTGTCGCTGCATGTCATATGGACAATGGTCACCTTGTCTCCGTTATGTATATGCTTGGCGAGCGTTCCGGCGCAACCAAATTCAACATCATCCGGGTGTGCTCCTATGGCCAGTACATTTTTCATAGGTTCCAGTTTTAAAGAATAATTGTATCATACCCGAAAATATATTCAAGGATGGTATGATAGTTTTTTACGTTGGGTTCAAAAAATTCAACCTCAATCGAATGATTCTTAAACAGTTCAAGATCCAGGTATTCTCTTCCGAAAGAACCTGATATATAGCGTTTTGCATTAACTTTCTTCAGGATTTCAACAAGCAGGTCAGATTTAGCCCCTTCAACTCCCAGCGAAGATGCATAAACCATTGGGACGGTTATGTTTAATTTTTCCCGGCAGAACTCCAATCCCTTCATGTTGATATCGATCAGTTTCTCACCTTCGTAAATAGAGGAGAAATCATATTTGTAACGGAGTTTTAATTTGGTCAGCAATTTTCGTTTCCACAACTCCTCTGGGGCCACAAGTACCTCATTTATGTTCTTATGAGTGGCCTTTGGTTCCACGCTAACGGTAAAGAAACTCTTGTTCTGGTTTTCATCCGTAAACCAGTTTCTGTTCACCCAGTAGTTTTTTCGGTAATGCACATTATCCAGGATCACAAAAAGATCTGCTGATTTCATTTTCTGAAAAAAACCCAGGTATGGGAAATGTTCCGGTTGATGGATGGTTACGATCATAATCCAGGTTATTTAATGATATTCTCTTCTCGGTCTTTATACCTTTTCCTGGTTGGGAAGAGATAAACATGAATCCGTTTGAGTTCTTTCCTGGTCTTTTCAAGTACCATGGAAAGAAGACTCCGCTGGTGGTCCAGTGACCGGGTGGTAGTCCAGATTCGTGATCTGGATGAATTGATGAATTTAATCTTCCCATATTGTTTCAATGCAAACGCCATGGATCCATCTTCACCACGTTTGATCCGCGTGTACCATCCGATCTCTTTTCCCTCTTTCATGGGAATTCTAAAACTACCTCCTCCCACACTTAATTCAGGCCGGTTAATTCGCCTGAGGATTAAAGAGACATCTCTGATCATCTCATATATCGCAAGAGTAATTCTGTTTTTGGAGGTAGGAATGTACGAGTCGACACTATAAACAGCGGAAACACCCGGAGTATCCAGTGCTTTTGCAAACTCCTCAACCCAGGTCGGAGGGTACATACAATCGGCATCAGTACAGAGAAAATACTTCCCTCTGGCCACATCCATTGCAGCCTGGCGGGCATATCCGATTCCCTGTTGCGGCTGAAACACGGAGAACGCTCCGCATTTATCCAGGAGGTATTGGGTCTGATCTGTGGAGTTATTATTGGAGACAACAATGCGAAGGGGGAACGGGGTTTTCTGTTCCGAAAGAGAGGCCAGACAGCTTAGAATAGTATCCTGCTCATTGTAGGCTATGACACCGATCGTTACATAGGCATCTTCTGCTTTCTTTGTCGCAAGACCCTCTTTAATCCTTTCGAAAACCCCTTCCGGAATATCCTCGATAGTTTGAAAAGATATGATATTCCTTTTAACCCAATCAGGGACAGTGAATGATGGAATCATATTATAGAGTTTTATCTTTTTTTCGAAACGTTTTACTATACAATTCTTTGTAGAAAAGGAATCCTTCCCTGAAGATCGGAGCATACCGTACGGTAATTTCTTTATTCAGAAAATACATCCCGAGAGTCAGACCGATGATCTCGAAACCAATTGAGCCGATGGAGACACAAATTAATATAAAAACAACACTCAGGTCAGGGAAGAGCGCATGAAGAGCGAATACCGCAATAAGGTCACCGACAATATTGGCTGCGGTCATTGCAATGGTTTTATAAAAATTCTTATCCGGTTTGTTCAGCGCATCAAGAGAGATTCCTGTGAAACGATCAATCGCCAGCAGCAGGGAGAAAATGATAAACATCTGCATAATAATTCCCAGTTCGCGCGAAACATACAGGTATTCTTTTCCCCCGAGCAGATAGACAAATTCTTTAGCAAAGATAGCAAAGAAAATCCCAATCGGAATGATCAGAAACGTAAGGGCTCCTGCGTACTGGTAAAAGGTTTTCCGGAAGTAGTCGATATCGTTTTCGATGCTGGCTTTAGAAAGTTTCGGGAAAGCTGTGGCGGAGAAACTCCGGATGATGATTTCAACCAACTCTGTATATTTAATAGGAATACTGTATAAAGCAACCCCGGTGGTTCCAAGGAAGGGACTCAGGCCGATGATAAAAGCGTCAGCACTTTTAAGCAGGCTGCTTCCAATAGAGGTCCCCATGGAATATTTCCCGAACTGGATTGTGGCTTTGTTTGAGTATTTTTTTGCATGGAAGATATATTTCACTCCGTCCCAGTTATAGGCGGATGATATCATGGATGTGAGCACATTGGTGATGATGTACCAGATAACCACCCACTCAGCACTCATCCTCCATAAAAAGTAGTTCAGCACCAGGTAGACCAGAAAACTGGCAACATTAAAGAGCCTGAGGATCAGGATCTTTCCAAATTTTTCGTCCGCTTGCAGAATAGAAAGAGCATTCCCCCAGGGAAGATTTGAAAGGGCCAGCACCGGATACCACATGAAGAAGAGGTAAAATCCGGAATTCTCAATAGTCTCCGGGAAAATAATGAGAAGCGGATAGAGCAGGATGGAAAAAACGAGAATACTGACCAGGCCGATCAGCCAGCTTGAACCAATATAATGTTTCCGTTCCTCCAATGAGACACCGGAAAGAAAGCGGGTGAGTGCGACCCGGGTGATTCCGAATCGCAGAAGGTCGACCAGAGTGGCCGCTGTGATGAACAACACCCACTCCCCGAACGAATCGGTTTCAAGGCTTCTTATCAGGACAAAAAAAGTAAGGAAACCCAGAACGGCGGTAGAGGTGTTTCCTAGAAGGGAGAGAAAATTATCATCCCGGACTATTTTCCTAATCATTTTTAGCATAACACAGATGCTAACTTTTGAAAGAAGATCAAACCCTGCTTCTTTCCCTGAACCGGAACAGAATAATTCTGGTAATCATACGCCGAAATTCGGATCTGGGTTTCGGAACTTCTCCGAAAACAGAATCGAGGAAGTAGAGTTCCACTCCGTTGAGTACAACCTGTGGCTCTTGCTTGCACATCGGCTTGAAGGCATCCAGTAATACGATGTCAGCCTCTTTCCACGACCGGTTGGCCCGTATGACCAGCAACGCAAGATCGAAAAGCTGGATGAATTCTATCGGATAAGGATTGTTGATAAGGGAAGGGATTTCGACGAAGATAAAGTCATACTCTGCCTGTTTGTAGGCATCGAAACCAGGGATCAGTTCTTCCAGGTTCCGTGTTTCAAAATAGGTATTGCGGACCTCATACGTGATTTCGGCATCGGTCATTCCTGGCCTGGGAGAATCTTCAAAATAAGGAGCAGTGCTTTCCGGATCAACGTGGTAATAATTGAGGTACAGCACCTTTTCTCCAAAGGATTGCAGCTTATTGCAAAGCTCCCTGCCAATGGTGGTTTTCCCTTCTGAATCCAGCATACTGAAGAAGAGGATCATGATGGGCTTTATATCCTGCTCTTTTTTCCCTTGTATTGCAATGGATACATTTTGCGCCAACATCTCAACCAGACGTGGGACAATGAATTCCATGTCGGCCGACTCCAGCTTCCGGGAGATTCTCGGATAAATCCCTGCCACTTTCAGGTTGATCAACCGTTCTACCCGTTCTATGGTTTTTAGAGTCGTATCAAAATACTCCAGCGCAATCAGGATGGCAATAATGAGGACCAACCCAATTAACCCTGCAATAATAACCAGAAACATGGCTCTTGATTTAAGCGGCCTAATCGGATAATACGGAGGATCAACCACTTTGATATTTGTGGACATTTCATCATCCTGTTGACGAAGTTTTGCCAGGTTCAGGTCATGAAGCAATTGCAGAAACTCGTTTTCAGTCACTCCGATCAACCGTTCAATCCGTTTCATCTCGGCACCCAGCGGAGCAAAAATCTCATAGTACCGCTGGAATTGCTTTCGCCTTTCGGTCAGCACCCGGAATGCAGCTTTGCTCTCTTCGTAGGCGATGACATTTGTAAGCCAGGCATCCAGCAGGTTCGTAACGGGAAGGCCTTCCACACTGTTGTTAATGACATACAGGGCGTCAATATTTTTTCGGATCTCTTTTTTCAGGGATTCAGAATGGGCTTTCAGTGCTGCCAGTTGATTCACGGTGGCGGAATCGTTACCCAGATCGATCTCAATATTTACTATTTGCATCGAAACGGCAGCAAGTTCAGAACGTAATTCAATGATTGCATTGGTATTAAGGGTTAGTCTTGCATGTGCTTCGAGTTTTTTCTCAATGATCTTGATAGCAGCATCAGCTGAAGCATAGGCAATCTGTGCATTGGAGTATTCCTGGTCCAGGGTCTCCTTCATCCCGGCTATGGCTTTGGTTTGTTCATAATAGTTGATGATCTTATTCTTCTCATTGAATATCAGCAAATCATGTTCGGCCTTTTTCAGTCGATTCATAGCTTCTTCGAGCTGCCGCTTGAAATAAGCAACAACCGCATCGGTCTGATGTTGCCTGAGCTCCTTATAACTCCGGATGAATACCTTGGTCAGGATAATGAGTGTCTGCTGGCAGATTCCCGGATCGGGATTGACGTACTTAATAGTGATAAGGTCACTGTTTTGAATCCGGGTGACCTCGATGGCATTAAGTGCATCAATGCTGTAAAACTTGTTGGTCGAATTCCATAGTTTATAAATATAGTTGTAATCGTTTGCATTGCCATAATCCAGCAACTCCCTCACACACCGCTCGTACGGGGTGGTTGTATCCCATAACTCCTGGTGAGTTACAGGTTCAGTGATGATCCACTGTTTGGTGATCAGATGTGCGGTGTCAATATCCCGGTAGTAGTCCTCCCCAAAAGCGGTATCCTGTGTTCGAGTCACGGTCCGGGCTGGTGCCGGGTAGGGGTAATCTTCCATTCCGGAAGAGGTAAAATTATTGTCGATCCTGATACGTTGTCCGGTAGCAAGTTCGTATGATTGGAGATCGTTCAGGCTCATGAGATGCTCAATGCTGATCCGGTATTTTTTGGCGATGGCGTACATCGTCTCACCCCGCTTTACGATGTGGTAGTCCTTGGAGGTTTCTCCCGGCGCGTCGCCCTGGTATCCGGCATCCCTGGCTGTAGGTGAGGCGCTGGGGTAATCGCTGTTCCCGCTGTCGTCTTCGAAGCTGGCAGTTTTCTGCGGTGGACGGTAATATTGCTGCTGTTTCTGGTTTCGTTTATATTTTCTGACGATCTGGATGATATCGGGCGGAACATCAGCCATCAGCTCTTCAAAATTTTCCTGTTGGATATATTTTGGATCGTAGTGATCCAGCATCAGGTGCTGGGCCAGCAACCGAACCGAAACCTCTTCCAGTGTCCGCCTTGATTTGATCAGGTTTATGAGGTTGTCGTAAGCGGTATTGCTGGCAAAGAGATCCACCCGCGTCTCTTGCTGAACGGAATAACCCGATGTGATCCCGGTATAAATAGTTGTTTCGGACTGGTAATTGCGGGCTTGTTTGCGTGTAAACAGATAGACTATCAGAGCCAGAAAAAGGGGAACGAGTATAATCAGTACGATATACCTCTGCAGTAATTTTATAAGGTGGATCAACTTCACTACTCGATGCTGTTTATCACGTTAAACTTTATACCGACTAATTCCTGTAAGATCATGTAAGCACTGTAAAACTCATTGCGGGTCTGTTCAAAGTCCGTCACGGCTCTCCTGTTCATCTCATTCAACCTGGCCAGTTCATATAGACTGATCTGACCGTTCAGGAACTCTTTCTCTGCAAGCGCCATTTGAAGCGACATGTAGATCTGATTGTCATTGGCAATCTGGAGGATTTTCTGATTGATGATCAGGCGGTTATATTGTACTATGATGTCCCTTCTGAGCAGCCTGATCTGGTACTCCCGTTCAGAAAAGGCCTGTTCCATGTATTTAGTTGCATGTTTGATTCGGTTCCTGCGATCCGCAAGGTCATCCAGGGGCATACGGATACTGATTCCCAATGCATAACCGGAGACATCCTGGGTTGACAGGACCGAGTTGATATCACCGAAATTCGTTTGATTACCGGTCAAAGCATCCTGGTAAAAGAGGTTCATCCCGGCATCCAGATAGAAGTTTGTCAGGAAATCCCGTTGGGCTGATTTAATTCCATATTTCCGCATATAAATCTCAGCATCGGCCGCCGCAACATTGGGGGAATGGACAATGGCCGAGTCGATCAGGTCATTCAATGGTGGGATGCGCAACGTGATATCGTCTACGATCGGGTTAAAGATAAACACGGTATCCCTGGTCTGACCTTGGGCAATGGAGGTAATTGCCAGACAGATTAACAGCGTTCCGATAATGTTATATCCAATCCCTTTTCCCATGGATATGATTAGACGTTTTCTTTCTGAAACAGAGCTCCAAATGTTTTCAGGATGATCCAGATATCTCCCCAGAACGAATTATGCTCGGCATAGTAGTTATCCATAGTAAATCGTTCTTCTTCCGACATCATCCCGCCTTTTCCACGTTTTTTTACCTGCCAAAGGCCTGTCAACCCGGCAGGGGCCCGGAATCTACGGCTCCATTTCTTTTTGGTCAGCGCTTCCGCTTCATTCAATGGCAACGGGCGATTCCCGACAATGGACATATCTCCTTTCAGAACGTTGACCAGCTGAGGTAATTCATCGATGCTGGTCCGGCGAATGAACTTTCCGACCCGGGTGATCCGCGGATCATCCACAATCTTCAGAAACGCTTTCCGGGCGCTTCTGCGTTTATTTGCAAGGCGTTCGCATATTTCCTCTCCGTCGTAATAAACCAGGGGAGAACAGTGTTCGCCTTCAGGCAGCCGGGCACATTCGGAACAATTCTCCTCAACGGTATCGGTGATGTACTGGTTGAGGTGGGAGACCTCTTTCAGTCGTTTATCCGCATCGTGATACATGGAACGGAACTTATAGAAGTCAAAGATCTTGTAATTGGCACCCACACGTTTGGAGAAGTAGTAAACCCTCCCGCGGGATTCCAGACGAATAGCCAGCATGGTAAGGAGCACGATGGGGGAAAGGATCAGCATGGCCAGGAGTGCAACGATGATGTCGAAGATTCGTTTCAGCGGGGGAGTCTTATAAGCTGCCAGATTCTGATCGATCAGCGCATCGATCGGTTTAGGCACAAATTCCGTTTTGAATTTCTGCAGAAACCGGATCCGGCTGTGAATCCGCTCCGGAGTAAAACGGAGATGATAGTAGTCATCCACCCCGGTATCCATCGCCTCTTCCCTGATATTGGTTTCGTAACAGACGGCCAGTAGGATGAAGGGGATCGTTGAATAGATTTTATGCAGTTTCAATTTCCTGTAAAATGCCAGCCCTTTCATACCCGGTACTTTCGACTCACAGATGATTGCATCGATCACTTTCGTTTCGGCATAGGTGGGCGCGAGTTCAGCGTCCTTGTCAAAATTGAATACCCTGAAGTTTTGGTCTGTCAACCAGAACATGGCTGCCAATCCATTTGGCATCACGGTCAAATCAAACAGGCCACTCTCTTCAAACCGGTTGATAGTGTTCCGATCAGTTCCGATGTATAATGTTGTTATCTTCTTATCCGGAGTTCCCCCCATAGTCGTTTAGCCCATTCGTTGTTGTGAGTATAATTCCTTTGATTCCAGACGTCGCTGGATGCGCGCAAGAAGTTCACGGGGATTAAAGGGCTTTATGACATAATCATCGGCTCCCATCTCAAAACACTTGATCTTCTCTGAACTCTCCTCTTTACCTGATAACATGATAAGCGGGATTTCCTCAAAAAATCCGCTTTCTCGAAGACGCCTGACAAATTCAATTCCATTCAGAACAGGCATTTCCAGGTCACAGATAATTACATCCGGCATATTCCCGGATTGAAGGTAAAAAAGAGCATCCATGCCATTCGTCATGGTAATTACATCAAAATCTCTATTAAATGTATTTTCGATGATGAAACGAATGCTCTTTTCATCATCAATGGCAAGGATCTTTTTCTTCATGAAAGCCCTTTTTTTGTTAGCAAATATATTGGATTTTAGA
>Ga0208045_1000340_pt1 | contig 20518 bp, 20 predicted proteins | sample PL_2010_200m_FD_184160 | JGI IMG/M metagenome (GOLD analysis project Ga0208045, IMG submission 184160) | Freshwater microbial communities from Powell Lake, British Columbia, Canada to study Microbial Dark Matter (Phase II) - PL_2010_200m... | ecosystem: Environmental > Aquatic > Freshwater >...
ATTTATGCCCACATCTATGACAATGGCGCCTTCTTTTATCCAGTCACCTTTGATTAAACCGGCTTTGCCTGCCGCCACAATCAAAACTTCCGCCTGCCTGACGTGTTCTTCTAACTTTCCGGCTTTGCTGGTACCGATATGGCAGACGGTAGTGGTAGCGAATTTATCCAGTAATAAAAGTGCTAAGGGCTTACCGACAATTTCACTATGCCCCACAATCACGACTTCCTTGCCGTATAAATCTACGCCGCTTTCTTTCAATAATTCCATCACTGCCGCGGCAGTGCAGGGAAGGATTTTGGCCTTGCCAAAGACGATCTTGCCGATATTGGCCGGATGCATCCCTTCTGCGTCTTTCTCCGGCAGGATAAACTGGCTGATTTTTTTGTAGTCTATATGCGCCGGCAGCGGCATCTGGATAATAATCCCGTTTATGCTCTTATCTGCATTCAATTTCTTTACAAGCTCTACCAGCGCCTCTTCGCTGGTTTCGGCACCCAACTTATGAAACTGGTATTCTATGCCTAAGCTTTCTGCGGTCTTCTTCTGGGATTTGGCATAGCTCTCTGCGCCGGCGTTTTCCCCGACCTGAATACTGGCTAAGACCGGCTTAGACCCTAAAGAAGCTATCGTATTCCTAATCTCTTCTTTGATTCTTTCCGCAACGGGTTTACCCTCTAATAATCTTGCCAACTTTGGCCTCCGTCTGTAACCGTAATTTTTTGATGATGTTATTATTTTGCAGTAATTCTTTTCTCATACTTTTAGTTAATTTTTTATCCGCTAAAGACTTCAGGTTTATCTCGACGTTAAAATAGGCGCTGACGAAAGCCGACTCCAACAAAATCGCAGCCACCGCCACGTCGCTGATTAAATTGATATTCCCTTTCTGGATAAGCGGCGGGCAGAGATTTATCCCTTCAAAACATAAACGGCAGACCATCAGGGGGACGTTTAAGGCGTCTTGCAAGTTTTTGCTCTGATAAGCTATGACATCTAAGTCCACCAGATTCAAAAACTCCTGCCTTAGTTTCTCTGATTTTTCCAGGATCTGCCTCAGCTCGTTTTCGTATTGGGCATATTTGGGCTTACCTAAAGTAAAATTCACCACCATGCTGATTAAAGCAGCCCCCAGGCCAGCAGCCAAAGCCGCTGCCGAACCACCGCCCGGAGCAGGCAGTTTTGCCGCCAGATCATCAAGATATTTTTTAAGTGATTCTTCCTTGTAAATCATGGAACCTCCGAATGTTAAGATAACCCTATTATATTACCTTTTGCATCAATATCAATATTTTCTCCGCGCGGCTCAAGCGCCCGGAGAAACAGGCAACATTTTAATAAGTAAAACTTTTGTCTAATTCAAACGCATTCTGGATTAAATCTATTTTTGACCGGCCTTGCGCGTAAATTACCGAAACCACATCAAACCTGGCTTTCTTATCGAGAAGTTTTTTCTCTTTTAAAAAAACAAGTGCTGCTTTGCCTATCTGTCTTTGCTTTGCGGGGGATACTGCTTCCTGCGGAAGCCCGAATTTATCCGTAACTCTGGTTTTTACCTCGATAAAGCAGATGACGTCTTTATCTTTGGCAATGATATCAATCTCGCCTAATTTGGTTTTATAATTTAAAAATAAAATCCGGTAGCCGTTATTTCTTAAGAAATCGGCTGCCGTTTCCTCTCCTGCCCTACCAAGCTCTATCCTGTCTCTGGACATAGCAAAAACTTCTTCTATGGATTATCGAGGGCCCGAACTTATTTAATGCTGCTCTATGCAAACGGGTACAATAACCTTTATGTTTTATGAACCCGTATTGCGGATAGACTTTGTCGTAGATATCCATTATCCTGTCGCGGGTAACCTTGGCCATGATAGAGGCGCAGGCAATACTTTTAGATTTTGAATCTCCCCTGATGATGTTAGTAACGGGAATACCCAACCTTAACTTTACGTTGCCGTCCACTAGCGCATGCATATTGTTTCTGCGTCCGTTTTTTAGCTTACCGGTCAATTCGCAAACCGCCTGCTCCATAGCGATGATAGTCGCCTGCAAGATATTCACGCGGTCGATTATTTTTTCGCTGACTATTCCGATACCGAATACCGATTTAACGCCGATTTCCAAGAATGCTTTTTCTCTCTGGCGAGGGCTTAATTTTTTGGAATCGTCTATGCGGTTTTTGAAACGGTTGGTCTTTAAGGTAACTGCTGCGGCAACTACCGGCCCGGCGAGAGGCCCGCGGCCGACTTCATCTATGCCAATGATTACTTTATAGCCCTTTTTTTTAAACTTATTTTCGTAATAAAGCACTCGTCTTCTGGGCGGATTTCTCGCTCGTTTCTTCTTTGGCTTCGATTTTAGTGGCCCGCTTGCCGATTTTGCTTCTTAAATAATAGAGTTTTGCTCTTTTTACTTTTCCCGAACGGATGATTTCGATGCGTTCGATGCTGGGCGAATAAAGCGGGAATACGCGCTCGATCCCTTCGCCGTAAGATACTTTTCTCACCGTAAAGTTATCCCTTATTCCTGAGCCCTTTTTGGCAATAACTACCCCTTCAAAAGGGTGAAGGCGCACCTTATCGTCGCTTTCCGGTATCTTAACCAGTACTTTTACCGTATCGCCCACGTTAAACTTAGGCATTTCTTTTTTAGTGTATTCTGCTTCAATCATTTTAATTTTATCCATTCCTGTTTCTCCTCTCTATAAATCTTTGCCTTTTATGAGGTCTGGACGCCTGAGCTTGGTTCTTTTTACGGCTTCTTTATTGCGCCACGCCTCTATTTTTTTATGGTCACCGGATAAAAGTACCGCGGGGACTTTCATGCCTCGAAAATTAGAAGGCCTGGTATATTGCGGATACTCTAATAGGTTATCTTTAAACGACTCAAAAATCAAGGAATTTTTATCCCCTAACACGCCAGGAATAAGCCGCACCAGACAATCTACTAAAACCATAGCCGGCAATTCCCCTCCGGTCAGAACATAATCGCCGATGGATATCTCTTCATCTGCCAGTTTTTGCCTGACACGCTCATCTATACCTTCATAATGTCCGCAGATCAGAATTAAATGTCTGTGTTTTGCTAACTTTTTTGCAAGTTTTTGCGTCAAAGGCTGGCCTTGCGGGCATAAGAGAATGGTTCTTGAGTTCGCGAGTTCGCGAGTTCGCGAGTTTTGTTTAATTGTTTCTACTGCCCGGAATATCGGCTCAGGCCCCATCACCATACCCGAGCCTCCGCCAAAAGTCCGGTCATCAGTTTTTTTATGCTTATTAAGGGCATAGTCACGCAAATTATGCAGGTAAATCTTTACCTTACTCTTTGCCTGAGCGCGCTTAATGATAGACTCATTCAACACCGGCTCAAACATTTTGGGGAAAATGCTAATTATGTCTATGCGCATCATTTAATTAACCTGCATTATATTTGGCCAGAAACTCTTTCTTGAATTCCGTAAACCTATCCGCAGCTATCGCCTCTCTTATACCGCGCATCAGTTGTAAATAAAAATATATATTATGCAGCGATACCAGCTCAAGTCCCAATATCTCCTTGGTATTAAAAAGGTGGCGCAGGTAGGCGCGGCTGAAATTCTTGCAGGCATAACAATCACATCTCTCATCCAAGGGCCTGAAGTCTTCTATATAAGGGGCGTTTCTGATGGTAATCTTGCCTGCGCTCGTAAAGGCAGTGCCGTTTCTGCCGTAACGCGTTGGTACCACGCAATCAAACATATCGTAGCCTAATTCTACCGCTTCGATAAGGTCCTCAGGCAAACCCACTCCCATTACATAACGCGGCTTGTCCTGCGGCATGAAGCCGGCAGAGGAATTTATCATATTATACATTAAGTTCTTAGGTTCGCCAACCGAAACTCCTCCCAGCGCATAACCATCAAAACCTATATCCACAATAGCCTTTGCGCATTCCTGGCGCAAATCTTCATAGGTAGCCCCCTGTATAATACCGAATAATAATTGTCGGTGTTCGGTGTTCGGTGTTCGGTGTTCACCGAGAACCGAGAACCGAGAACCGAGAACCGCTTTCGAACGTTTCGCCCAATCAATAGTCCTTTCCATGGCTACCTTGGCATGATCTTTACTACAAGGGTAATGCACGCACTCATCCAGCGGCATGACAATATCGCTACCTAAGGCTTTCTGTATGGCAATCACGTCTTCGGGCGTCAGAAAATGCTTCGTCCCGTCGATGTGCGACTGAAATTCTACCCCCTTATCGGTTACCTTTCTTAAAAGCGCTAAGCTAAATATCTGATAACCGCCGCTGTCAGTAAGGATGGGCTTTGGCCAGCTCATGAATTGATGCAGGCCGCCGGCTTTTTTAATTACCTCCATCCCCGGGCGCAAGAATAAATGATAGGCATTGGATAAAATAATCTGGGCGCCGGCAGCTTCCAGCTCTTTCGGAGGCACTGCCTTAACCGTCCCTTGAGTACCTACGGGCATGAAGCAGGGGGTATCGATCTTGCCGTGCGCTGTAGTTAATTTCCCCAGCCGGGCCTTGGTATTTTTATCCTGGCGGATTAGAGTAAAAGACATCTTAAATAATCAACATAGCATCGCCATAGCTGTAAAACCGGTATTTATTGTCTATGGCTTCTTGATAGGCTTTTTTAATCAGTTTTTCTCCTGCAAAAGCACAAACCAGCATAAAAAGCGTGGTGCGCGGAAGATGAAAATTGGTCAAGAGGCAGTCTACTAGTTTGAATTTATAGCCGGGATAGATGAATAGATCCGTATGGCCTGCCTTATTTCCTGCAGCGTATGTTTCTAACGTCCGGCAGGCAGTGGTGCCTACGGCAATAATGCGGCCTTTTTGCTTGCGCGTTTCTTTAATCAGTTTTTGCGTCTCTTCAGGAATCTGGAAATATTCTTTCTCCATCTTATGCTGCCTGATATCCTGGGCCTTTACCGGCTTAAAAGTAGCGTGGCCTACGTGTAAGGTAAGATAAGCTATATTTAGGCCTCTGGCTTTAATCTTTGCCAGTAAATCTTGGCTAAAGTGTAAGCCCGCAGTGGGAGCGGCAACCGAGCCGTCTTCTCTGGCATAGACGGTCTGATAATAAATAGCATCTGAATCTTCTACCTTCCTTTTGATATAGGGCGGCAAAGGCATGGTCCCTAAACCGTAAATCTGGTCTATGCTTTGGGCAGAAAAAGATAGTTCGTTTTTTGAACTTAATTCTGCGCTGATACCTTGGCCGTTAAAAATTATTCTTTCTCCCAATTTTAGACGTGCAGGCTTAATCAGGGCGGAAAATGTAAGGCCGGTTTTGCGCCCAAGGAGTAAAACCTCTACTTTGCCTCCGCTAACACGCCTGCCATAGAGGCGGGCCGGCAGAACCTTAGTATCATTAAGTACCAGCAGGTCTTGCGGTCTTAAATATTCGGTAATATCCCTGAATATGCGGTGGGCAATAAGGCCGGTTTTGTGCTCAAGCACTAAAAGGCGGGCGCTATCCCGTTCTGTTAAGGGATGCTGCGCAATTAATTCCTTCGGTAAGCTATAATCAAAATCCGAGAGTTTTAACATCAGAACCTGGATAATAATATCTTAATATTTCTTTATAATTACGGCCGGCTTTGGCCATAAAGTAAGCTCCCCACTGGCACATCCCGACACCATGGCCCCAGCCTGAGCCTTCAAACACTATATCGTGATTTACGACTCTTACGTTAAACTTAGTACTTCTTAAGATATTCGGGCCGATGATATTCCTGAAATCTTTGGCTAAAATTTTTATCTCTTTGTTATCGGCGGTTATCTTAAGCTCGGTAATCCGGCCTGATGCGTCTGTGCCTTGGGCAGCAATATCAGTTATCTCCTTAATATTGTAGCCCGCCCGGGCCAACTTTTCCTTTAGCTCATCCAAAGATGAGACATAATGCCAGGCGTAATGCGGAGATTCCCTGCAGAAATTACAGGGCAGGCCCTTAAGCGGGGCGATATTCATATTCCAGAGTATTGCCGCATCTTCGGTATGCCCGGCGCAGGTGGCATGAAAGTAAGCCGGAAAAATCTTGCCCCGATACGTCAGTACTTCACCCTGCGTTTCCTTAACCGCCCTGTTAGTGCGGTAGCGCTCCGAAGTCCTGCCGCCGTAGACCTGCGAATAGATATCCGCGCTGACATCATAGGGCTTATGCGCGTTCTCTTTAGCCTGATAAAGCACATAGCTGCGGCTTACCACTGCCTGCGCCTTCAATACTTCCTTTGGCCAGTAGTGCGATACCTCATGGTAAAGGATGCCTTTTAAATAATCCTCCAGCTCAAGATAATTTACCACCAAAAGACGCTGATTGTCTTTTCTGACCAGCTGTATGTTACCCCTGAATCTTCTTCCATTTATGACAATCGCTCCGCTCTGGTCTGTTTTGATGAAAATTTTATTGTTTTTATAATCTGTGCCCCCGATTGATATGCCGTCCGCAGAAACGCAAACGGTGGTCTTAAGGTTTTTCCGGCGCGATAATAATTTTTGCCTGTCTCCATCCTCAATCTCGTAAAACCCGTGAACTTTGAGGTTAACCGACGGCTCATCCTGCAGAATAGCTACCCGGATGTATGCTTTTTCCGAAGCAGAATAAGTATCCGCAGTGATGACAAAGGGGCAAAACAAAAGCAGCGTAATCACAAAAATAATCAGGATTTTGCCGATTTCCCGCATCTTTCTATCTCCGAATAAATACATCCGCAGTATTTCTGGCAATATATACCCTGCGCATGGGCTTTGTTATGCGCTTCTCTGAAGCCCGGACGGAAATCCTCGTAGTAAAATTCTATTCCCTCTTCTTTAGCGACCTGTGTTCCTATTTTTTTAAGCAATTCCTGGTCCTGATACGGACTGACTAACAGGGTGGTTGAAAAATGCGTGAAATCTTTTTCTTTAGCTGACTCGGCTGTTTTCTTAAGGCGCAACTTCCAGCAAATCGCGCATCTTCCGGGAGCAGCCTCCTGAAGATTTACCTGGTGGAAGAACTCCTGCGGCAGGTATTGCGGATAAATAACTTCGCACCCGGCAGCCTGGCTGAATTTTTCTACTGCCTCTTTTCTGTTTTTGTATTCTTCAAGAGGATGGATATTGGGATTATAGAAAAATCCGGCCACCTCGAAATCCTTACCGCGTAACTGCTGGAGGGGATAAATCAGGCACGGCGCGCAGCAGATGTGTAACAATAACTTCTTCATATTATTGGATTTTTAGCGGGTGGCTTGGCTTGATTTCGAGCAGGGCGTCCGAGGAGCCCGAGCGGGCACGGTTGCCCAGCTATTTACGAAGTCAGGCAGAGCGAGGGTCCGCAGGCCGAGCGAAGTTTTGCCACGCTGGGGCAAAACAAGCGTCCCCGCGAGAAAATAGCCAAGACAGGACCCGCAAAATCTATAATAAGAACGAGAAAAACGCTGGGTTAATTTTTAGAATAACTCGTCCTGTTTTTCTTTATTATATTTTAACCCGAAGTGTTCGAAGGCTATCTTTGTGGCGATTCTGCCGCGCGAGGTGCGCTTCAGCAATCCGCTCTTTAACAGGTACGGCTCTATGGTATCGACGAGAGTATCGACCTCCTCATTCATGCTTGCAGCTACCGACTCAACGCCGACCGGCCCGCCGCCGAATGAATCCAGGACCACTTTTAAGAATTTACGGTCCATCTCATCGAGGCCGGCCGTATCTATGCCCATCTCATCTAAAGACTTGATCGTAATCTGGGTATCAATCTTGTTTTGCCTGGCTACCTGCGCATAATCCCGGATCCTGCGCAAAAGGCGGTTGGCAACCCTGGGCGTACCGCGGGCGCGCCTGCTAATCTCCTCAGCTGCTGCTTCTTCTATATCCGTACCTAAGACTTTCGCCGAATGCTTGACGATTCTGGTTAAATCCTCTACCGCATAAAAATCCAGATGATAAAAAATGCCGAACCTACCCCTTAAAGGAGCGGATAATAAACCTACGCGCGTAGTCGCGCCCACCAGCGTAAAGGCTTTTAGGTTAAATTTTATGGTCTTAGCGTACGGCCCTTTATCGATGACAAAATCAATCTGAAAACTCTCCATTGCCGGATATAAAAATTCCTCCACCACCTTGGATAGGCGGTGTATCTCGTCGATAAAAAGAATGTCCCCTTTTTCTAAATTAGTGAGTATGCCGATTAAATCCCCTGCCCTTTCTATGGCCGGGCCGGAGGTAGCGGTGATTTTTCCTCCCATCTGGCGGGCGATGATATGCGCCAGGGAAGTTTTGCCCAATCCCGGAGGGCCCGCCAGAAGCAGATGCTCCAAAGGTTCTTTCCTCTGCTTGGCAGCGGATAAACAAACCTTCAGGTTATCTATGGTCTCTTTTTGCCCGATAAATTCCGAAAGCTTCCCCGGCCGTAAAGAAAGATTTAAAACTACGTCCTCTTCGGCTTCTACGGCATTATCTGGGATACGGGTATTATCAATTAGCTTGCGTCTCGTCTCTTCGCTCATAGGGTATGATATTTTCCTTATTCCTGCTGATTTCTATCTCGCCAAACAGGTCCTTCTGCCAGGCGACAATTTCCTTAAGGCGAATGAGCTCCAGTATTGCCAGGAATATCACCACTATCTCGACTTTGCTTTTCGCCCGGGAAAACAATTCGAAGATGCGCACCGACGGCCGCTCTAATAGAAGATGCAAAATGGCATGCACCTTTTCCTCGACGGTAAATTCATCCTTGATGACCTCGTAAAATAATTCCTTCGGCACATTTTCCATGGCCTTGGAAAAAATACTGATGAGGTCAAAGAGGCTGGCTTCGAAATATACCTCGGTCTGGCTTGGGATTTCGCTTTGTTCTGGCGCCTTCGGGCGCTTAAAGATCTCCTGCTGCCCGGCTTCCTTCTGCCTTAGGTTTTCCGCTATCTCCTTAAACTTCTCATATTCTAAGAGTTTGCGGATCAGCTCTGCCCGGGGATCCTCTTCTTCCTGCGCCGGCACTGTATTCGGGTCGGGAGGAAGCAACATTTTAGATTTAATCTGCATCAGGGTTGCCGCCATTACCAGGAATTCTCCGGCAATATTTAAATCCAGAAGCTGCATCAAGTCCAGGTATTTCAGGTATTGTTCGGTAACGTGGGCAATAGGTATATCGTAGATGTTCAGGTGGTCTTTCTTGACCAGGTATAAAAGCAGGTCTAAAGGGCCTTCGAATATCTCCAGCCTTATCTTATAACTCATCCCGTTAGAAATCCTCCCATGAACCCCTTTAGAAAATAAAAATTTCTAACGGGACTCATAGTTTCATTGCTTCCCGGGCTTCTTTAACCGTCTGGGCGGCATAAGCCGTTGCCTTTTGGCATCCATCCTGCAGGATCTTCTTTATCTTTTCTCTGTCCCGGAGCAATTCCCGGCGCTTTTCATGCAGCGGCTCAAGCTTATCGAGGAGCGCCTGGGCAAACCTCTTTTTGCATTCCGTGCATCCTGATTTTGCGTTCAGGCACCAATCGCGCACCTCTTCTTTCATCTTGGGGCAAAAAGTACCGTAATAGGAAAAAACATTGCAGACATCAGGGTGGCCCTTATCCGACAACTTGATTCTCTTGGGATCAGTAATCATATTTGAGATTTTCTTTCTGACCGTCTCTTCGTCATCGGAAAGATTAATGGTATTATTGTAGCTTTTGCTCATCTTCCTGCTGTCTAAGCCTAAAAGGCGCGGCGTCTGGGTAAGGATAGCTTCTGGTGCAGGAAAGACCTCTTTCTTATAAAGGCTGTTAAACCTGCGGGCGATCTCCCGCGTCAGCTCCAGATGCGGAAGCTGGTCCTCTCCGACGGGCACTTTGTCCGCTTTATAAAGCAGGATATCCGCTGCCTGCAGCACCGGATACCCCAGGAAACCGTAGGTATGCAAATCGCGCGCTTTCAGTTCCCTTAGTTGCTCTTTATAAGTAGGGCAACGCTCCAGCCAACCTAAGGGGGTAAGGCAGGAAAAAATCATATTCAGTTCCAGGTGTTGCGGTACTTCGGATTGGATAAAGACGGTTGAGCTTTGAGGGTCAAGGCCTGCGCTGAACCAGTCTATCGCGTTGTCAACGGCAGACTCCGACATCCCGGAAGGATTTTCGTATTCGCTCATCAGCGCATGCCAGTCAGCGATCATGAAAAAACAATCGTATTCCTGCTGCAGACTGACCCAGTTATCTAGCGCCCCGACTAAATGCCCCAGGTGCAGCTTACCGGTTGGTCGCATACCGCTTAGTATTCGTTTCTTCATAGCTTCCTCGCTATTTTCTCTATCTCATACGCCTCTATGATATCGCCTTCCTTATAATCATCAAAACCACCCAGGGCAATACCGCATTCAAATCCTTCTGCGACTTCCCGGACATCGTCCTTAAAACGTTTCAGCGAAGAAATACTGCCTTCAAAAACCACCTCGCCGTTGCGTACTAAATCAACCGAGGCAGAACGGATAATTTTGCCCTTTAAGATAAAACTTCCGGCGATAGTGCCGGAGCGGGAAACCTTAAAAACCTTCCTTATTTCCGCTTTTCCCAGAAATACCTTCTTTAACTTCGGCTCTAACATGCCCTCTAGGGCGGCTTTGACGTCATTAGCGAGCTCATAGATGATATTATAGGTCCTTATCTCTACGCCCTCCTGGGCAACTAGTTCTTTTGCGCGCTCATCGGATTCCACATGAAAACCCAAGACCAAAGCATTGGATGCCGCAGCCAGTATCACGTCGGAGGAGTTTATGTCTCCCACACCCTCGTGTATGATAGACAGCTTTATCTCGGAAACATTCATTTTATTCAGGGTATCTTTTATCGCCTCCAGCGAACCGCGCACGTCAGACTTAATCACCAGCTTTAACTCTTTAAGTTTTCCTTCTTTTATCTGCGAATACAGGTCTTCGAGGCTAATCCTTTTTACGGCCTTCATGTCCAGTTGCCTCTCCTGGTCCTGCCGCTTTGCCGCCAATTCTTTAGCTGTCTTTTCGTCTTCTATGGCAAAAAACTGCTCGCCTGCCTGCGGCACCCCGGTCAGGCCCAGAATCTCGACCGGCACCGAAGGCCCGGCGGAAGTCACTGCCTGGGCGCAGTCATTAAACATCGCGCGGATTTTCCCGTAATATTTGCCGGCAATTATATTTTCGTTAAGGCGCAGGGCCCCATTTTGCACCAACAATGTAGCTACCGGCCCTCTACCCTTGGATAATTTTGCCTCCAGGACCACTCCCTTAGCCAATCTCTCAGGATTAGCTTTTAATTCCAGCATCTGCGCTTCCAGCAGGATCATTTCCAGCAAATTATCTATGCCCTGGCCGGTCTTAGCGGAAACCGGCACGGTAATGGTCTTGCCGCCCCAGTCTTCGCTCATTAAGTCCAGTTTTGAGAGTTGTTTTTTTACCTGGTCAACATTGGCCTGCGGTTTATCTACTTTATTTACGGCTACGATTATAGCGACGCCTGCGGCCCGGGCATGGTCTATTGCCTCTTCGGTCTGGGGCATAATGCCGTCATCCGCAGCCACTACCAATACTACTATGTCCGTAACGCTGGCTCCGCGGGCGCGCATCGCGGTAAATGCTTCATGACCCGGGGTATCCAGAAAAGTAATGTCGCCGTGTGCCAAGCTCACCCTGTAGGCGCCGATATGCTGGGTGATGCCGCCGTGCTCTGATTCGGCAACCTTAGTCTTACGGATGGCATCCAGCAGCGAAGTCTTGCCGTGATCGACATGGCCCATAAAAGTCACTACCGGGGAACGGGGTTTTAAATCCTGCGGCCTGTCTTTTTGTTCATGCACGCCTAAAGCTAACTCTTCTGCGCCGGGGGCTTTCTTTATTCTAAAACCCAATTTTTCGCATAATGCGACAACGACAGGCTCCTCCATGTTTTTGTTTATGCCCACCATCACCTTTCTGTCCATCAGCATCTTAATCAGGACAGAGGGCTTTTCCTGCAGCCTGATCGCTAAATCTTTAACGCTGATAGGAAGGTTTAACTCCAGCTCTTTCAATTCAATCTTCGGCGCAGCAGGGGGTACAGCAGGGGGTACTACTTTTACAGGAGGTGCTACTTGAGGCGGAATAGGGGCAGTGACTATTTTTGGCTTAATCGGCTCTTGCGGCTTTAACGGCTCAGTTACTTTTAACGCCGGCATCTCTTTAACCGGCGGCAATACCGTAACTACAGCCTCTTTCTTCTTAACCGCTGCCTTAAGGCTAATCTTTGTTGCCGCAGCGGCTTTCTTTGCCTTGGCCGCAACCGGCCTAACTATAGCCGCAACCTTAAGCGCTGCTTTTTTAGCCGTCTTCTGGGCAGCGGCTTTGGCAACGGTTTTTTTCGCCGGTTTTACCAAGGCAGCTTTCCTGACTTCTGTCTTTTCCTTTTTTACTTTTGCCATATCTATTTGATCAGCTTGCGCGCTTCTTTAATCAGCTTCTCCGCCTTCTTCTGGCCTATTCCTTTGACCTGGGTTAATTTCTCCGTCTCTGCTCCTGCCACATCCTCCATAGTATTAAAACCTGCTTCCTGGAGTGCGGCAAGTGTTTTTTCGCCCACCCCGGAGAGATCGCTTAAGGAGGATTCCTGCGTTTTAGCTTCTGCGGCTGCTTTACCTGCTTCTTCTTTTGCCACTTCTTTTGCCTTATCCGCTTCTACGGTCTTGGTACGGATATCCAATTCCCAGCCCACCAGCCTTGAGGCAAGGCGCACGTTCTGGCCGTGCTTGCCTATCGCCAGAGAAAGCTGGTCATCATCCACGATCGCCTCCGCCCTCATTTTTTCTTTATCTAATTTTATCTCGGCAATCTTGGCCGGAGAAAGGGCGGCCTTGATATATTCTTTCATATCATCGTTGTAACGGACGATATCGATCTTTTCGCCGTTGAGTTCATTGACGATATTTCTGACGCGGTTGCCGCGCATCCCTACGCAGGCACCGACGGAATCGACTTTATCGTTTTTAGACCGGACGGAGATCTTGGTGCGTTCTCCCGGCTGGCGCGCGATGGACATCATCTCTACTATGCCTTCGTAAATCTCAGGGACCTCCAGCTCGAAGAGCTTTCTGACGAAATTAGGGTGCGTGCGCGAAAGAATGATCTGCGGGCCCTTGATTTCTTTTTTTACCTCTGCTACGTATGCGCGGATACGCTGCCCCTGTTTAAATTCTTCTGCCGGCGACTGCTCGCGCTTAAGAAGCAGGCCTTCGGCCTTGCCTAAAAGGTCGACGATGATATTGCCTTTATCAAACCTGTACACCGTGCCTGAGACTATCTCGCCCACCCGCCCTTGAAATTCGGCAAAAACCACGTCTTTTTCCGCTTCGCGTATCTTCTGGATGATTACCTGCCGGGCCGTAGAGGCTGCAATACGGCCAAAATCTATGGACTTGATCTCTTCATTATTACGAAAGGCCTTGATTTTACCGCTATTGCGGTCGATCTCCACCTTAAGCTCTTCTTCCGGCTTGACATCGATGACTTTACGCACGGCACTCAAAAGCGCGCTCTCCACCGCTTCCAGCAGGATCTCTTTTTTAATCCCCTTTTCTCTTTCGATCTGTTCCAGTATCGCTAATAATTCCTGACTCATATTATTCTCCGATTACCTGTTTGGCTTTACTTATTTTATCCAAAGGCACCTCTATGGTTTTTAGCTCTGCTTCCACGACAACATTATCCCCTGCCAATCCCTTGATCAAGCCTTCTATCTCAGTCCTGCCGTTTAAGGCTTCGCGTAAAAACAACCTTACCCTCCTGTTTAGGCAACGCAGGAAATCCTCTTTTGTCTCCAACGGCCTGTCCAAGCCGGGAGAAGATACCTCCAATATATATCTGGCGTCTAATAAATTCTTCTCATCCAGCATGACGCCTATCTGGTTATTTAAAAACGAACAGTCGCCCATGGTTATGCCGCCTTCGGGCCTGTCCGCCAGGACGCGCAGGAATAAATCCCTGCCTTCGTAGCGGCAAATCAGCTCGACCAGTTCATAGCCTTGGGACTGCAAATAACCGCCGATAATATCCTCCAGCTCGGTTAAAATTTCCTGTCTATCCATTTAAAAATGCCTTGATCTCTTCCAGGACTGTTTCTTCCTGTCCGGTTATTTTCTTATTTGTCCGGCGCATTTTTAACTCCAGGGTATTATCCTTTAAAAACTCCTTGCCGATGATTAATTGCAGGCTGATGCCTAAAAGATCGGCATCTTTGAATTTCACCCCTGCGCGTTCGTCGCGGTCATCAAGAAGCGCGGTAAACCCCTGCTCTTCTAATTTTTTATAAACCCCTAGGGCCGCATCCATTATCTTTTTATCGCTAGTATCCAAAGGAAGAATAATGACTTGATACGGGCTGACTTCTTTCGGCCAGATAATCCCGTCGGCATCATAGTTCTGCTCGATGATGGTGGCAAGCAGCCGGGAAACCCCTATGCCGTAACAGCCCATTACTACCGGTTGCTGCTGGCCCCGCTGGTTGAGGAAATTTGCACCCATGATAGAACTGTATTTGGTGCCCAACTTAAAAATATGGCCGACCTCAATACAATTTATCTTTTCTAACTTTACCTTGCATTTGGAACAGGTAATTTCTTTATTCTCACCCCACGGCCTGGCGGATTTGCACTGCGGGCATAATAAAACCAGGTCCTCCCCGCTTGCCGCCGGGACCATAAACTCATGGGAGGCGCTGCCGCCCATAATGCCGGTATCCGCCTCAGTGCTTAAAAAATCCAGGCCGCATCTTTTAAATATATTATTGTAAGCCTGATACATCGCCTGATAATTTTTATCCAGGCCCACCTCATCCCGGTCAAAGCTATAGGCATCCTTCATCATAAATTCGCACGCCCGCACTACCCCGAAGCGGGGGCGGATTTCATCGCGGAATTTAGTCTGAATCTGATATAAAATCACCGGCAGCTGTTTATAGGAAGAGACGTGGTTCTTGACTAACTCCGTAATCACCTCTTCGTGCGTAGGGCCTAAGCAAATTTTTCTGCCCCGGCGGTCAACGAACCTGACCATCACCTCGCCTATCACTTTATCCCTGCCGGAACTCAACCATAACTCCAGAGGTTGCAAAGCCGGAAGCAACAGTTCATTAGCGCCGCAGGCATCCATCTCCTGCCGGATTATCGCCTGGATATTATTCAATACCTTCAAGCCTAAAGGCAGATACGAATAGACGCCGGACATCAGCATCCGAATCAGGCCGGCGCGCAACATCAGCTGATGGCTGACCGACTCTGCCTCCTGCGGCGTTTCTTTTAAAGTAGGGATAAATGCCTTTGACCAAAGCATGTGTTAGTCCTTGTTAAATATTTCCTGAGCTAAGTCTATGCCTGCCTTTTTAAATCTGGGGAAAAATACCGGCGTGACACCGCTGGCTTTCCATTCCCCCTTTACCTTGCCATCCGCATCCACGCCTTCGATATCGTAGAAAAAGATATCTTCCATTTTAATCTGGTCTTCTTTTAAACCGCTGATCTGGGTAATGTGGGTGATCCTGCGCGAACCGTCTGATAGCCGCTCCTGCTGCACGATCAGGTCAATCGCTGCGGCAATCTGCCGGTGTATGGCCGGCATGCTGATCGGTATGCCGGAAGTCAAAATCATAGTCTCCAGCCTGTAAATAACCTCTTCCGGAGAGTTAGAGTGTATGACCGACAGGGACCCGGTATGGCCGGAGCAGATCGCCTGAAGCATATCCAATGCTTCCGCTCCCCTGATCTCGCCCAGAATTATTCTTTCCGGGCGCATGCGCAAAGAATTCCTGAAGAGATCCCTGATGGTGACTTCCCCCCTGCCTTCGATATTGGGCTGTTTTGCCTCCAGCCTCACCACATGCTCCTGTTTCAGGTGCAACTCTGCCGTATCTTCAATAGTGATAATGCGTTCTTCATCAGGAAGATAGGTAGAAAGCACGCCTACGGTGGTGGTTTTGCCGGCGCCGGTTGCCCCGGCAAAGATAATATTGATTTTTGCCTTTATGCAGGCGATTAAAAAATCCGCCATTCTCCTGTCCAGCGTCCCTAAGCCTATCAGGTCCTCGGCCGTAGCTATCTCCCTTAAGAATTTACGGATAGTTACCGTCGGGCCGTCTAAGGCTAAAGGCGGTATGATAATATTCACCCTTGAGCCGTCCTTCAAAGAAACGTCGGTATAAGGATAGGATTCATCGACGTGCCGCCTGGTCGGGGCAATGATTTTGTAAATCATATACATCAGCTGCTGTTCGTCGTCAAAGGTTATGTTCGTCAACGCCTTCTTCCCTTTTTTCTCGATATAGATTTTACCGGGCCCGTTAATCATAATCTCGGTTATCTGGGGGTCTTTAATCAGGCTATCTATCGGCCCGAAACCGATAAATTCATCCACCAGGTCGCTGATGATCTTATCTTTATCTTCCTGCGGTAATTTCAGGCGTTCCTGGGAACAGATATCCTCCAGGATGCGCTTCACCGTGCTCTCTAGCTCTTCTGAGGTCAGCGTATCTTGATAGAATAAGCCGATATGATCGGAAACAAGCTTCTTTCTGATCTTGTGTTTCCATATTTTAATCATACCCTCTCTCCATTTCTTTTAATAAGGTATTTACGCATGCCGCAGAGGAAATCTTTTTTATCGCCTTTCCCTTTTTAAACAAAAGGCCTTCTTTCTTACCGAAGGCAATTCCTATATCTGCGCCCTTAGCCTCTCCCGGGCCGTTGACCACGCAGCCCATCACGGCTACCTTCGGTAGCCGGGTCGATAGTCGATAGTCCCTGCCTGACCGGCAGGCAGGGATAACCGATAGTCGGCTTTCTAACTCTTTAACTATTTTTATCAAATCTACTTCGCAACGGCCGCAGGTCGGGCAGCTGATAATTTCCGGGCCAAAATGGCGCAACCCCAAAGCCTCTAAAATGGCTTTGGCGACCCGCACTTCCTGCTCGGGCCCAGCGGTCAGGGACACCCTGATGGTATCTCCGATTCCCTCCAGCAATAAAGCTCCGATGGCGATACTTGACTTTACCGCTCCCTGCCGAGGCAAGCCGGTTGCCGTAACGCCTAGATGTAAAGGATAATCGCAAAGTTTAGCGATCTTGCGGTAAGCAGAAACCGTATCTGCGACATCCGAACCTTTCAGCGAAATAACCATATCATAAAATTTCAGCCGCTCTACTGTTTTTATATAATCCATCGCGCTGGCCACTAATTTATCGGACAGGCTTAACCTTTTGGAATTTAAGTCCCGCAGCGAGCCGGAATTTACGCCGATACGTAAGGGTATTTTTTGCCTCTTTAGCGCAGCCACTATCGCCTCAATTTCATGTTGCTTATAAATATTGCCCGGGTTTAAACGTATCTTATCCGCACCGTTCTCTATCGCTTCTATGGCCAGCCGCCAATCAAAATGAATATCGGCGACTAAAGGAATTTTTATCTTGGGTCTGATCTTTTTTATTGCCCGGGCGTCATAAATATCTTTAACCGCTACCCGCAGAATCTCGCAACCTGCTTTTTGCAGATTCTTGATTTGCGCTATTGTTTTTTCTATGTCGGCAGTCTTTGTCTTGGCCATAGATTGTATGGCTATCGGGTTATTGCCGCCGATATAAATATTACCTATTTTTATGACTTTGGTTTTGCGCCGGGGCATCTATTTTACGAAAAATTTGCTGATTTTATCCCCAAAAAGCCTGAGGATATCGTTAAAGGTGACGAACACCGCTAAAGCAATAATCATAGTCACGCCTATTTTGGTAATAATACGTTCGGTCTTAAGGCTTATGCCCCTGCCCCGGATCTTTTCCAGCCCCAATAAAACCAGGTGCCCGCCATCAAGGATGGGCAGAGGCAACAAATTGAATATCGCCAGGCTCAGGCTTAAGATCGCCACAAAATGGATAAGCGGAATTATACCTAAGGAGGCCAGTTTTGAGGTAATATAAAACATGCCTAATGGTCCGGTTACAGAATCCCTGATAGAAGATTTTCCGATAATGATGCGCCAGAGAGCCTCGTAGGTCACCAGGGTCAATTCTTTTGTCTTCTTTAGGGCCAGGGTGAAGGCCTCGGCTAAACCGTGCCTGACTTTCACAATTTCATCGCCCGGCGTAATACCTAATAGCCCGACGTTGCGTTTTTTACCTAAGATATCGGTTAATTCTTTTTCTTTTATCTGTACCTTTAGAGTATAGACTTTGCTATCTCTTAAAACTGAAAGCTTAACCTTGCTGGCTGTATTTTTAGTATTGACGATTTTCTGTAAATCCTCCCAGAATTCCACTCTTTTACCGTCTATAGCCGTGATTCTATCGCCGACTTGTATGCCGGCATCCTTAGCCCCGAAACCGTCGATTAAACCGCCGACTTTAGTGGTGAGGGTTGGATATCCGGCAAAAAAGATGAACCATAAACATAAGATCCCCATGATATAATTGCAAAGCGACCCGCAAAATATGATTGCTGCGCGCGCGCCCGGCGGCTTGGATAAATATTCATCGGGGGACCCCTTATATTCCTGGAGGCTATCCCCGGCAAGCTTAACATAACCCCCTAAGGGTATGATATTTACGCTATACTGCGTATTATTTTTCTTCTTACTGAACAGCTGCGGCCCGAACCCTAAACAAAATTCTTCTACCCGCACACCCATTTTCTTAGCCACGGCAAAATGGCCAAGCTCATGGATAACGATTAGAATCCCTAAAATAACTAAAAATATTAACAATGCAATCATATGATTACCTTAAATCACCGATAACCCGATAGGCTTCTTTTCTTGCCCAGGCATCCGCCTCTAAGATCTCATCTAAACCGGGTTGAGTAATATTGCGGTGGTTTCTTAACACCTTTGCGATGACTACGGGTATAGAAAGAAATGCCAATTTTCTTTTTAAAAACTCCTCCACCGCTATTTCATTGGCAGCATTAAAAACACAGGGTGCGCTACCTTGCATCTGCGCCACCCGGTAAGCCAGCCCCAGGCAGGGAAATCTTTTAAAATCCGGCTGCTGGAAATCAAGCCTGCCTAATTTAGGCAAATCTACTCCGGCAAGCCGGCTAGGAAACCTCTCTGGATATGAAAGGGCATACTGTATGGGAATGCGCATATCAGTAATGGATAATTGCGCCAACATCGAGCCGTCTATAAATTCGACCAGAGAATGTATTATCGCCTGCGGATGAATAATGATCTTGACCTGCTTAGGGCCAACCCCGAACAGATACATTGTCTCCAGCACTTCCAAGCCTCTATTCATCAGGGTGGCGGAATCTACGCTGATTTTTCTGCCCATCTTCCAGCGGGGATGCCGCAATACTTCCGCCACCGTTACCCCCCTTAAGTCCGCTTTGTCTTTCAGCCTGAAAGGCCCGCCTGATGCCGTCAGATAAATACTCTTTATTTTTTTACGGTCCTCTCCCTCCAAACACTGCCAGATAGCGGATTGTTCGCTGTCAATGGGCAGGATTCTGGCCTTTTTTCTTTTTGCCCGCTCCATAATGATCGCCCCGGCCATCACCAACGCCTCTTTATTGGCTAAGGCAATGGTCTTGCCGCTATCAATAGCCTGCAATAAAGGAGACAGAGCCGCCGCACCGCTGATTGCCAGCACTAATCCGTCTATCTGCCTGTGGCTGCAGATCCGGTTTAATCCCTCTTCGCCCGCCAGAAGCTTGGTGCCTGCAGATTTTACTTTTGCTTTTAATCTTAAGGCAGCCTCCGGATCGGCAACACAGGCTAATTCCGGCCGGAATTCTTTGATCTGCTTCTGTAAAAGAGCGGTATCGGAATTCGTACTCAGCGCTACCACGGAAAATTTCTCCGGGAAATTACGGATGACTTCTAATGTGCTCTGCCCGATGGAGCCGGTCGAACCCAGTACGGCGATGCGTTTCATCTCAATACCACGCTCATGTAGAAGTAGAATGCCGGCCCGGCAAAGAGCAGGCTATCCACTAGGTCCAAAACCCCTCCCAGGCCCGGAAAGGTATTCCCGGCATCTTTTACCTGACAGTCGCGTTTAATCAATGACTCGGATAAATCCCCCAGCTGGCCAAGAACTGCCAGAAAAACACCAGCCCAGAGGACATGCGGATAAGATAAATTCATCAGCGGTTTACTAGCTAGGGCCCCCAGGATGCTAAAGAGGAACCCTCCCGCCGCGCCCTCTACGGATTTTTTGGGGCTGATCCACGGCATAAAGGGAGTCTTGCCAAAACGGGTGCCGACTAGATATGCGCCGATATCCCCGGACTTGACAATCAAGAGGACCGCGGCAAAAAACCCCGCGCCGCCGGGTAGATACCTGAGCCGGATAAAAAAACTTAAAAACCAAGAATTTAAACCGGCAGCCAAAGCCATTACCGATATGATCATGAAGGAAGAGGAGATCCTTTTACCCATGACCCTTGATAACTGACAGAGACAGACTGGTACGAAATATACAAACAAACCAATGAAATTGGATACTGTTTGTATGATCCGGATATAACCTGGATGCCACAGGGAGTTAAGATTGCCGAGATGACTTCTGCCG
>Ga0208045_1000342_pt1 | contig 20498 bp, 13 predicted proteins | sample PL_2010_200m_FD_184160 | JGI IMG/M metagenome (GOLD analysis project Ga0208045, IMG submission 184160) | Freshwater microbial communities from Powell Lake, British Columbia, Canada to study Microbial Dark Matter (Phase II) - PL_2010_200m... | ecosystem: Environmental > Aquatic > Freshwater >...
AATAAAAAAACCCCTATCGTCGACCTCTGTAACCTGGCTCATCTCCTCTATGATGAACCAAAACCGGTTGCATATACATACAGCCTGAGTGTTACCATACCGGGACGGGGAACGTTCACCACCCAGGCCGTTGAATTCAATCCTTCTCAACCCTCTTCCTGGGATGTCGATCTGGGAGGGACATTTGCCGTTCAGAACCTCCATACCATTCCGGCAGATCCCTCTCCAAAGGAAGGTTATACGGCATATGCAGATGTCCTCTGCCCCGATCCGGCCGGAACCAAGGTGACCATCTCCGTGGTGGGAACGGACGGGTACTCCAACTCAAAAGAGTATGACCTTACCGCCAACGCAGAGATCAGCCTGACGATGCCCGGTGGTGCAGAAGGGGTGATGGATATCATCACCGTTTCGGCAATGGGACAGCAGCTGCAGATCAGTATTGTGTTCTGAGTCAGGAAGCTCAGATCAATATTTAGCCAATTTAACCTTTATACCCTCCCTTTCGGTCCGGACAAAACAGAAGTATATGCCGGGAGAAAGGTCCAGGGTGGAAAATGTCCCAGAAGGGAATCCGCTGTGCAACACTGTCGGCTATACTCCTGTTGAGAACCGAATCAGGGTCTGGTTCGCCGTTTAGGGTACTGATCCAGGCAACGACCTCTCCAAATGAATGGTTATTTATTGAAAGGACAGGTTTCTGCCTTTGAGCGTAATCTCGCTTTACCTGACTCTCCTTTTCTGAAAATGGAAAGGGTCCTCTGTATCCATTACTGGAGGGGTCTGAACTGCCTTGTTCCCAGGAATAATCAAAATTGGTGTTGATCTGGACGCCATCATAATCCGGCTCAAAAATTCCGTTCCCGTTGTTGTCATGGAGGTTCTTGTACCAGTGCCAGTAGGACGGGGGCTCGTTGTACTCCTCTTCCATGATGTATTTCCATCCATCGACATTCCACATGGGAAGAATAAAGATTTCACAGTTGTTGATCCATGCCGTCACCCGCGGAACTGGCTTTTCCAGCTGGTGTCCATGTGCGTGATACCGGGATATAACGCCACGATGGAATCCAGGTAAGCATATACCTCCGTGTAGGTTGGATATCCCTCAGGGATATGGAGTTTCTTCATATCCCCTTCCGGCCATCGTTCCCGCTGGCATTCCTGTGCCGAGACCGGAAGAGAATGGATAAAAATTAGAAGAATGACCAGGTAGAAGAAAATTCTCATAGCTCTGCTCCCGGAATTTCAACAATACGAAATCTAATGTCCCTACTCATTCATCCACTCCATATACCCCTCAATATCCAGCCCTTTCCCGGTAAAGCGACGCAGCTTCTCCTCCCAGGGATAGTATTCGCCATCCTTATAAAAGTACTCCTGCATCAGGGCAGCAGTTTCAGGTTTAAAAAGGTAATCAGGGCCCAGCCGGCGTTCCAGCTCATGGTGGATCTGCCACTGAATCACCTCGGCAAAGAGATAGTTGTGGTTATATACGGGGTACGAAACGTACATGGAGTTGGCGATGGTGTGGGGGCGCGATGAGGGTTTGTCCACCAGCAGGCAGCGCTGGAGCAGCTCGCTTCGCAGGGAATCCACATCCAGACCCGGGTTGTTGAAGATCTCCAGTTCCAGCCATACATTGTAGAGCCAGAACCGGAGATTCACCGGGGCGTATTTTTTAGAGTTCCGGACTTTTTCCGCAATTTCCTGGTCGGATAGTTCGGTATACTTTTTCATCCACTCCGGATTATGCAGAATGCCGGCTGTCCATTCGGCCAGCCCTTCTGCCATGATCGGACTGGTTCCTCCGGCAACCCATTCATATCCCTTGAGTACCGCCGAAGGGATCCGGGTATAGACACAGGCCAGGCCGTGTCCCACTTCATGTGAAATGGTCGATAAGCCGACATTGGGATTGACTACCAGTTTAAAATTGTCGGGGATCCGTACGGCAATCCCCTGGCCGCCCATCGGAGGCGGCAGCAGCATCTCCCGCTGCAGGATGGGCAACTCTTCGTACTTCATCCCCAATCCGTTCAGCGTCGAAGAGAGGATCTTCTGGCACTCCTCTTTGGGAGGTTCGGGCGGACCACTCTGGAAATACGGAAAATAGAGACGGAATACATCCTGGATCCCGACTTCATCGAGACCATTCTGCTTTTTCAACTCTTCCACCATGGAACGGTATGGCTTTATGGTGAGGGTATCGATCGCTTCCAGCCAGTGTTGGAAGGCATCCGGCCGGATCCCGGTCACCAGCAACACCAGGTCGGTATATCCCGGATAGCCCAGCGTTTCAGCTCGCGCTTTGCGCATGGAAAGCAGTTCGATAGCCATCTGTTCCAACTCTTTGGACGAGGGTTTTCCCTTCACCGTATCGGAAGCCACCAGCCATTTTTCAAGCGCCGACTGCAGGTTGCGGATCCCGGGGATCGTGTTTACCATGGATGCAGCCAGGATATTGTGCCACTGGATCATGCGCCGGATAATCAGGGTATCGGCGATCTCTCCCTGCCTGGGCATCCACCAGGATAACACGACCTCCATGCTGTCCTGTTCTACATACTTCCGCCCTTTCAGCTCCTCCAGCCTGGCCTGATCCTCCAGCACTCCGGAATAGTAATCGTAATAGGCATCTCCAAGAGCCACCGAATAGGTTTCGAACAGGGTATCCTGACGATCCAGGAAATTCCGGACCTGGTAGATGTCTTCGTACCAGGCGGTCTGCTGAGCCGGTAACATCAACGACAAGCCAGCCAGGATGGCGTTGAAAAGAAACATTCGTTTCATGAACTGGAAAGAATTAGGTTGAACTCTTGCAAAGATGCAGAGAAAAAAGGGAACGGGAAAATAAAACTCACAGCTTCTGCCTGAACATGTGCTTATTATCCCCGGTTCCGGGAACATCGTAAACATAAAAGAGAAAGTTATGATGGACCTTGACCTTCTGGGGGTACATATGACTGGCGGTAACGATCCGCTTCAGGTCGCCATTGTTCAGGTCGATGCGGTAGAGGGTGAATGTTCCGTTTTTAAGGAAGGAGGTATAGATTTTATGGTCGATCTCATCCACGTAGATCTCCGTCGTCCACCGGCCATCATTGGTTTCCTGGACCTGCATCTTCAGCTTGGCTGCGAAGTCCCCGTTCAGGGTATAGAGTTCCAGGGTGTAGTCGGCGGTATTGAACACACAGATCATCTCCTCCAGCTTGTGTAACGAAGAGGTGTTGGGTTTATACAGTACATTTTTTATCCAGCTATATTGCTGAAATGCCTCCCGGCTATCCGGGATATCCCCCATCATCAGCAGGGCATTGTCGTCGGGATTGCGCCGGAGCATTTTCATCTTCTTCTCATCGTCAGCCCTGGTCAGGTGCTGCCGCTGGCTGGTTTTCCGGTTGATGGTATAGAACTCCACTCCCAGTTGATTCCGGCTGACTTTCCGGAAAAAGAGCAGATCGCCTGCCGAGGCCACACAATCGGAGAGGGTTTTCCTGAAACGCTCGATATCAGAGGGATAGACGAGCCTGAGGACGGAAGAATCGCGGAAGATCTGATAGGAGCTGTCGTTGCTGAGTACGTGGATATACCCCAGACAATCGTGGAACAGTCCCTGCGGGCGGAAGGGTAATGCCCCGGAACAGGAGGTGGTATCACCGAAAAGAGAGAGGCAGAGCAGTTCCGATTCAGCCCGGCGAAACCTATAAATCAGCATATAAACCCGATTGCTGTCCACCGCATAATCGAGTACGCTGTACTGACTGTCCTTGAAAAAAGCGATCGGTTCGTTGGTCGCTTTGATCTCCACTTCCTGCAGCAGGCGGGCTTCGGGTTTAAGCAGAACGGTGATGGATGGGGAGGAGTTGTCGAGCCAGATCCGCTGGGTCTGATACCCCAGGTGGCTGACCGTCATATAGACCGGAATGGTATCGATGAAAAAGGAAAATTCCCCTCTGCTGTTGGTAGCGCTTCCCAGGGTGGTTCCGGTAAACGAAATATTAACACTGTGGAGGGGTTGGCGGGTCTCCTTATCCAGCACTTTGCCGTAGAAATAAAAGTTTTGTTTCTGGGCCGTCAGGGTTAGAGACCAGGATAGACCTGAAGCCAGTAAAAGAACCGTCAGCTTCCTGAATACCTTGCCAGCCTGTTGATATCGGTCAATCTTCACATGCATCAATGAGCTACTGCCAGTTTGCCGGTTGCGCTCCCCGAGGAGTCCGAATAAGGATCCCCCAGAAAAATAATAAAGCTTTCATCGGTCATGTTTTTGGTGCTTCGCCCTGGTTATCCTCCGGAAAACCCAGCGAACCAGAAAAAACAGCGGGACAAAGATGATCAGCAGGATAAACACCCACCGAAGGAACACCACCACATCAAACGGGAGTGTGATAAAAGAGGTCCCGATCGGGGCAGTTCCTGATTCTACCATGCTCTTGAGCCATTCTGCTTCGGCCGTAGCCAGGGGGATTCCGAATACTTTTTCGAACGTTCTGTCAGGTTCCATATTCCAGTGCAGCCGGGATCCGTATGCATGGATCTTCCCGATACCATACCGGTCTATCAGGTAACGGGTGAAGAGGCAGACCTGGCCATATCCTTTTGCAGCCATTCTCCCCTTCTCCATTCGTACCATCGATTGCCAGTTCCAGGGGTGTTCCAGGGAGGTAACCGTCACCAGGAAGGGTTGTGCCAGGAGGTTCTCTCCCAGATTATCGGCCGCTGAAGAGTACTCCTGCAGCATGGTAGCACACCCCTCTTCAAACCATTTCGGATAGAAAAAAACAGCGGGCAGGTAGCCGTATTTCCGTATGATGTATTTGTGATGCATCTCATGGATGACGGCGGAAAAAGAAGAGATTGACCCTTCAATCCGTGTTTCGTTCAATACGATCCTCCCCATAATGGAGGAGCCCATGGCGTTGTTCCAGGTAAGATGGAAATACTGGCGGGGCGATTCGCACAAAAACAGGGTAACTCCGCTGTTGAACTCATCTTCGATTGGTTCACCGGAAAAATGGCGGATGGAATCCTGCGCGAGGGATGCCAGCCAGAGCAGATCCAGCGCATTTTCGATCCGGTCTCCATAAAAGTAGACGGTGTTCTTGTGATCAGATACGCTGGAGTAAGAGATCAGGAGGGAGGGGAACAGGAGCCGTCCCGGTCCGGCAAAGAAAAAGTAGATGAGAATCCAGAAGAACAGGATAACAACGACACGGAGTGTCCAGGGATTGGGTTGTTTTTTCTTGATCTCTTTCCTGCTTGTATATATGGTACCTGTCATGCTGGCCTGAAACAGTCGCAAAAATAAACGATTCCTTCACCCGGAACAAAAGTTATCGATGATCGTAAACATTTCTACGATTAACGAACGGAATGGTTCTTCGTCATTTTATCTCCACGAAGTTCTCGAACAGCTTCCTGTTAGCATCTATGTTCTCCGCATTGCCATATACACAGAGGTAATTCTGCTCCAGAACTGCCTTCGCCAGGGGAGCAAAACCACGGATGTCTTCCACAGTCGTCGATAGGATAGCGGCGCGGTCCTGCTGCATAGCTTCCCGGGTCTGCCTGGTAAAGAAATTACCTACGGCGATATCACCTTTTTCCGATGCTGTATGAGGAACATCCATATCGGCAATGGTACCGATGATGTAACGGGTCATCCCGGGTTCGTCGGTAGTGAATCCCTCCAGGTACGCCGGGATCGCCTGGTAGCGTTCTACGGTCTCTTTCAGATTAGGATCCCGGTACGAACGGAATGTGAAGTTTCCGGCGTTGTCAATAACGGTGAATCCTCCGTACGCTCCTCCGACCACCCGGATCTGGGTTTGCAGATAATCGGTGGAGAGGATCTGGTTCAATACATACAGTTTCCCATCCCAGGGGAATCCCAGCTTCCTGAAGTTACAGCCATCTATGACGTACTGTACCTTCGACGGGGCAAGGATGCCTTCATTGAGCTTTTTCAGATCAAAGGTCCAGTCGTTCAGGATTATATTCTCCTTTGGAAGCATTCCGGCAAACCCATCGAGATTCCTGGTAAAGAGCGGGTAATCTTTCTCATCACAGGTGACTGCAGCGATCAGGTTGTCATGGTTGAAAAGCAGGGTGGCTGTTTTGGTCAGGTTTTCAATAATCTCCTGCGAACGCTGATCAAAATTGTTGTTCAGGTCGGTAACAAACCAGTAGTAATCCAGTCCTCCGGTCCGCTCCCTGAACATCCCTTCGTTGCTGTAATAAGAGGTAAGACGCCGCACTGCATACCGGTATCCATTGCTTTTGACAGCCTGGTCGAGCTGTGACTGGTGTCGTGAGAGGATCGTCTTCAGCCGCTCTGCGTCGTTGTACAACGACTTGTTCAGCACCTCACCGGAAAGATCGAACAGCTTATCCACTTTGTCGTTCATTGCCTTGGTGGTCACCCTGAATTTCGGGATCAGCTTGCTGTCGTCGTTGTCCTCCAGGTAGGTGGAAAGAGCAGTGTAGAAACCACCGGTATGCATGTTGAGCGCTTTGGTAAGATCCCCGTAGGAGTAGTTCTCCGTGTTGAGGATCCCCAGGAAGTTGCTCAGCAGCGAAGCATAGGGGATCAGCTCTTCGGGCAGGGTACGGAGATCGAAGTAAAGGTTCACATAGACCACCCCGCTGGTAAAATCATTGAAATAAAGCACCGGCGTCGTCTCTGCCTTCTTTTGTTCTACCTGGAACCACTCTACATCCGGGTTGATGTCGCTGAGTTCAAGCAACGGAATAGTAGCCAGAGCTTCAGGAGTATCCTCCGCCTTCTGGTAGGCTAGTAATTCCTCCGTTTTCACCACCAGCTTGTTGATATCATTCTCCGTTAGTTCCTTTTTGTAGGAAGCCAGTTCAGCCTCCGCCTCTTGGTTGATCTCCTGCTCCATTCCCGGTTTGGGTTCCAGGGTCAACATCAGTGCATGCGGATTATTAAGCATGTACCTGATGATGAGCGACTCCAGGTATTTTTCTTTCAGCCCCTTCTTCAATGCGCTGAGCGGTTTTTCCCACTCCAGGGTAAGGAAGGGATCATCGGCAAAGAACCACCCCGGCAGGCATTGAAATCCATAGGTCAATCCCTTCTGAGCCGTATTTCCCTCACGCAGGTTGAACTCCAACCGGTTCAACACTCCCTCTATGGCTTCCATATCAAGTCCACTGTCGACCTGCTCCTGCAGGGTCTTATTCACGATCTCCAGAAACCGTTCCCGGTCCTGCGGGTTGGCATTCTGCACCACGATCTGGAAGACATTCTGCTGATAACTGTCGTTCGATGCGCTGACATCCTGTCCGATGCCTGCCTTCTCGAATGCGAGGCGCAGCGGAGCCGACTCCTGGTTGACCAGTACCTCCGCCAGGATATCCAGACCGGTGGAGAGTTTCACATCAGTGTTATGGCCGGCTACCCATCCCAGATTCAGAAAAGTCTGACCTTCAGTCTCTGCTCCCGGAAGTACCGGGTAATAGTCCGTGACCTCTTTCATGGATTCAAATGCAGGCTGATCGATTACCGAGGGCAGGTTGTTCGCTACATCGTACCTGGACAGGTAGAGTGAATCGATGAAGGCCAGTTCTTTATCCAGCGGCGCATCGCCGTATAGCAGGATGTAGCTGTTCTCGGGATGGTAGTACCGCCTGTGGAAATTCTTGAACTGCTCGTATGTCAGGGTCGGGATAACAGGAGGGTATCCGCCTGATTCAAAGCCGTAAGGGTTATCGGGAAAGAGGTTTTTGTAAAACTCATACCGCAGCACCCGCGAGGGGTCGGAATAGGCCCCTTTCATTTCATTGTATACCACGCCGTTGTAAACAATGGGATTGTTGGGATCGGTGAGTTCATAGTGCCATCCCTCCTGGTCGAGGATCCGCTGATCGTCATAGAGCAGGGGGTTGAAGACGGCATCAAGGTAAACGTGCATCAGGTTGAAATAGTCTTTCTCGTTCATGCTCGCAAGGGGGTATGCGGTCATGTCCTTCCCGGTAAAGGCATTGATAAACGTTTTCAGCGAGCCTTTCGACAGGACGTCGAACGGACTCTTGACCGGGAAGTTCCTGGATCCGTTCAGCACCGAATGTTCCATGATGTGAGGTGTTCCGGCATCCGATTCCGGGAAGGTCTTGAACGAGATGATGAAAGTCTTGTTGGGGTCGTCCGCTGCGATCTTCAGGACCCTGGCTCCGCTTTTTTCGTGCAGATAGTAGTAACAGTCCGCGTTCACCTCTTTGACAAAACGTTTTTCCAGTAGTTTAAATCCGTGCATGTCGTGCTGTTTACATCCGGTAAGGAGAAGAGCCGACAAAAGTACACAAACAAAAAGAGAAATGGCCTCGAACGGCTTTCTCATGATTCGGTTTACTTGTTTCATGGGAATCTGAATGTTTATTGATAACGGCCACAAATTACAAGGATTCATTTACACGGGGAAGGAAAATCGATGACGGAGGGAAATTAGTCGATTCCCGGTTATTTTATCAGCATAACCGTACCGGTCCGTTTTTCGTTCTGCCCGATGTTGTCGTAGGTTTGAAAGTAAACAATGTAGGAATAGATCCCGGATGGACATTGTTTTCCCTTATACGTGCCGTCCCAGGAGTCGTCCAGGGAGGTGGATTCATAGAGTTGCTGCCCCCAGCGATCAAAAATGACCATGCGGTACTGGAGAATGTTCTGGGCGACCGGGTGAAAGGTATCGTTGAGCCCGTCCCCGTTGGGACTGAAGGCAGTGGGGATCCAGAACCGGAGCGGACAGATCTCCACAAAGAGGTTGGTCTGAAGTACACTGTCGCAATGATGCACCGTCATCAGGGTGTCAAAATAGACTCCGCTCTCCGATTGCCAACCTCCCTGTGCCCAGTAGACCAGTCCCCTGCAAATAGTGGTATCCACTGCATCCAGGTAGGTGTCGTGCACTCCGATAGCAACGGTATCCCGCCCTATACAATCCCAGGTATTGACCACCTCCACCCAGAAGGTCCCAGAATCAGCCACCGGCAGTATCTGCGAGGTGTCACCGGTCGACCAGAGGTAACTGGTATAGCCGGCCCCCGGATCCAGCCAGGCAGTATCCCCCCGGCAGATAAACCGGTTGGGCCCCAGGTTAAAATCGGGTACCGGCATCACCACGATGTTATGGCAGAAGACCTGCTCGTTCGGGGTTCCTTCGTCAATGCGCAGGATGATGTTATAATTTCCCGGGCTGTCGTAAACAATGGGAGGAGGATCGGGTCCGTTCCAGGTGGGGATTGACGATTCTCCGCATTCCGGAAAGGCCATGCGGGAAATCATCGAGCTGCCGTTGTTCACCACCAGCATATACAGGGTATCTTGTACCCGGAAGATGGCGGACAAGCCGTAAGGTTTGTTCAGGATCGCCGGATTCCCGAACACGGGGGAAGCGGTTGCAGAGCCCGCCAGCCCGTGATTAAATTGAAGATGGACCAGGAAGATATCTTCTTTTACACAGTTGGTCACGTAAGCATTGGTACGCTCGCAATCCTGCGTGATCGACACATCGATGTTGGAAGAGAGGTCTCCTAATCCGGGAAGGTATTCACCTGTGGGTTCGTTGAGGAGACTGTTCCCGAAATCCAGCCGGCTGATGCTGTTGAGACTCACGTTGCTGACGAGCATATACCAGTTGCCGTTTCCCTGTCGGAGATCGAAGCCGCAGGGTCCGGAAAGGGGCAGGAAACTCCCCACGCCCTCCAGCTGCGGTGCATTGGCCAGGCTGTTTCCAAAACGCAGGCGCGATAACCTGCTTGTCTGCGAATCGGTGACAAAGCCGATCCACTCCGCCCCTTCCTGAATGATCAAGACCTTCTCGGGAAGAAAAAGTTGCGAAAAGGTAAATGCTGCAGGCGCCGGATCATTGAGTAGAGACGTTCCGAAATCCAGCCGGAGAATTGTGGAACCGTCGGCCACAAACACGTACCAGGAATCCCCATCCTTTGCGGCACACATCCCCCGGATATTGAAATCGAGAATACCGAACCGTCCCAGGTTGGTGATGGAATCCATATAGCCGGTGAGGGAATTCCCGTGAAAATACCGGATCAGCTCTCCGTTTTGCGCTGAGGATACAAACGAATAGAACAGGTTGCTGTCTTTGACTGTATGGATGTAGTAAGGTGCCCGCAGGTGACCGCCCGGGTCGCCGATATTGACTCCATAAGGTATGTAGCTGGCATTGCCTGTGCAGAAATTCCAGTAAAAGCTGGTGCCCGGACTGGTATTGGTAATCACCACTTCGTAGCCCTGACAAACGGTATCAGGAGCAATAAAAGCAGGTACATAACCTGCATCAATCCGTTGGTTAAATCCTTGAAACGGAATGGCAAACACAAGCAGGACAATAGGGAATCCGAGCTTCCGCATAGCAGTAGAGGGATTAGGGTCGATATTCTTTCCTGTAAAAATAGACAATTTTTTCATCGCTATGCAACTTCAGGGAATGCTTGCCGGTCAATAAGAAATGTTGTACCTTTCGGTTCATCTAGCTGAAAAAGACCTGTTCCGATGAAATACGTCACACACAAACCCATCCGGTTTCTGATCTCCTTTATCCTGTTGATCTCATTCACCTCTTTCTCACAGGATCTCCCGCTTCAGCCGGAAACCCCTGCTGCAGTCAGAGCCTACGACTCCCTGCTCTTTTCCAGGATACCCGTTGTCTCCCCGCAAACGGTTCAGTTGAAAGAGACGCTGCCGCCGGTGATCGACAACACGATATATCCCTGGTTCTCCGGTTTCTATAATCAGATGCCTTACTGGACCTGCCTTCAGGTCTCTTCCTGTACCTATATGTTTGCCTATGAAATCAATCGCCTGCGGGATACGAGCGGAAGACTCCCTGAAAATACCTACCCGTTTCTTTATACCTGGACCTGGTTCAACCATGGAATCAACACGGGTGTCAGCTCGTTTCACAGTTTCCATACGATCCGGAACCAGGGGCATATGAACCGGATCGACATGGGCCCCGACTCGCTGACCACATACAGCGGATGGGCAAGCGGATACGATAAATACTACCGGGCCATGAAAAACCGGATCCGGAAGGTAAAAGGGATCCGGATCGATACGGAAGAGGGGATCATCCTGGTGAAAAACTACCTGGCCAACCACCTGGACGGATCTTCCACCGGCGGACTGGTCCATTTTGCAAGCAGTTCGGGAAGCATCAAGGTGTTGCCATCGGGAACTCCCGAAGCCGGAAATCGTGTATATATTTCACTGGGGAAAACGCCGTCGCACGGATACACCACGGTGGGATACCACGACTCCATCCGGTTTGATCTGAACAACGACGGTCAGTACACCAACAACCTGGATATTAACGGAGATGGGATTGTCAATGTAAAAGACTGGGAGATCGGTGGTTTTAAACAGATTGAATCCTACTATTCCACGTATCTTGACACCGTGATCTTTTACGTTCTTTACAGTACCATTGCACAGGAGTTCAGTAAGGGTGGACCCTGGAATAACACCGTCTACATCATCGATGCCGAACCATCCTATCATCCCCTGCTAACGATGAAGGTGAAGATGGAATACAACCTCCGGAACCGGATCAAGGTAATGGCAGGGGTCAGCCGGGATCCCGATGCAACCTTTCCCGGCCATCTGATCGAGTTCCCGGTCTTCAACTTCCAGGGTGGGGAACTTCCTATGCGGGGAACCTTCAAACCGGGGGATGAACTCATTGAGTTCGGTCTGGATGTCACCCCCTTGTTGAGCTATGTGGAATCCAGTCAACCGGTCCGGTTTTATCTGGTTGTGGAGGAACGCGATACGAACAATGCAGGGTACGGCATCATCCATAACGTCTCCTTTTATCATTACGGGTCCGCGACAGACGAGTTCATCTCCCCGCAGACCTTTATATCCGTGGAGAATAACGGCAGCACCTTTTTATCGGCCACCGGAACGGTTGAGGTGGACAGACCGGTCATTGAACCGGAAACACTTCCCCCATTTCAACCGGGAGAGGCCCTGGCCTTACAGATGCAGGCTTCGGGCGGAGTCCCTCCCTATTCATGGACTTTACGGGAGCAATACCAAAAAAGTGCCGGCACATCGGTCTATCAACCCATTACCGGTCAGTCGCTCTCTTTTGTCAGCACAAACATCCCTTATGCGGTGGTGGAACTCCCCTTTTCGTTCCCCTATTTTGGAACCCTGTACGATACAGTATATGTCAATAAGTATGGGATGATCCAGTTTACCTCCCAGACGTTGCCATATCCCTGGGTGAGCGATGAACTCGATATGCTGCTGAATATCGCAGCCATTTCCCCCGCTTTCTCGTACAGCTACACCCAGCAAATCTCCGATGACGACGGCATATGGATGAGGTCCACGCCCGATTCGGTGGTATTCCGGTGGAAAATGTCCCTGCTGGGATCGGATACTGCCACCAACGTAGAGTTCCTGGCTACCCTCTTTCCTGACGGCCGGATTGTAACCTGTACCGGGCCCGTGCAGACAGGTCTGACAAACCCAATCATTTATAGCGGCTTGGCAAAAGGCGATGGGATCAATGCGGAAATCACCCCGCATTTTGATTTCAGGCGGGAGAGCGGAAAATCGATCCGCTACTACCCCCTGGTAATCCCGGAGGAGATCAACCTCACCGAAGAAGGTCTCCTGACACTCACCGAAACAAATCCTTCAAAGATCTTCGATATCAGGGTGCAGGTCACCGATGCACAGGATATTTCTGCCTGGAAAACCTTCGGACTCTCCGCCGGATTGGAGATTGGCCACGAACTGTCGTCCCCTTCCAGATTTTTCCAGGCTCAGGAGGAGGCCAGGCTGGACCTGGTCCTGAAAAACACCGGATCGCAACCCATTATGGACCTGGAAGTCAAGCTTACCTCTTCCCAGCCCGGTATTTCCATCACCGACAGCATCCTGCAGGTGGATCAACTGCAACCGGGTGTGCCCATTGAGCTGCCCGATTGTTTCCGGTTCAACCTTACCGGGCCCCTGCCCGATGGAAGCGCCTGTCCGTTTACCCTTCTGGCCACATCCGATGACCAGAACTGGAAGAAAGACTTCTACCTCGATGTGGCAGCCCCTGATATTGTCGTCCATAACCAGTTTATTGAAGACGGTGTCAATCAGCTGCTGGACGTCGGCGAAACGGCCTACCTGGTATTCAGCCTGTCGAACCAAGGCTCCCTCCAGGCTACTGACCTGACTCTGAACCTGGTATGCAACGACCCCTACCTGGAGGTTGTTTCCGCCAATCCGGTTACAGAAGAAGAACTGGCACCGGACGGTTCCATGACCTTAAAATTCCTGTTGCATGTCCTGCCATCCACCCCGCCGGATCATCAGGCCGATCTTACGTTGCACATCACCAACGATAACCTGTCGGTCGAGATCCCGGTCTCCCTTCGCATCGGTATCTGCCCTGTGGCGCTGATCACCCTTTCCGGAAGTTCCGGTTCGGCCCAGGTGATGGCCCCTCTGCTCGACAACTTGCAGATCGGATATACGCAGTATACCTATCTCCCTCCCAATCTGCATCTCTATCCCCATACCTTTTTATTTCTGGGGACCAATAACGGATCGTACGTACCCTCTGCCGCTGAACTTTCCACTATCCGGGAATATCTTCTGCAGGGGGGGACCATGTATATGGAAAACTTCAAGGGATGGTATGCCGGAATCCAGGCTGTCGCACTGAAAGAGTTATTCAAATACTGGCACCTTACTGTTCCGCTGTATTATTATGAAACGCTTACCGGATCAGCCGGCTCCAACACCGGGGATATGCAGTTCCATTACCTCGGAGAGCAGAACTACGCTACGTTTGAAGTAGTCCCGCTTCCGGAAGGAACCTCTTTTTTCAAAAACACGGATACGTACCCGAAATGTATTGTTTTCGCCTATGATGGAGAAGTGTATAAGACGATCGGGACGATGACCGAATTTGCCGGTCTGGCCGATACCAACTTCCCTTCCACCAAGGCCGAACTGCTGCATCGCTACTTCAATTTCTTCGGGATAAATCCCTCCGGCCCCTACCCGTTTTTCCATGCCGATCACACCCTGATCTGCCGGACAGGAACCATTCAGTTTACCGACGACTCGTACCCGGATGTGATCTCCTGGCAGTGGGAGTTTCCGGGAGGCTCTCCGGCTACCTCCACGGAACAACATCCGCTGGTGATCTACAATGCGCCGGGACTGTACGATGCGATCCTGACGGTGTCGGATGGCACCAGGTCCTGCTCCATGCATAAGCACCAGTACATCCGGGTGACCATCTGCGCTGCGGTGGAGCCATCGGATGAATCACCCCGGATCACCATATACCCCAATCCCGCCCGGGATGAGCTCCGGATCCGGTTTACCGTGAATCCCGCCGGATTATTACAGGTCAACCTTTTTGATCTGAACGGCCGTACCGTAAGAACCTGGAACGCGGGAACCGTTTCTGGAAATCAGGAGATACGGCTTCCCACCGAAGGCATCTCTCCGGGAATGTACCTCCTGCAGGTGATTGATGCGCAAATGACCAGTACCCGGAAGGTCCTTATCGAATGATCAATGAATCACCACCAGTTTTTTTGAAAATACCCTAAAGAGATATAATTTGATAAAGGTAAGCCTATTTTTTTACCTTTACCCGGCAAATTAGCGTGCATGTTCGAACAAAACGCCATCCAGGCCATTGCGATCCTCATCGGATTGATCTTTCTCGGGATGGGACTGCGGAACTGGGGCGTCCTGAAGGATGAACATGGCGGTTTACTGGCCAGGGTTATAGTTACGGTCACCCTCCCTGCCCTGATCTTGTCAGCCCTCTCTTCCCGGCAGTTTGAATCAGAAAAGCTGTTGCTGGCCATGGTGATGATCCTCTCCCAGCTTGGATGCTCCCTGCTGGCCTGGATTGTAAGCGCCCTTCTGAAGCTGTCGAGGCCCCGCCGCGGAGCCCTGATCCTCGCTTCAACCTTCACCAGTTCAGCCTTTCTCGGGTATGCGGTGGTCAAAGAGATCTATCAGAACAATCCTGATGCGCTGGCCGATGCCGCTGTGGTCAGTGAACTGGGAGTGGCAACCCTGCTTTTCACGTTCGGGATCTTCGTAGCTATGCATTTCGGGATCCGGGATGCCACCCCGAAAGCCCGTGTTCGTGAAATGCTCTCGTTTTTCCACTCCCCCATCTTCATCGCCCTGCTACTGGGGATTGCCTGCTCATTCATCCCCCTGCCAAAAGAAAACCTGATTGTCAACGGTATCTATCATGCCCTGCATATCATTGCCAGCGCCAATACCTTCCTGGTTGCTCTTACCATCGGCGTGATGCTCCATTTTAAGGATCTTCGGCACGTCTGGATGATCGTGCTGCTGGCCATCATCATCAAACTGATCATCCAGCCGCTTCTCTCCTTCGGACAGGCAACCCTGCTCAGTTTCCCTCCCCTCTGGCACCAGATCGTGGTGCTGGAGGCCGCCATGCCCACCGCCGCCATGACCGCTGTGTTTGCCAGAAAGTATAACTGCGACCCCGAACTCACCTCCATCCTCATCTTTGCCACCTTCATCTCCTCCTGCGTCACCATGGTGATGATGATCGTGCTGTTGACATAAATTTCTTTGCTTCGCTATGTTCGCAATGATAATGCTGGATGCTGTTGCCTCGACCTTCGTCCTTGGTCCCTCGACCTTCGTCCCTCGTTTTACCGGGCGTACCCCAGAAGCAGGTTCACAACCGACCAGGAAACCGTATCGGTAAACTTCTGCACCGCTTTGGTCAGATCAGCGTCAGGACTGAGCAGGGCGTTTTCCAGCATGAAAACTTCATACTCATGATCATAAGCCCCAAAATAGGTAGCCAAAACGCATCCCGTAGCGCTTAGTCCGCAAAGGAAAAGGGTGTTGCAGCCTGTTGCCCGGAGAAGGCTGTCGAGGTTGGTTTTGGTAAAAGCATTCGGGAAATTCTTGATCACCAGTGGATCACTCTCCTCGGTGTTGAAGGTTTTGGGAAAGGCAAACTCCTCGCTGCCCGGTTCAGGGCCCCATTCCGAATCGGTATGGTATACCCGGATTACGGGGAGGTTGTGCTGACGGAAGAGCCAGATGTACGCATTGATGTATTCCGGAGCACTCTTTTGATCCGCCTCCGACATCATCGGCATAAATTTGTTCTGAACGTCAATCACCAGCAGGGCCGGTTTCAGTTCTTTTTTTTCAGGTTGATCCACTCCCTTCTCCTGGGAGAAAGCCGGAAGTGCAAATAAACCAATAATCAGCAGGCTAAGTACTTTTTTCATAGCAGTCAATGATTTTGAATGAAGCAAATGTATGGGTTACTTCGAATTCATAAAAACGGAATAGTCCAAAAAACAGGATTTATCTACGTCAGCGGCAGAATGATCGGTGAAACCCTGAACAACTAATCGGCAATGATCAGCTTTCGGCTCAGGGGTCCAATCTCCGTAATGATAGTCAGGATATAGGTCCCGGGGATAGCCCATAAGGATCTCAAAGTAATTGGCATTTGTTAGGAACAAATATATTGAATTAGATGATCATTGTCAACTTATTTCACTTTCCAGGAGAGCTCCATGCACCTTTTTTTAAATGATTTTCTATATATTTGCATAGTAGCATTCATGCCATTAATCAATTTTAAGAAAGTCATAACTCAAACCTGAACAAACCATGAAAAAAGTTTATGCAGTATTGATGCTTGTTTCGATGACACTCGGAACAGTTGGGCAGACCTTCATCTGGGAAGGTTTTGATGCTGGCCAGATGCCCCCGACCGGATGGACCCTGGAAGGGTATGCAAACCAATGGTCAGTAAGTAATACCGACAACGCAGGAGGAGTTGCTCCTGAAGCCATGTTCACTTACGTCCAGGCGACCAGTGTTTCGCGGTTCATTTCTCCGGCCTGTGACCTCACGGGATTGACTTCTGTCCGGATCTCGTTCCGGCACTATTATGATGATTACTCCGGAGCCGGTCCGAAAGTAGGAGTGTCTACCCGGTCGGGCGGGGGTGCCTGGACCAAAGTCTGGGAAATCAATCCAACCTCCAATGTCGGTCCGGAACAAATTGACCTCACCGTTACAAACAGTGATGTGGGGGCCGCCGATTTCCAGTTCTGTTTTTACGTGGATGGGAATTTCTATAACCTGGATTACTGGTACCTGGATAACATCCTTCTCTTCAATCCGCTGAACCTGGATGGAGCACTTACTTCCATCTCCACACCTACCTATTTCGGAGGACCAACCCCCGTTACAGGTACAGTTATGAACATGGGTCTTACAACCATCACAGATCTTATCATTGACTGGCAGCTGGATGACGGTCCCATCCACTCCGCCACCTTTCCGGGTCTCTCCGTCCCTCTCCAGGGAATATACAACTTTGCCTGCACGGATCAGGTGAATGGAGGGATCGGGGACCATGTACTTACCGTCTGGATCGACAGAGTAAATGGAGTGGTGGATGATGACCAGAACAATGACACCCTTCAGAAAACGATTAAAAAAGCCTGTAATATCATCCCGCGTAAACCCTGTTTCGAAGAGTTTACCAGTTCCACCTGTGGCCCTTGTGCATCTTTCAACGCGGGATTTGTCCCCTGGTGCAATACCCATGTGGATGATATCACCCTGGTTAAGTACCAGATGAACTGGCCGGGATCAGGCGATCCCTATTACACGGAGGAGGGAGGAGTCAGAAGGGATTATTACGGAGTGGGCTGGGTTCCATGGCTGGATTGCAATGGATCTTACGTAGAAACGAATATGACTGCCGTGCAGAACGCTTTTAACATGGCTCAGCAACAACCCGGCCTGGTGGATATCGTTGCCGCCCATTCACTTGCGGGAACCGTGATGACCGTCAATGCCACTGCATTGCCCTTTGTAAACATCCCAAATACGATCCTTCACGTCGTCGTGTTCGAATACGTAACCACGGGAAATGTCGGGACGAATGGCGAAACCCAATTTCAACATGTGATGATGAAAATGATGCCGGACGCATATGGAACTGAAACAGACCTGGTCGACCGGCAGCCTTTCAACATCGAGCTGACGAACAATCTTACCGGAACCCATGTAGAGGAATGGGACGACCTGGGAGTTCTGGTATTCGTACAGGATTTTCAGACACAGGAGATCTATCAATCGTTTTACTCCATTGAGAACGGAACATTTAACGACGAAGCCAGGTTAAGTGACATCCTGGTGGACGGCTTTTCACTTCCCGGCTTTGATCCCGATATATTGACTTACGACCTGGAAGTCCCCGGTGGTGTTTTAATCCCGGAAATTACCGGTATACCGATCGATCCCAATGCTACGGTGATTGTTGTTCCTGCTGAGGAGATCCCTGGCACCACCACAATCGATGTGTTTGGTGAAGATCTGATCTCCCATACCCTCTATGAGGTAAATCTCATTTATGCAGTGGGACAGGAAGAACAGACCAGCCATGCAATACGGATCTATCCCAATCCGACCTCCGGTACGATCTACATCAAGGGGGCTGAACATGCCACAGTTTCTCTTTATGCGCCCAATGGCACGCTGGTGAAAACAATCGCCGATTTCAATGCTCCTGCATTCCAGATCCCGGATGTTTCCAATGGTGTTTATATGCTGCGCATCGAAAAAAGGGATGGCACCGTTGTTCAGAAGAAGATTGTCGTTGTGAAATAACACGGTATATTTACGTGAAAATAATTTGCGTTTGCAAACCGCCGCATAGTTCGTAGAATTGGCCGACGGTGAGGATATCCTTCACGCCAGCCCAGAGATCGGATTTCTCCAGTTTGAACATATCCATGGCCAGTTTGCAGGCGTAGATTTCACCGCCGCCGGCTTCGATCATCTCGAGGAATTCCGAAACCGGAGGAATATCCAGCTTTCCCATCTGGCTGCGCATCATGGCTGAAACACCGGCTTCCACCCCGGGAAGGGTCCCCAGCAACGTGGGGAAAGGCAAACCTCCGGGCATACGCATAGCAGGATTACCTACTGTGCCGGTTTTCAGACTGTTCATAAATTTTTTAGTAATGGCATCCAGACCGAAGAAGGTGAAGAAGACTTTGGTCTCTATCCCTTCCATAACCGCGCCGTTGGCCAGTACCAGGGCTGCGTACACATCTTCTATGGTGCCCTTGGCACAAATGATGCATACTTTTTTCAGGGGGTGTTGTTCTTGCATTTTTTCTTTTTTTATGGAGAGACGGCATGAATGCCATCTGTACAGCCGCAATTAATTGCGACTCCTGTTTGCTATACGCATGATGCTGGTTTCGGAATCCCAGCGATTTTGGCGGCTTTTTTCATCGGAGCACCCGGAAAGAGTCCGGGTAACGGTTCGGTTTCGTAGTTGAAGTCAATCAGGGCTCCCTTCCCGTGACCGGTTTCAATATAACAGTTGGAGTGTCCGTCGTAGGAAGCGGTAAAAGGCCTGTTTTCAATGATGCAGAGCAGGTTTTCGGTCAGGATATCGGCCTGGAAATGCACCACGGACCCGGCTTTGGAAGTGGGAAAGTTACCCGCGTCCCCAATGACAAATACATTGGGATAGTCAACTGATTGCATGGTATGCCTGTCGGCTTTCACAAACCCCAACTCATCACCCAGACCGCTCCTTTCAATCACTTCAGCTCCTTTGTGTACCGGGATGGTAATCAACACATCAAACGGAATCTCGCGCTCATCGTAGGAAACCAGTTTTTTCCCCGCTTCATCGATCCGTTCCAGGTAAAAATCGGGAATGATGTGAATGTTCTTCTCCACCAGCATATCTCCCAGTACTTTGGAAGCCCGGGGTTTGGTGAAGGCCCCCGACATCGGGGTGACATAAGAGATATTCACCTGGTTTCGTAAACCACGTTCCACAAAGAAGGCATCTGCATAAAAGACAAATTCAAGCGGAGCCACCGGGCATTTGATCGGCATATCGGCAATGTTCAGCACCAGTTCGCCTCCCTGCCATGTTTTGAAGAAACCGGCCAGTGCAACCGCTCCATCGGGTGTGTAGAAATCGAAAATGCTTTTTTTCCACAGGGGACCGGTCAAACCGGGTGTCTCCTCGGGAACGATGCGGGTACCGGTTGCCACAATGAGGAAATCATACCTCAGTACGTTCCCGTCGGCAAGAACCACCTGATTTTGCTCCGGATCAATCCGTTCGATTCCCTGAATGATGAAGTTGACACCGTATGGAATGAAGTTGTTCTTCGGTTTTACCACATCCTCTTTGTTGTAATGACCGAAGGGGATAAAGAGGAACCCGGGCTGGTAAAAATGGGTTTTGTCCCGGTCTGCCACCGTGATATCCCATTCGTCACGATCCAGCTCGTGCCTCATTTTATTGGCCATGATGGTACCACCTGTACCACCACCTAAAATCAGTAGTTTTTTCATCTGACTATATCGGATTTTATGATTTTTGTCCGTGAAAAACATCAACAAAATTATATATAAATAT